>ENA-OQQU01000646-OQQU01000646.1-human-gut-metagenome-genome-assembly--contig:-NODE-646-length-22140-cov-6.458048_pt1 | contig 22140 bp, 10 predicted proteins | sample MGYA00243233_ERZ505096 | MGnify/ENA primary metagenome ERZ505096 (study PRJEB26097, sample SAMN02712159) | human gut metagenome | biome: Gut microbiome | host: Homo sapiens | place: Denmark: Copenhagen... | reverse complement strand
CATGAAGTTGTGAAATGGATGCTCTTGGCCGTTTGCATCTGTGCTCAGGCCAAGAACGATCCGTCACAAACAAACATAAACAGGGCTGCTACTAATACTAGTTTTTTGTTTTTTACTTGTTTTTAATTAGGTTAATATATTTATTCGGTTTTGGTTTAGGTAGATTCTACTTTGATGTTGTGGAGTTAAACTTCACACAGTATATATATCAAATGACGTGCCAGAGTGAGGGTGGAAACGGTAAGTCGTTGCAGATTAGCACGCTATTTTTACCGTGAAGGTGCGCAGGGGTGTGAAGATGTGTGGAAGCGGTGTGGAAAGTGTGGAATAGAGTGTGGAGTTTTTCCACAGTTATAACTCTATTCCATATAATTTAAGTTTGTTGTAAAGTGTCTTTCTGTCTATCCCAAGCAGTTGGGCGGCGCGGCTTTTGTTATATCCTGTCTGCTTCAGGGCTTCGATTATCTGCTGCTTCTCGGTCTCTTCGTTACGGAGAGGCATACCTGCTGCGGATGGGGCTACCGGACTCTTCAGTTCGCTAAGCTCGTTCAGGGTGATGAGTTTGTCTTGCGCCAAAAGGGTTGCACGCCGGACGATGTTCTTCATCTGGCGCAGGTTGCCCGGCCATTGATATTCCAATAAAGCTTTGGATGCTTTTTCGTCAAAGCCGATGAGGTGCTTGTCCAGTTCGCGGTTTGCCTGGTCCAGGAAGAAGTTTGCAAAGAGCAGGATATCCTCGCGGCGGTCTTTCAGTTGCGGCATACGCAGGGTAAACTCATTGATGCGGTGGTAGAGGTCCTCGCGGAAAGTCCCTTTCTCGATGGCCTGTTCCAGATTCTCATTGGTGGCGGACACTAAGCGCACATCTACCTGTATCTCCTTGTTGGAGCCGACAGGGCGTATTTTACGTTCCTGCAGGGCGCGGAGCAATTGTATCTGCACCTCGTAGCTGAGATTGCCTATTTCATCCAAAAAGATAGTGCCGCCGTTGGCAGCAACGAACGCGCCCGTCTTGTCGGTCAGCGCACCGGTAAAGGAACCTTTTACATGGCCGAAGAATTCGGAAGCCGCCAGCTCTTTGGGGATAGCTCCGCAGTCAATGGCTATGAACGGTTGCTTGGCGCGGCGGCTCAACTTATGGATGCGTTGCGCCACGTACTCCTTGCCTGTTCCGCTGGCCCCGTTGATGAGGACGGACATGTTGGTGGGAGAAACCAGGTTCACATAATTATAAAGTTGCCTGGCGGCATCGCTTTCGCCTTCCAGGTAGTCGGATGAAGAGTTCTCTGCACCTTTCCGGCAGGGATTCTCATTGCTTTCGGAACGCATGGTCTGTTTGGACGAAACAGACGGTCTGTTTGGGTCGAACGCATGGTCTGTTTGGGTCGAACGCATGGTCTGTTCCGAAGCAACGGATGAGGACTTCAGGGCTTCATCCATTTTCTTCAATAACTCGTCGGGGTTTACGGGTTTTGCAATGTAGTCGCATGCGCCCAGTTTCATGGCTTGCACGGCAGACTGTATGTCGGCATAGCCCGTCATGATGATAAGAGGGATGTGCAGGGAATGTTCTCCCAGCCACTTCAGCAAATCTATGCCGTCGCGGTCGGGCAGGCGCAAGTCGGACAGTATCAGGTCCACCGTCTCGGCTTTGATATGCTTCTGGGCACGGGCTATACTGCTTGCCGAACTGACTAGGAATCCTTTTTTGCCAAGCCATGTTTTCAATATCATGCCGTAAGTGATATCATCTTCTACGATTAATATGGATTTCATCCCTTCTGCTTTTTATCTCTTTTATGGCACAAAGGTAAATCGTTTTGTCCGATTTTAGTATATTTGCAGGCTTAAATTAAACAAAAAGACAGATGAAAAGAAATCTCATTGTATTATTAACCATACTGGTATGCGGTCTGACAGCCTGCAAACCGGGACAAAAGAAAGACGGAAATATGGAAAAAGAAACGAAGTTGAAGATTGAGACAAGTGCGGGTGACATCATCGTGAAACTGTATAACGAAACGCCGAAGCATCGCGATAACTTTATCAAGCTGGCCGAGGAAGGTACTTATGAAGGTACGCTGTTTCACCGTGTCATCAAGGACTTCATGATACAGGCGGGCGACCCCGAATCGAAGAATGCCCCGAAAGGCAAGATGCTGGGAGCGGGCGATGTGGGATACACTGTTCCTGCGGAGTTTGTCTACCCGAAATACTTCCATAAGAAAGGTGCGCTGTCTGCCGCCCGTCAGGGAGATAACGTAAACCCGAAGAAGGAATCGTCCGGTTGTCAGTTCTATATCGTGACCGGAAAGGTGTATAACGATTCTACGCTTCTCGGCATGGAACATCAGATGAACCAGGCACGCCTGAACAATGCTTTCAATGCTTTGGCGCAGAAGCACATGAAGGAAATCTACAAGATGCGTAAGGACGGTGACCAGGAAGGGCTGATGAATCTGCAGGACACGCTTATCGCGCAGGCTGAGGCTCAGGTGGCCGGCGAACCGGAGTTCCGCTTCACGCCGGAACAGGTAAAGGCATATACCACTGTAGGCGGCACACCGCATCTGGACGGCGAATATACCGTGTTCGGCGAAGTCGTTGAAGGCATGGATGTGGTAGATAAGATACAACAGGTAAAGACAGACCGCAGCGACCGTCCGGAAGAGGATGTGAAGATTGAGAAGGTGACTGTGATTGACTGATAAACAGAATTGCGTCAAACCTTTGGGAAGAGAGTCTCGCTCTGTCACACAAGTATGAAGATAAATAAGCATTGTTTCCCCAACGGCCTGCGGCTGGTACACTACGAGGATACCAGCACGCAGATGGTGGCACTGAACATCGTTTACGATGTCGGTGCGCGCGACGAGCATCCCGAGCATACCGGCTTTGCCCATTTGTTCGAGCATCTGATGTTCGGCGGTTCGGCGCATATTCCCGATTACGATACGCCTTTGCAGTTGGCGGGGGGAGAAAACAATGCCTGGACCAATAATGACATTACCAATTACTACCTCACCGTTCCGAAGCCGAACGTAGAGACAGCCTTTTGGCTGGAGTCCGACCGTATGCTGGAGCTGGCTTTCAGCGAGCAAAGCCTCGAAGTGCAACGCGGTGTAGTGATGGAAGAGTTCAAGCAACGCTGCCTTAACCAGCCGTATGGCGATGTGGGGCATCTGTTCCGGCCGTTGGCGTTCCGGGTGCATCCGTACCGCTGGCCTACTATCGGCAAGGAACTCTCGCACATAGAGCAAGCCACGCTGGACGAGGTGAAGAGTTTCTTCTATCGTTTCTATGCTCCGAACAATGCCGTGTTGGCAGTGACGGGAAACATTTCATGGGATGAAACCGTTAAGCTTACCGAGAAGTGGTTTGCTCCCATACCCCGGCGGGACGTTCCGGTGAGGCAATTGCCGCAGGAGCCGGAGCAAACGCAGGAACGCCGGTTGACGGTAGAAAGAAACGTGCCGCTGGACGCCTTGTTCATGGGTTATCACATGTGCAGTCGCGAGGGTGCGGATTATTACGCATTCGATATTCTGTCCGATATTCTCAGCAACGGACGTTCCAGCCGTTTGAACCGCCGCTTGGTACAGGAACAGAATATCTTTTCCGGTATCGACGCGTACATCAGCGGTACGCGTGATGCGGGTCTGCTGCAAATCAGCGGTAAACCTGCGGCAGGTGTGTCGTTGGAGCAGGCGGAAGCTGCTGTCCGTAAAGAACTGGAAGAGTTGCAGCGGTCTCCGGTAGACGGGCAGGAACTGGAGAAGGTTAAGAACAAGTTTGAATCTACCCAGATATTCGGCAATATCAACTATCTGAACGTAGCCACAAACCTTGCCTGGTTCGAGCTGACGGGAAAGGCGGAAGATATTGACCTTGAAGTAGAGCGTTATCGCTCCGTTACGACGGAGCAGTTGCATACTGTGGCGCAGCGTACTTTCTGCGAAAGCAATGCCGTAGTATTATATTATAAGAGTGATAAATGACAGTCAAAGGGAGCGTTTTTCGTCTCTTTGCAGGAAGGGAAGGGCGCCGTTTGACGAAACGAAAGTTCCCTGTTAAGGAAACTTAGGTTTCCTTGTTGAGGAAGCTTCAGTTTCCTGTTGAGGAAACTCCCGTTTCCCGTCGGGGGAACTCCCGTTTCCCATTAGGGAAACTTTGGTTTCTTACTAAGGAAACTCTGGTTTCCCGCCAGGGGAACAATGGTTTCTCCCTTTGAAACAAATTTTAGACAATAAGATGATGAATTGGATAGCCGGCTATAAGCAGCATTATAAAGCGTTGATATTTTTGGGACTTCCCATTGTTATCGGACAGGTGGGAGTAATTATTCTCGGTTTTGCCGATACTCTGATGATCGGGCATCACAGTACCGAGGAGTTGGGTGCAGCTTCTTTCGTAAACAATGTATTTACGCTTTGCATCATTTTCAGTACCGGTTTCAGTTACGGGCTGACGCCTATCGTGGGCAGTCTTTACGGCAACCGCCGTTTTGCGGAAGCAGGGCAGGCGTTGCGTTGCAGTTTGGTGGCGAATGTCCTGGTGGCGTTGCTCCTTACGTTTATCATGACGGTGGTCTACTTCAACGTGGAGCGCCTGGGGCAGCCCGAGGAACTGATGCCTTTGATAAAACCTTATTACCTGGTATTGCTTGCTTCGCTGGTTTTCGTGATGCTGTTCAACGGCTTCAAGCAGTTTACGGACGGAATTACAGATACGAAGACCGCCATGTGGATCTTGCTGGGTGGAAATACGCTGAACATCATAGGCAACTATATCCTTATCAACGGCAAACTGGGCTTCCCGGAACTGGGGTTGCTGGGAGCAGGCATCAGTACGTTGTTCTCGCGTATTATGATGGTGTTGGTGTTTGCGTTGATTGTGCTGCGCGGCCGCCGCTTTATCCGTTACCGGATCGGGTTCTCCCGCATGGGATGGTCGTTTCCGGTGTTCAAGAAACTCAATGCACTGGGCTGGCCTGTCGGTTTGCAGATGGGAATGGAGACGGCCTCTTTCAGCCTTAGCGCCATCATGGTGGGCTGGCTGGGCACTATCGCTTTGGCATCCCATCAGATAATGCTGACCATCTCGCAATTTACGTTTATGATGTACTACGGTATGGGTGCAGCGGTGGCGGTGCGTGTCAGCAATTTCAAGGGGCAAGACGATATGGAGAATGTACGCCGCTCCACATTTGCGGGTTTCCACTTGATAATGGCTATGGAAGTAGTGCTTATGAGCATCGTTTTTGTGATGCGCGGACAGGTGGGCGGCTGGTTTACGGATAGCGCAGAGGCTTCGGCGCTGGTAGCCTCTTTGTTCTTCCCTTTCTTGATTTATCAGTTTGGCGACGGACTGCAAATCAACTTTGCCAATGCGCTGCGGGGCATATCGGATGTAAAGCCGATGATGGTTATTGCATTTATTTCTTATTTTATTATATCTTTGCCCGTAGGATATTTTTGCGGTTTTGTACTGGGCTGGGGACTGGTCGGCGTGTGGATGGCTTTCCCGTTCGGTCTGACCAGTGCCGGGGTGATGCTGTGGCTGCGCTTCCGCTATAAAACGAGGACAAGATGATGCACGGGGCGATGCTTTGTCACCCTGTCGCTCCATAACTCTTTTATTACCTGTTTATGAATAGCGTATCGAAAGTAAAGATAGCTGTCGGATACACTCTGCTGCTGGGAGTGTTGTTCTTTTCCCTGTTCTTTGTGCACCAGGAGATGGAGCATCTTATGCTTTCCGATAACCGGGACGTGCAGTGGACGGACAGTCTCATTACGCTTCTTCGGAAGAAGGATGCGAACACCATTTACATGCTGCGCGTGTTGAGCGAGACGAACGACAGCATGGTCTCTACCCGGGAGATAGAAAATATTATCGCTACCCGGCAGGATTCGTTTGTGACAAACCAGCGCGTACAGCAGCGCATCATTACGCATCGCGACACGGTGGTTACCAAGCCCAGGAAGAAAGGATTCTTCCGCCGTTTGGGAGAGGTGTTCGTGCCGCCTAAGAAAGATACCGCCATTCAGGTAAAGACTTCCCTCGAATATGCCACGGATACGGTGATTAACGTGTATAATCCGGTGGATTCCCTGCAGGAAAAGCTGCGTGCCGTGGCACAACAGCAGAAGGAGCACATTGCGATTGTACAGCGCCGCAGGCGTACCTTGCAACGCATGGACCGGATGCTGACCGCCCGTATCGACAGTCTGCTGAAAGGCTACGAACAGGAAACCCTGCAGCGTGCCTGCGAGGAGGCGGAGTACCAGCAGTCCGTACGCCATCACTCCATTAAGACAATCAGCGGCATTGCCGTCGGTGCGGTGCTGCTTTCCGTCTTTTTCCTGATAATCATAGGGCGCGACATTACGCGCAGCAACCGCTATCGCCGCGAACTGGAAGAAGCCCGCCGTCGTGCCGAGGACCTGCTGGCCACGCGCGAGAAGATGATGCTTGCCATCACCCACGACTTTAAGGCGCCGCTCGGCTCCATCATGGGCTATGCCGACCTGCTCTCCCGTCTGACGGTGGACGAACGGCAACGCTTCTACCTGGATAATATGAAAACCTCATCGGAACATCTGCTGAAGCTGGTGGTCGATTTGCTCGATTTCCACAGGCTCGACCTTCATAAGGCGGAGATAAACCGGGTCACCTTCCATCCCGCCCGCTTGCTGGAAGAGATTCATGTCAGTTTTGAACCGCTGACTTCTGCCAAAGGCCTGGAGTTGCATTGCGATATTGCTCCCGAACTGGAGAGTACTTACATCTGCGACCCGCTCCGTCTCCGCCAGATTATCAACAACCTGCTGTCCAATGCAGTGAAGTTTACGGACGAGGGGAGCATAACGATGACGGCGCGTTACGAGGAACGCCGGCTGGTGGTGGCCATTGCCGATACGGGCAAAGGTATGGAACCGGCGGACAGGGAGCGGATTTTCCAGGAGTTTACCCGCCTTCCCGGTGCGCAGGGCAAAGAGGGTTTCGGACTCGGTTTGTCTATTGTGCGCATGCTTGTGCAGTTGCTGGAAGGAACGATTGACGTGGACAGTGTGCCGGGCAAGGGAAGTACATTTACGCTGCGTGTTCCCTTGTTCCCCGTACAGGTATCGGAGGATACCGGCGAGAAATATCAGGAGACGGAAACCGGAATTTCTTCCGCTCTTTCAGAGAGCATGCCCGCTTCTTCACAACCTTCGCTCCGTGTGTTGCTGATTGACGACGACCGCATTCAGCTTACGCTTACCGCAGCCATGCTCCAGCATAGTGGCATCGCTTCGGTATCATGCATGCAATTGGACGAATTGCTGGATGCTCTGCGTTCCGACACCTTTGATGTGTTGCTCACCGATGTACAGATGCCTGCCATCAACGGTTTCGACCTGTTGAAACTGTTGCGTGCATCGAACCTGCCCCAAGCGCAGGCCATTCCCGTGATAGCCGTTACCGCCCGTAGCGATATGAAGCCGGAAGAGTTCAAGGAATATGGCTTTGCCGGCTGCCTGCACAAACCGTTTACGGTAGCGGAACTGTTCCGGGAACTGAATGCGGAAGGTATCGGACAAACATCTGCCGTGCAGAGCGAAGTAGCAGCAGCGGAGACGGTTGAGGCTTCATCGCCGGATGCTCCTTATGACTTCTCGGCACTCACCGCTTTCTCCGGTGACGACCCGGAGGCGGCAAAGTCCATTATGGAGAGTTTCGTTACCGAAACCCGCCTCAATGCCGAACGTTTGCAAAAGGCGGCGGATGCGGCGGATATGGACGAGGTGGCGGCCGTTTCGCACAAGATGATTCCTCTCTTTACGCTGATTGGCGCTACGGAACTGGTGGCGGAGCTTAAAATACTGGAAGGCTTGCGCGGTACTCCTTTTACAGCCGGGCAGAGGCAGCGGGCGCTGCGTTCGCTTGCTCTTATCGAGGACATTATCCGCTTGCAGACACGGGCGGATTAGAGTAAGCAATTGCGGTATAAGTGGTCGTAAACACCGGCGCAACATAGTATTTTTCTTTTATTAGGAACTTTATCTCAAAATTAATTGTTTACTTTGTACGAATTAATCGATGACAGCTTGACGTTCCAATGAGAAGAAAATGGTTAAGAGGGGCACTTTGGGTGCTTCTTACTCCTATTATCCTATTTGTAATATTGATGATATTGCTTTACGTGCCGCCCGTACAGAATTTTATACGGAAGCAGGCCACGGCAATAGCATCGGATGCTACGGGCATGAATATCTCCGTAGAGCGGATAGACCTTCGTTTTCCGTTGAACCTGCTTGTGCGAGGTGTTCAGGTAGTGCAGCCGGGAAGCGATACTGCTGATATCCAACACCCCGATACCTTGCTGAACCTCGGAAGCCTGAATGTCCGCGTACAGGCATGGCCCTTATTGAAAGGAAGGGTAGAGGTGGATGACATCACTTTGCAACGGGTGGCCGTAAACTCTTCCGGCCTGCTGGAAGGCATGCGCATAAAAGGTACGCTCGGACGGTTCTTCCTTGCCAGTCACGGCATAGACCTGAATAAAGAGGATGCCGTACTGAACCGGGTGGAACTGAGCGATACCCACGTGCAGGTGATGCTTGCCGACACTACCGAAACTCCGGAGGATACCACCGAAACCGCCTTGAACTGGCGCGTAGCATTGCATAACCTGAAACTGAAGAATGTGTCGGTGGATTTGCAGATGCCGCTCGACTCCATGTCGCTGGCAGCCACTATCGGGGATGCAAGCATAGAGGATGCCGAAGCCGACCTCAAGCGGCAGTTCTATGGCTGGCGTAAGTTTGCCCTTACGGGGACTTCTGTGAATTACGATACGGGCACAGCCGTTCCTGCCGAGGGCTTTGACGCTTCGCACATCGCATTGCGCGATATCCGTATCGGCATAGATTCGGTGATGACCTGCGGCCGCGACATGAATGCCGTTATCCGAGAGTTCTCCATGTACGACCGTTCTGGGCTGACGGTGACTTCCCTGACCGGACGCCTCTTTGCCGACTCAGCCGTTATCCGTGTTCCCTATTTGCAGCTCAAGACCCCGCACAGCGAGATGAACCTGACGGTGCAGACCTATTGGAAACTTGTTGATATACCCACTACCGGACAGTTGTCCGCCCGCTTTAACGCCAATATCGGCAAGCAGGATGTATTGCTCTTTGCCGGCGGACTGCCCGAAACCTTTAAAGAGGCTTATCCTTTCCGCCCGTTGATAATCCATGCCGGTACGGAAGGCAATCTGAAGCAGATGCAGATTTCCCGTTTCACGGCCGAACTTCCCGGCGCTTTCTCATTGAGCGGCGGCGGTGAGTTGTGGAACCTTACGGATAGCCTGAAGCGTAGCGGAGGGCTTGATTTTGAGATGCAGACGCAAGACCTTAATTTCCTCACCGGGCTTACCGGGGTCACTCCCGACGGCTCTATCGTTGTGCCCGACAGTATGAACCTCGTAGCGCGTCTCGGGCTCGACGGGCCTCAATGCAATGCCCTGCTCAAAGTGCAGGAGGGCAAAGGCAGTCTGAATCTGGATGCCGCTTACAACCTGTCTACCGAGGTCTATCATGCAGACCTCGCCATAGATGCCTTGCAGCTTCATCATTTCCTGCCCAAAGATTCTGTTTATGCACTTACTGCGCATGTTGCCGCCAAAGGCAGGGGAGTGGATATGACTTCCCGTCAGACGACGGCTCTTGTGGAAGCCAAACTGGACGAACTGCAATATGCTCGCTGGAATCTGTCGGGTGTGAACCTGAATGCGGGGTTGAAATCTGCGGTAGCTTCTGTACGGTTGACGAGCGATAATGAACTGTTGAAGATGCAGTCTGAAGCTGACCTTCGTCTCGACCGTAAATATATGGACGGCAGACTGAACATGAAAGTAGAGGAACTGGACTTGTATAATCTGGGAATCGCATCCGAACCTTTGGAACATCCCGTTGTGTTCAATCTGGGAGCGGAAGCGCGTCGCGATTCCATTAAGTTGCGGATGGATGCCGGCGATATGGATTTGCAGTTCCGTGCCCGCAGCACGTTGGAGGAGTTGTTGGGGCAGTCGGACAAGTTCGTAGCCATTCTGACGAAACAGATAGAGGAAAGACGCCTTGACCATGCCGCCTTGCGGCAGGTATTGCCCTCGGCGGGCATGAAGTTGACGGCTGGGCAGGCCAATCCGGTCAGCTATTTCCTGAAAACAAAAAACATAAGTTTCAATGACTTCACCCTTCGTTTCGGAAGTACGCCGGCACGGGGCATCAACGGACGGACCGCCGTTCACGGATTGCGTGTGGACTCGTTGCAGCTCGATACGGTTTTCTTTGCCGTGAAGCAGGATACTTCCCGGATGATGCTGCAAAGCGGGGTGATTAACGGACCGAAGAATCCGCAGTTCGTATTCCGCAGTACGCTGACCGGTGAGATTCGCAGTGAAGATGCCGAACTGACCGTGAATTATGTGGACGGAAAAGGACAGACGGGAGTGCTGTTCGGCGTCAATGCCCGCCCGCTGACGGAGGGACATGGCAAAGGCAACGGAGTATTGCTTAATCTGACGCCTGCCGAACCGGTTATCGCATACCGTAAGTTCCATTTCGTAGACAACAGCAATTGGATATATCTGCATAACAACATGCGCGTCTATGCCAATATCGATATGGATAGTGACAACGGTTTGGGCTTCCGTATGCAGTCGGACAAGAACGACAGCATTTCATTGCAGAATATGAACGTGGAGTTGAGCCGTTTCCAACTGGGCGAACTGAGCGAGGTGCTTCCTTATATGCCCCGTCTCACCGGCTTGTTCTCTGCCGAGGCGCAGTATATACAGACCCCTACTTCCTTGCAGGTTTCAGCCGAAGCCAATATCGATGAACTGACCTATGAGCGGCAGCATGTAGGAGACATCGGTATGGGAGCCACATGGCTGCCGGGCGATAAGGGCGCTACGCATTATCTGAATACATATTTCAGTTATGACAACCGGGAAGTGATGACTGCCGACGGCATACTGACAAAGAAGAACGGAAAGGACACGCTGGAAGTGACTACCTCTTTTGAACACTTCCCGATGAAGATTGCCAATGCTTTTGTGCCCGACCAAATGATCTCCTTTACCGGCGACCTCGATGGCGGGATGTACATCTACGGACCGTTGGAGAAACCCAGGATGCACGGAGATATCACGCTGGACAGCGTATCGGTATATGCCCGTCAGGCAGGGGCCCGCTACTGGTTTGACGACCGTCCCGTGCAGATTAAGGATAACCAACTGATATTTGATAAGTTTGCCATTTATACCACCAGCAAGAATCCGTTTACCATTAACGGCAAGGTGGACTTCCGCAATTTGGAACGTCCTACGGCGGACTTGAAGTTGCTGGCGGAGAACTATACGCTGCTGGATGCGCCGCGCACCCGCGAAAGTCTTATCTACGGCAAGATATTTGTCGATTTGAACGCTACGGTACGAGGGCCTTTGGATGCCCTGACCATGCGCGGTAACATGAACCTGCTGGGCAATACGGATGTTACCTATGTACTGACGGACTCACCGTTGACGGTGGAAGACCGCCTTGAGGGTTTGGTAACCTTTACTTCTTTTGCCGATACGGCTTCGGTGGGCACTGATGAGGCTCCCGCCATGTCTTTGGGCGGTATGGATATGATTATGTCCGTACATATCGACAATGCCGTGCGCCTGCGCGCCGATTTAAGTCCCGACCGCAGTAAATTCATTGAATTGGAAGGCGGCGGAGATTTGAACATGCAGTATACTCCGCAAGGCGATATAAGCCTTACCGGACGTTATACACTTTCGGGCGGAATTATGAAGTATTCGCTTCCTATCATTCCGTTGAAGGAATTCCAGATTAACAACGGCAGTTATGTGGACTGGCGAGGCGATCCGATGAACCCGACGCTGAACCTGAAAGCGACGGAGCGTATGCGCGCTTCGGTAGCCGATGGTGACGACGGTGGTTCGCGCGTGGTGAATTTCGATGTGTCCATAGCTATAAAGAATCGCCTTGACGCTCCCGAACTTATTTTCGATATAACGGCTCCGGATGATGCCACCATTGAGAATGAGTTGCAGGCTATGGGAGCCGAGGAGCGCAGCAAACAGGCCATTGCCATGCTGGCGACCGGTGTTTATATGAACAGCGGTGTCAAAGGCGGCGGATTGTCTATGGGCAGTGCTTTGAACAGTGTTATCCAAAGTCAGATCAACTCATTGGCAGGCTCGGCTTTCCAAAGCATCAACGCAAGTTTCACTATGGGTATGGAAGACCGTACGTCAGCCGAAACGGGTGACAAGCAGACGGATTATAGCTTCCGCTATTCGCAGCGTCTTTTCAACGACCGTGTGCAGATTGTCATCGGCGGTAAGGTGACAACCGGCGCCAATGCCACGAATGATGCGGAATCGTTTATCGACAATATTTCGCTTGAGTACCGCCTTGATACGTCCGGTACGCGCTATGTCCGTGTGTTCTATGACAAGAACTACGAGAGTGTGCTCGACGGGGAAATAACGGAAACCGGAGTCGGCCTTGTGCTTCGTCGCAAAATGGACCGCTTGGGCGAACTTTTTATCTTCAGGAAAAAGAAGAAGCAAACTGTAGAATGATATGAAACGACTGATAGTATATATGGCGGGCATACTGTTGCTGGCAGGATGTTCCACAACCAAGCATTTGCCGGAAGGTGAAATTCTGTATACGGGACAAAAAAAGATGATTGTCGAGAACCGCAGTACCACTCCGGTAGGCGAGACTGCCATGGAAGAGGTTGAAGCGGCGCTTGCCACTGCTCCGAACAATTCTTTGCTGGGTAGTTCCACTATTCGCATACCTTTTCCTATGGGGTTATGGATTTACAATGGCTTTGTGAAATATGAGAAAGGCTTTGGCAGGTGGATATTCAACCGCTTTGCGGCAAAGCCCGTACTGATGTCTACTGTCAATCCCGATATCCGGCAGAAGGCGGCTGCCAATTTATTGCGCGATTACGGCTACTTTAACGGAACGGTCAGCTATAAAACGTTTATCGATCCGAAGGATTCTTTGAAAGCAAAGCTGCAATATACGGTGGATATGCGCAACCCTTATTTTATCGATACGGTCTATTATCACGGTTTCAGTGAGCGTACCTTGCGCATTATGAATATGAGCCGGCGCCGTTCGCTTATCAGTCCGGGAGAACAGTTCAACGTGACCGACCTCGACGGAGAACGTACCCGTATCAGTACTTTGCTGCGCAATGTAGGGTGCTATTATTTCCGTCCCGATTATCTGACTTATCAGGCGGATACGACCTTAGTGCCCGGCGGACATGTTGCCATGCGCATGGTTCCTGCTCCCGGCATGCCTTCCGTTGCCGAGAAACCGTTTTATGTAGGCAAGAAAGCTTTTTATCTGTATGGCAAGCAGGGACAGACCCCTAATGACAGTATCGACTACAAAGGCCTGCGCATCTATTATCACGACAAGCTGCGGGTACATCCCAATATGATTTACAGATGGCTGAACTATCAGGCGTATCGTCAGAAACGTCAGGTGCAGGACAGTACGGGGATTTCCCGCAGACGCTCCATGCAGCGCCTTTACAGCCTTTATCGCCAGACCCGCGTGCAGGAGCGCTTGAACAATGTAGGCATCTTCCGTTATCTTGAGATGCAGTATACCCCGCGTGATACGACATTCGTGTGCGATACGCTGGATGTGAATATTCATGCGGCACTCGACAAGCCTTATGATGCCGAACTGGACTTCAACGTAAAGATGAAAAGCAATAACCAGACCGGACCGGGAGCTTCGTTCACCGTAACGAAGAACAATGTGTTTGGCGGCGGTGAGGCATGGAATGTAAAGTTGGACGGTTCGTATGAGTGGCAGACGGGTAAAGACCGTTCTTCGCTGATGAACAGTTATGAAGTGGGGTTGTCTACCTCGCTTATGTTTCCGCGCGTGGTCTTCCCTCGCTTTGGCGACAAGGAGTATGACTTTCCGGCCACTACGACTTTCAAACTGTACATCGACCAGTTGAACCGTGCCAAGTATTATAAACTGCTGGCGTTTGGCGGAAACGCTACATACGATTTCCAGCCGAAGCGTACGAGCAAGCATAGTTTTACACCGTTCAAACTCACGTTCAACGTACTTCGCGACCCTACGGAAGCCTTCAAGGAGTTGCAGGCGGAGAATCCTGCACTCTACGTCAGCCTGCGCGACCAGTTTATTCCGGTCTTTGAGTATATGTACACCTACGACAACGCATCTTTGCCGGGTGTGCGCAATCCTATCTGGTGGCAGACGACAGTGAGCTCGGCTGGTAACCTTACTTCGTGCATTTATCGTATTTTCGGAAAGTCGTTCAAGGAGAAGGACAAAAAGCTGCTGGGTGTTCCTTTTGCACAGTTCCTGAAGGTAAACAGCGAATTCCGCTATCATTATAAGATAGACAAGAACCAGATGATTGCCTCGCGCATTGCCGGCGGTGTGATATGGTCGTACGGAAATGCGCTGGCGGCTCCTTATACCGAACAGTTCTATATCGGCGGCGCCAACAGTGTGCGTGCTTTTTCTGCACGTAGCATAGGTCCGGGCAGTTATGCTCCGGATAAGGAAAATAAGTATTCTTTCATCAATCATGTGGGTGATATACGTATGGAAGCTAATGTTGAATACCGCTTCCGCATTATCGGAGATTTGCATGGAGCTGTATTCTTGGATGCTGGTAATGTGTGGCTGATGCGTAAGGATGAGTCCCGTCCAGGCGGCGAGTTCACTTTAAAGAACTTTGCCAGACAGATAGCTTTGGGTACGGGAGCCGGTTTGCGTTATGATATGGACTTTCTGGTTTTCCGTCTGGATTGTGGAGTGGGGTTGCACGATCCGTATGATACCGGTAAGTCGGGATACTATAATATTCCCAAGTTCAAGGACAGTCTTGCCTTGCATTTCGCTATCGGTTATCCGTTCTAAGGCAAACTGTGGGTTTGGGGCTGACAATAGTGAAGAATTGTGGCTAATAAGCAAACTAAAAGTAGAAGTATCTGCCATTGAGGCGGAGTTTTGTACGATTATGGAAAAGAATGGACTGAAATCTTCCTTTTTCTGATATAAATTTTACTACTTTTGTGCCTGTTATCAACCATGATACACTAACCTTTTTAAATAATAACTAATATGAAACCAACTTTATTCTTATTGGCAGCCGGCATGGGCAGCCGCTATGGTGGCCTGAAGCAATTGGACGGACTGGGGCCTAATGGCGAAACTATTATGGATTATTCTATTTACGATGCTATCAAGGCCGGATTCGGTAAGCTCGTTTTTGTTATCCGTAAAGATTTTGAACAAGACTTCCGCGATAAAATCATATCCAAATACGAAGGTCATATCCCGTGCGAATTGGTGTTCCAGGAACTGGATGCACTTCCCGAAGGATTTACGTGTCCGGCCGACCGTACCAAACCTTGGGGAACCAACCATGCCGTAATGATGGGTGCCGATGTGATAAAGGAACCGTTTGCCGTTATCAATTGCGATGACTTCTACGGTCGTGATTCTTTCCAGGTAATGGGCAAGTTCCTGTCTGAGCTTCCCGAAGGATCCAAGAATGTATATTCGATGGTAGGATTCCGCATCGGCAATACATTGAGTGAAAGCGGTACGGTGTCTCGCGGTCTCTGCAGCACTGATGCAAATAATCTGCTGACTTCTGTCGTTGAACGTACCAAAATTCAGCGTATGGACGGTGAAGTGAAATATATTGATGATAACGGTGAGTGGACTGCTACTCCCGATACAACTCCGGTCAGTATGAATTTCTGGGGCTTTACTCCCGATTACTTCGCTTACAGTCAGGAATTCTTCAAGGTGTTCCTCAGCGATTCGAAGAATATGGAGAACCTGAAGAGTGAATTCTTTATTCCTTTGATGGTGGATAAACTGATTAATGACGGTACTGCTACGGTTGAAGTGCTTGATACGAACAGTAAATGGTTCGGGGTGACTTATCCGGAAGACCGTCAGAGCGTGGTCGATAAGATTAAGGCATTGGTGGATGCGGGAGAATATCCGGCTAAGCTGTTCTAAAAGAACGCCAATCTATTCTAAAGGAGCGCCCAGGCGATTCCCTTTATAAAAATATCCCCTCTTTTTCTTTCTGTTTTCCAAATCGGTTGGACAGAAAGGGAAAGAGGGGATTTATTGAAATTTAAATGAATGCAGTTGTATGCTTTGAATGCATGATTGCGTGAGAATAAAAAATAATATCGTTACCTTTGCAGTCTTGAACGATTAATTCATTGACACTATGATATCTGTAGAAGGACTGAAGGTGGAATTTAATGCTACTCCTCTGTTTGAAGACGTTTCTTACGTTATTAATAAGAAAGACCGTATAGCCCTTGTCGGCAAGAATGGGGCGGGTAAGTCCACCATGCTCAAAATACTGGCAGGTATTCAGCAACCCACTTCCGGTGTTGTTGCCGTCCCCCGCGAATGTACTATCGGTTACTTGCCGCAGGTAATGGTTCTCAGCGATGAACGTACTGTGATGCAGGAGGCTGAACTTGCCTTTGAGCATATCTTTGAGATGCAGGCCGACATTGAACGTATGAACCAGCAACTTGCCGAACGTACCGATTATGACAGCGAGGATTATCAGAAGCTGATAGACCGCTTTACCCACGAGAACGAACGCTTTCTGATGATGGGCGGCACTAATTATCGTGCCGAGGTAGAGCGTACTCTTCAGGGGTTGGGCTTTTGCCGAGAAGACTTCGACCGCCCTACGAGTGAGTTCTCCGGCGGCTGGCGTATGCGTATCGAACTTGCCAAGTTGTTGTTGCGTCGTCCCGACGTATTGTTGCTCGATGAACCTACGAACCACCTCGACATAGAGAGCATCCAGTGGTTGGAGAATTTTCTCTCCACCCGTGCCAATGCAGTGGTACTTGTCAGCCACGACCGTGCTTTTCTGAATAATGTCACTACCCGTACTATTGAAATAACCTGCGGACGTATTTATGATTATAAAGTGAAATACGATGAGTTTGTGACGCTTCGCAAGGAACGCCGTGAACAGCAGCTCCGCGCTTATGAAAACCAGCAAAAACAGATACAGGATACGGAAGAGTTCATCGAGCGCTTCCGCTACAAAGCTACCAAAGCCGTGCAGGTGCAGAGCCGTATCAAGCAACTGGAGAAGATAGAGCGCATCGAAGTGGACGAGGAAGACAACTCTGCGCTGCGGTTGAAGTTCGTTTGCAGCAGCCGTAGCGGTAACTATCCTGTTATTTGTGAAGATGTAGCCAAGGCGTATGGCAACCATGTCATATTCCACAATGTAAATCTCACCATAAACCGTGGTGAGAAGGTGGCTTTTGTAGGTAAGAACGGTGAGGGTAAGTCTACACTCGTAAAGTGTATCATGGACGAGATTACGGATTATACCGGAAAACTTACTTTGGGACACAATGTGCAGATTGGCTATTTTGCTCAGAATCAGGCGCAGTTGCTGGATGAAAATCTTACGGTATTCGATACCATCGACCGTGTGGCGGTAGGGGATATCCGGCTGAAGATACGTGATATATTGGGAGCATTCATGTTTGGTGGCGAGGCTTCGGACAAGAAGGTGAAAGTGCTTTCCGGCGGAGAGCGTACCCGTCTTGCCATGATTAAGCTGTTGCTGGAACCGGTGAATTTCCTGATTCTCGATGAACCTACGAATCATCTCGACATGCGCTCGAAGGATGTGTTGAAGGAAGCTATCCGCGATTTTGACGGTACGGTGATAATTGTCAGTCACGACCGTGACTTTTTGGACGGTCTTGCGACTAAGGTATATGAGTTCGGTGGCGGATTGGTGAAGGAGCACCTCGGAGGTATCTACGATTTCCTGCAGAAGAAGCAGATAGAGAGCCTGAATGATTTGCAGAAATCGCCTTCTTTGTCTTCCTCACCGTCTGCGGAAAAAACGGTTGCCGGCGGCAATGCCGGGGCAACGGTTGCACAGCCTTCCGCTGCAAAACTTTCTTATGAGGAACAGAAAGAACTCAATAAACGGCTTAAGAAGCTGGAACGCCGTGTAGCGGATTGTGAAGCAGAGATAGAGCAGACGGAAGCGGCCATTTCCATTCTCGAAGCTAAAATGGCTACGCCGGAGGGCGCTTCGGATATGGCGCTCTACGAACAGCATCAGAAACTGAAAGCCCAACTGGACAGTGTGATGGAAGAGTGGGATGCAGTTTCCTGCGAGTTGGAAGAGGCAAGGAAATAATAACATTTATTTTATATAAGTATGAGAGTATTTCATTTTTTACCCATTGCAGCATTCTGTCTGATGACAGGCGCTTGCAGCACCGGCAAGAAGCAGGCTGAGCTCACAGCCGGTATTCAGTTTGCCAACCTCGACACAACGGCCTTGCCCGGAACGGATTTCTACCAATACGCTTGCGGCGGTTGGATGAAGAACAATCCCATTCCTGCCGAGTATTCACAGTATGGTTCTTTTACCATCCTTGCGGAAAATAACCGTAAGCAGATTCAGGGACTCATCGAGGAGCTGGCTGCCACGCAGCACGAAGCCGGCAGCGTAGCTCAGAAAGTTGGTGATTTGTATAAAATCGTAATGGACAGCGTGAAGCTGAACAAAGACGGTGTGGCTCCCATTAAAGCAGAACTTGACCGCCTCGGTGCATTGAAGGACCGGAAAGAGGTTTATGCATTACTGGGCGAGATGCAGAAGAAAGGAATTGTGGCTTACAATGTCTTGTACGTAGGCGCTGATGAAATGAACAGCAGCATGAATGCCGTACAGTCTTATCAGGCCGGCTTGAGCATGGGCGAGCGCGAATATTATTTGGAGAACGATGAGGCTACTGCCAAGATACGCAATGCTTTTCGTGCACATGTACAGAAGATGTATCAATTGGCAGGGTTTGATGAGGCTGCTGCCAAGAAAGGCGTAGAAGTGGTGATGGATGTGGAAACACGTCTTGCCAAAGCTTTCCGTTCGCGTACGGAGTTGCGTAATCCGCATGCCAATTACAACAAGATGAGTTTGGAAGAACTGAAGAAGAATTATCCTACTTTTGATTGGGATGCTTATCTGTCAGCTTTGGATTTAAAAGATGTGCAAGAAGTTATCGTAGGTCAGCCCGCTTCTCTGAAGGCTGCTGCAGAAATTCTGGATACTCTTCCTCTTGAGCAACAAGGTCTCTATTTGCAATGGAAACTGATTGATGCTGCCGCAGGTACTCTGAATGATGCTATGGCCGAACAGAACTTCGATTTCTATCAACGTACCATGAGCGGTACGCAGGAAATGCAACCTCGTTGGAAGAGAGCGGTCAGCACTGTAAGTTCTGCTTTGGGTGAAGCGGTAGGCCAGATGTATGTAGAGAAATATTTCCCGGCCGCAGCCAAAGAACGTATGGTGACTTTGGTGAAGAACCTGCAGGAAAGCTTGGGTGAACGCATCAAAAATCTCGCTTGGATGGGCGATTCTACCAAAGTGAAAGCTTTGGAGAAACTGGCTACTTTCCATGTGAAAATAGGTTATCCTGATACATGGAAAGATTATTCTACATTGGAAATCAAGGATGATTCATATTGGGCGAATATGGAGCGTGCCAACGAATGGAGCCATGCAGAGATGGTGGCTAAAGCCGGCAAGCCGGTAGATAAAGACGAATGGCTGATGACTCCGCAAACCGTAAACGCTTATTATAATCCTACAACGAATGAAATCTGCTTCCCAGCCGGTATTTTGCAATATCCGTTCTTTGACATGAATGCGGACGATGCCTTCAACTATGGTGCTATCGGAGTGGTAATCGGTCATGAAATGACGCACGGCTTTGACGACCAGGGACGCCAATACGATAAGGACGGTAATTTAAAAGACTGGTGGACTGAGGAAGATGCCAAACGTTTTGATGAGCGTGCACAGGTGATGGTGAATGTGTTCGACAGTATCGAGGTTGCTCCGGGTGTATATGGTAACGGCCGTATGACTTTGGGTGAGAATATTGCTGACCATGGTGGCTTGCAGGTTGCTTATCAGGCATTTAAGAAAGCTACGGCTGCCAACCCGCTGCCTGTAATGAATGGTCTTACTCCCGAACAGCGTTTCTTCCTTGCTTATGCAGGCGTATGGGGAAACAATATCCGTCCGGAAGAAGTGCTGAACCGTACCAAGAGCGATGTTCACTCATTGGGTAAGTGGCGTGTTAACGGTGCTTTGCCGCAAATCGGCGCTTGGTATGAGGCTTTCAATATAACAGAGAACGACCCGATGTTTGTGCCGGTGGACAAACGGGTTTCTATCTGGTAACAGAGCGGTTGTTATAAAAGATTTCAGTCCCGTTGGAAAGGTGTGGATACCTTTTCAACGGGACTTTTTCTGCATCATTGTACAAAGGTATCGGAATTAATAATGAGTTCCTTTTTTAATTATACCTAATTTATTGTGTATGAATGTATGTGTGAATAAACAAAATTAGTAACTTTGCATTCCGAATAGTAAAATGTACGCATTACTTTAATACGCAAATCCATGTCTAAAACTAAAAGAATCAAAACAGCTCTGGTATCCGTTTACCACAAAGAAGGTTTGGACGAAATCATTACCAAACTGCATGAAGAAGGTGTAGAGTTCCTTTCAACCGGCGGAACTCGTCAATTTATAGAATCTTTGGGTTATCCCTGCAAGGCAGTGGAAGACCTTACCACATATCCTTCCATTCTGGGTGGACGCGTTAAGACTTTGCATCCGAAGATATTCGGAGGTATCCTTTGCCGCCGCGGATTGGAACAAGACATGCAACAGATAGAGAAATATGAGATTCCCGAAATAGACCTTGTTATCGTTGACCTGTATCCGTTTGAAGCCACCGTTGCCAGCGGTGCCGAAGAACCGGCTATTATTGAGAAAATTGATATAGGCGGCATTTCTTTGATACGTGCCGCTGCCAAGAATTACAATGATGTGGTTATCGTTGCTTCACAGGCTCAATACCAGCCTCTTCGCGATATGCTGATGGAGCACGGAGCTACCACTTCACTCGAAGAACGCCGTTGGTTTGCCAAAGAGGCGTTTGCCGTATCTTCTCATTACGATTCGGCTATCTTCAATTATTTCGATGGCGAAGAAGGGTCTGCTTTCCGTCAGTCCGCCAACAATCAAAAGACTTTGCGGTATGGTGAGAACCCGCATCAGAAAGGTTATTTCTATGGTAACATAGATGCTATGTTCGACCAGATACACGGTAAGGAAATCTCTTATAACAACCTGCTCGATATCAACGCTGCCGTTGACTTGATTGATGAATTCACAGATACTACTTTCGCCATACTGAAGCATAACAATGCCTGTGGTCTGGCTTCACGTCCCACAGTATTGGAAGCTTGGACAGACGCGCTTGCCGGCGATCCGGTATCCGCATTCGGCGGTGTGCTCATCACAAATGCCGTGATAGACAAGGTTGCTGCCGAGGAAATCAACAAGATATTCTTTGAAGTTATCATAGCTCCCGATTATGATGTGGATGCACTGGAAATTCTCGGTCAGAAGAAGAACCGCATCATTCTGGTGCGCAAGCAGGTTGCTCTGCCCAAGAAGCAGTTCCGCTCTTTGCTGAACGGTGTGCTGGTGCAAGACCGTGACCTGAAGGTGGAAACTCCCGAAGATTTGAAAACCGTAACGACTAAGGCTCCGACTGCGGAGGAAGTTGAAGATATGCTTTTCGCAAACAAGATTGTGAAGAACAGCAAGTCCAATGCTATCGTACTGGCTAAAGGCAAGCAACTGCTGGCAAGCGGTGTGGGACAGACCAGCCGTGTAGACGCTTTGAAGCAGGCTATTGAGAAAGCCAAGAACTTTGGTTTTGACCTGAACGGTGCCGTAATGGCAAGTGATGCTTTCTTCCCCTTCCCCGACTGCGTGGAGATTGCAGGTAATGAAGGCGTTACGGCCGTTATCCAACCGGGCGGAAGCATTAAGGACGAGCTCTCTTTCAATTATTGCAATGAACATGGCATCGCAATGGTGATAACAGGGGTCCGTCACTTTAAACACTGATTAAACTGAGAATTGAGAATTGAAAAT
>ENA-OQQU01000598-OQQU01000598.1-human-gut-metagenome-genome-assembly--contig:-NODE-598-length-23055-cov-9.229913_pt1 | contig 23055 bp, 14 predicted proteins | sample MGYA00243233_ERZ505096 | MGnify/ENA primary metagenome ERZ505096 (study PRJEB26097, sample SAMN02712159) | human gut metagenome | biome: Gut microbiome | host: Homo sapiens | place: Denmark: Copenhagen... | reverse complement strand
TTTTATTTTTTTTTTTTAAACTTTTTTGTAAGCTGACCTGTCTGCTATAGTAGATGCTTTCGTTATGAAAAAAGGTGCGACTATTTATAGAAAGAAAAAGTAAAATGTGCAAAATATCTAAAAAGCAAGAATATTTTTGTAGACTATTGACATCCGTTTTTTTTTTTTATAATGTTTGTGCTTTTTTACAGACATCAATGAGGTTTACATAAGTATAAGGAAAAGCAATGTAACCGATAGAAGGCATAGTGTATAAGAGAAAAGGAGAGAGAAGGATGAAAATGAATAAGATGAAAGAATGCATCATGTGTCTTGTATTAGCCGCGATGTTGGGTATCGGTGGGATCATACCTACGGCACCGGTATTAAAGACAGAGGCAGCATCATTATCAGCGGCGGATGATTCCCAGACAGTGATAGGATGTCATCGATTGCATGATACATCTTATGCTGCGGTGCAGGTAGGTAATAAGATTTATTATTCAAGTGACAGAACAGGTTATATCTTTTGCTATGATGTCAAGAAAAAGACAAATAAGAAGTTGGCAAAGCTGCCAAAACAGGTAAGAAATAAGAATACATATTATTCCAATAAGAATTATGCCAATATCAGCAACATGTTTTACTATAAAGGATATCTTTATTGTGGTTTAAAGGATGATCTTATGTGTTATGGCATTATTCGCGTAAATGTGAAAAATGGAAAGGTGAAAAAATTATTTTTTGAGCGTTCATCAATCAGCGTTTCGCCGGAGCCGGGTTTTGAGTTTTCCATTTATAAGAATAAGATATATTATGCATATTCAAATGGCACTTCAAACTATAATTATTATTTTGCATCTATGAATCTGGATGGCTCTCATAAAAAAGTAATCAGTCAAAAAGCGCTTACGAAAGTGTGTCGAAATGTAAAGGACAGCCGCATGATTGTTTATAGAGATGCGGTGTATGTCTATAACAACTTTGATGTTTTCTACAAAATAAACAAAAAAGGGAAAAAGACAAAGATCAAGAATCTGCCGAAAACATATATGAAGGTTAAGGTCAGCACATCCGGCTGCGTAATTGACGGTGAGAAAGCACAGTATAAGGGATATGAATATGACTCAATGGGATCTTTTGGCCTGTTAAACAAAAAGAATATTGCGACAGGAGAAGAAAAGGTCATTAATTCCAGCTCAAGCGAGAGAAGAAGCTATATTGTGCTTGGAGACTATATTCTGTTAAGAAAGAATAAAGCAAAGAAGAAACTGGGTGAATGTAAAATCACCCTTCAGCTTCTTAATAATAAAGGTAAGAAGATTAAAGATCTGTATAGCTACAATGTAAATTATAATGAGTAATATATCACAATTTTAAAAGCAAAGGAGAGATGATTATGAAAAAAATGAAGAAACTACTGGCGCTTATGTGCATCGCTATAGCTGCACTCATATGGCTGCCGGGACTAAAGTTTCCGGTAGAGGCGGGAAGTGTTGATTACGAGGAGACGGTGTTGGTAGAATCCGGAGCAGATGTCACCTTATCAATAAATCTCAGTAAGTTAAATCTACCGGCAGGTTTTGAGGTGGGTAGTTGTAACTGGCTTACAGATGGTGGAGCTGTCAGTGCAGATGGATTGTCATATACATTGAGAAATGTTACAAAATCCCAGTATGTTTTTGTAAATATATCCAACAAGAATAGTACAGATGGAAGATTTTGCGAATTTTATATTTTTGTAAATTCTTCAAATATAACAGCTAAAGCAGTTGGCAATAATACGGTGATAGCGAACTCAGGAGAGAAAGTAACACTAAAGGTATCCGCAAGCAGTAATCAGGGGAAGCTTACATATACATGGTATAAAGGACAGTCATACGGGGGAGATGTAGGACAGTTAGGGCATAGAGCATCTTATACCTGTACAGCACCGGTAAACAAAACAAAAAAGCTGAAGACTGAGGATTATCACTGTGTGATTTCTGATGAAATGGGTAATTCAAGCACAGTTTCCTTTACTGTATATGTAAACAGTATAGCCAAAGAGAGCAAATTAAAGACAAATAAGGTCTATATTCTGACATGGGATAGTCAGGTGGAACAGGCGATAAAGGCGGTTAATAAGAAATATCCGTCTTATACAAAGAATATCGAAGTGATCAAATATGAAGTTGGCGGAGGATCAGCTGAATATTATGCATTAGTACAGCAGAAGCTTGCAAACAATCCCGAAGCTACGTTTATCGTTTTGATGGATTCAGCAAAGCTGGATGTACTTTTATCTACAGGAGTATTTACAGATTTGGACAAGCTTGGACTTACAGATGCTTACAGCCAGTCTTATCCATATACCAGAAAAGCAGGAACCTATAAGGGCAAGCTTGTAGCGATGACACCGGAAGCAACACCGGGAGCATTTATGTTTGATCCGGATATTGCACAGAAGGTTCTTGGAACTTCAGATCCTGAAAAGGTTCAGAAGATGATCGGAACAGTTGATGGCTATCTGTCTGTTGCTGCAAAGATGAAAGAGGCCGGTTACTATATGACCTCCGGAGCATCAAAATATACAATGAGTGGTTGTGAGGGTATTCTCAATAACATGATAGGGGATACATCGTATTCTTACGAGGATAATAGCAAGGTATTTATGTTATCTGAAGCAGATAAGAAGACTGTGGAAAAGATCGCGAAGGCGACCCGTAGAAATGGATATGATACAGGAAGCTCGATGTGGAGCAGTGCTTGGGTGGCTGATATGACATCCGGTAAGGTATTTGGCTGGTTCTCTGGCACCTGGGGACAGTATAGCATTACATTTGACAAGCCGATGGCTGCCTGTCAGGGACCATTTGCCTATAACTGGGGTGGTACATACTACGCAATTAAGAGTGGCAGGCAGGATGAAGCAGCAGTGCAGTTCCTAAAAGCCTTATGCTGCGATCCTTCTGTAATGAGCTCTCTGGGCGACCTTCCAAATAATACCGTTGCAGCTCAGAAGGTGATCAGTAAGGGTAAGAATCCTGCAGCTATGAAAAATAATCAGAATATTTATAAAGTATTCGATAAGATGGCAAGAAGCATCAATGGTGGTTCTTATAAGATCTCAAAACCAAAGGTATCCCTTACAAGTAATGGCATTGTAAAGGGATCTGACGGAAAATATTACTATGTAAAGAAAGGTCTGATCCAGTCAGGCAGAAGCGGATTCATCAAAGTTGGCAAGAAGACCTATTACATCAAGAAGGGTGTAGTGCAGAATAAAAAGACCGGATTCGTGAAGAACGGCAAGAAGTACTACTATGTAAAGAAAGGTGTCTGCAGTACAAAGAATGAATTCGTAAAGGTTGGTAAGAAGACCTATTATCTGAATAAAGGCGCAAAGAACACCAAGACCGGATTTGTAAAAGTCGGTAAGGCAACTTATTACGTTAAGAAAGGTCTGAAGACTACACAGACAGCATTCATCAAGAATGGCAGACAGGAATACTATGTCAAGAATGGCGTATGGAAGAAGTCTTATACCGGAAATGTCACCTATAGAAATCATGTTTACTATGTGAAGAAGGGTGTAAAAGTAAAAAAGGTGAGATAATACATGAAGAATAGATTGAAGCAGATCATTGTCTGGTGCATGGTGGCAGCCTTGCTGTGTGTGAATTGTTCATTTACATCAGAAGCAAAAACCGGCAGTAAGGTTAAGGTTTCGAAGACATCTATTACGTCAGTAAAATCCAAGTCAGCAGGACAGGCGACAGTAACGTTTAAGAAACAGAAAAAGGCGGGCAGCTATCAGATTCAGATCAGCACAGACAAGAAGTTTAAGAAAGGCATAAAAAGCCAGAAAGTCAGTACTGGGAAAAAGACTGTTACATTCAAGAAGCTGAAGCAGGGCAAAAAGTATTATGTCAGGGTTCGTGTGTACAGGACTGTAAAGAAGAAAAAATATCACAGCGCATGGAGTAAAGTGAAGTCTGTTAAAGTGAAAAAGAAGACGACAAAGAAGGACTCCGGTCAGAAGAATACTGGTGATAGCAATAAGTCTGGGAACACCACGGATGTAACAGATGCCACTGAGAACACAGGCGCCACTAAGGATACAGACACCACTGGAAACACGGGTGCAAATAAGGATACAGATACCATCGGGAACCCAGACGCTGCCGGGGACACGAATTCCGGTGGACAAGAGTCCGAGAATCAAAAAAAAGAGTGGGATGGTACAGTAGAGCTGGAAAAAATGGAATATGAACTGGGAGATGAAATAAAGTTTCATTATTCCAAGCAGCCGGAATGTGCAGGAGAAATAAAGGAATATTATACTTATGGTAATCAGGGAGAATATATCGATTATACAGAAAGATATACCAAAAAGAATGAGAACGGAAATATGGTATGTACGAGTGTCGGACATACCAGCCTGTGTATTATATTCCCTGAGACAGAACATTATAAAGAGACATGGATTTCTTTGGGAAAAGTGAGAATATACAATAATGAAGACCCGCTTGGAGGATTTAATCTGTCCGGTTATAAGTACGGGGAAACCATGAAGAAAGAGGTTGAAGATACAACCGTAACGAATGGTACAGGTTCTTTTTGCGAATGGTTTGCATGTGAAGGTAATGCTGCATGGTTAGAGGAGCATATAACCTATAAGGTATCGGATGCTACGCCAAGAGAATACAGTAATCTTATGGATCAGGCAGGCTGGAATACTTCAGAACCGGAAATAAAAGTAGAAACCTATAATCTGAAGGGGGTATATGGAGAGACAACATCCGTTACGACTTCGACCACAAGTGGGAAAATAGAATTTTCCGGCAAGGCAATGTCACAGTGCAAGCTTACTGTAACAGCTGGTGCAGGTGTGCGCGTATGCAGACTGGATGCTTACAGGGATGGTGTTTTATATGACACTATGTATGTTGCTCCGAAGCCATATGATGAAGATGGAAATCTTCTTGATACAGAATTATATACAAAGGTTCGGAGAAATGTAGAGGCAAAGCTGTGGACAGATGATATGTCGAATTATGATAAGCTGAAAACTCTTGCAGATTATATTTCAACGACAGCACATTATCCGGGATATCAATGTACTCAAAAAGATGTAAATCCGACTCTGTGGGATGGATTCTCAGTCGATGGTATTGCGCTTTATTATAATATGTTCAATATGCCGGTTTTAAACCGCGCGATGGCATTGCGTGGCGGTATCATAACCTGTGTGGCTATAGATATTGTTTGCGCTGCGGCAGAGGAGGATCTGAGACTGAATTATCTGTATGATAAAGCGACAGATACTGTTGCAGAAGGCGAAGGCGTATGGCTTACGATCGGAGATGCCAGTACCAATCCAAGCGCAGGAGCGCATGAGTCTCTGGCATACAAAGATGCCGATGGCAATATTGTATATATCGATGCTCAGGGAAGAATGGCAAGAAATTCATGCGAAGAACATGGCTGCCTGGATAAGGTCATCAGAGATTAGATCCGTGTCGGACATGAAGAAGCGAAGAATATAGAGGCAGATATTTAATCAAATAATAAAGGAGATAGATAAGATATGAAACAATTTTTTAAATCACATGTTATTTTATTTAGTATGATTGCAGTCCTGATCGGATGTTTGATTTACCCGAATCAGGCAGATGCAAAGACGTATCAAACGCAGGATGTTTACAATGGAAGCGGCGGATGTTCAGTTGTGATCAGTGGTAATAAGGTTTACTATTCAATCACGGAAACTGGAAAAATCTTCTGCTATGATATCAAAACGAAGAAGACAAAAACCATTGCCAAAGCAGGTGGAAAAGGATTTGGAAGCTTGAGGAAAAAGGGAAATTATCTGTATGCAGTCTATGATAATTATGGCGGATCTGATGGATCAGATAAGTATATCGTGCGTGTATCTATTAAGAATGGTAAGAAAACAAAACTTGCAAGAGGCCGTGATTTTGTATTTGCAGGCAAAAAGATCTACTATACAAAGACGCAGCATGTAAAGACCAGTGACATAGAATATGATAAAACGGTCGGTACATATTCCATGTCACTTACCGGAAAAAATAAAAAGAAAGCAAAATCTGTTGTATTAAATACAGAACGGGATGCAAGAACGCCGATCAAGACATCAAAAGGTTCACTTACCTCCAGAGGAAAGACAGTGGGTAGGTTATATTTTCCACAGGCGATAGATTATACGACGTCAAAGGGAAAGAAAACGGAGATCTATAATGTATTGAAGGATAAGAATGCAAGCAGTACTTCAACGATACAGTATTATACATTACAGGGTGATTACATTGTGTATAAGAAATGTGATAAAAATGGATTTTCCAAACTGATACTCGTGAAAAAGAACGGAAAAGGATCCAAAGTTTTATATTCAGCACCTTCTGTAAGTGGTTGGTAAAATGAAAAATACGGACACAGCAGTCATTCGGAATCGGATGAATGGCTGGAGTTTGCAATGATCCATATAATATGTTGCGTTTGGTATATGGCATCAGATACAGATAATAGAATTTATTTGTATCTGGTGCCTTTTTTTACGCATTGTGATGGCAAAAAATGCAGATCAATGCTACAATAAATCTAATGGGGAAACGCTTTGGCAGATACGAATGAAAAGGCTGAATGAGATCATACGAGAGGAAACGAAAAAATGAACAAACGAAACCGGTTGAAAACTATCCGGCCGCAGAATGAGCGTGCGGCAAGAGCATTTCGCAAGAAGCAGAATATGAAGGTGGAGCTGAACAAGAAGTGGCTGCCTGTTGTCTATGTGGTGATGCTCGGTATCTGTATTTTACTGAATGTGACAAATGACAGTCTGGATCTGGCAAATGTGCTGATTAGCATCTGTATGTTTGGTATCGTGGGGGCGATATTTGTCTATGCATATAAGCATTTGAAGCATATCGACCAGATGGGGGAAGATTTTCGTATAGCCATCAGCTATATTAAGGGCGATTATGCTAAGGAAAAGAAGCTCCTATGGGATCTGTATCGTACCGAAACCCGGTATGGTATCTTTAATGAGGAACATCTGAGAAATTCCTATGTAGATTATGTGGAAGAAATGAAACGTCTGGAGCAGGATGAGGAAGGAAAATATGCCTGCGATATCGAAGATTTTATCAATTACCAGCTGATTGATGATGCGGTTGAAAAAGGCCGTCTGAGTCTGGTTCCGGGAGCCATGACAGGGCTGGGTATTCTTGGTACCTTTATCGGTCTGTCAATCGGCCTTCAGGCATTTAATACAGGTTCAGCAGAGGAGATTACGAACAGTATCGGACCTCTGATGGATGGTATCAAGGTTGCGTTCCATACCTCTATCTATGGAATGATCTTTTCCCTGACATTTAATCTGATCTTTAAGACGGTTCTGGAACAGGCATATCACAAGCTGGATGAATTTGTAGCAGAGTTCAAACGGTATGTGCGTCCGGATGCTACCTACGACAATGGCAATCTGGAACTGGATTTCCAGAAGAAACAGTTGGAAGCAACGATAGCAACACAGAAGGCAATCGAAGAAACACTTGCATATCTGAAGTCCATGCATGAAGATATCGAAGATATCCGTATCCTGACGAAAGATCAGAATGACATCTTCCGGGGCAGACTGAACCGCCCGAGGGCGATCGGGCAGAGCAGCAGGGAGGGATAAGGCATGAGTAAGAAACGAAGAAGACCGGAGGAAGAAGAAACCTCCTACTGGCTGTCTTATTCCGATATGATGGCGGCACTCCTTCTGATCTTTATTCTGATCATTTCTTTTACACTGATGCAGTCAAAAAGCCAGTATGAGAGTAAACAGGCAGAGCTTGATAAGCAGAAGGAGATCATTAAAGAGCAGGAACAACTCTTAAAAGACCAGCAGGAGGAGCTGGATCGGATCGCAGGCATCCGAAGTGATCTGGTGGCGGCACTCCGTGATGAGTTCGCAGACAGTTCGTTAAATGTCAAGGTAGACGAGAAAACGGGTGCGATCACCTTTGATGCCAGCGTGTTATTTGATGTTGCGGACAGTGACCTGAAAGAAGAAGGAAAGACGTTCTTAAAGGAATTTCTTCCCAAATACTGTAAAGTGCTGTTGGATGAAAAATATCGTGATTATGTATCGGAGATTATTATAGAAGGTCATACAGATACGAATGGATCTTATATTTATAATCTTGAACTTTCCCAGCATAGAGCCTTTTCTGTTGCAAAGTATTGCCTGACTGAGAGTAACGGGATCATAAGCTCCACGGATGTCGAACTGCTTCGAAGTGTGCTGACGGCAAATGGAAAGTCCTACAGCAATCCGATCTATAAAGAGGATGGCTCTGTCGATCTGGAAGCATCCAGACGAGTAGAGATTCTGTTCCGGCTTCAGGATGAAGAAATGATCGCTGAGATGATGGATATTCTGAAAGAGAAATAGATATTTTGAAAGAGAAACAGACCAACACTTGCGGTTTTAAAAACGAGATGGTACAATGAGCATTGCGATGGGATGTGTTTGTACATACCAGCATAATGCGAAACCAACATTGAACCGACAGGTGAAATGGTACAATGAGCATTGCGACGGTACATATTTATATGTACTAAATGGATAGATTGTCTTTTGAAAGGAAAACGAGATGAAAAGAGTAGTTGTAACAGGAATGGGTGCTGTAACCCCGATCGGAAATAACGTAGAAGAATTCTGGGATGGCATTAAGAAGAATAAAGTAGGTATTGGCGAGATTACAAAATTTGATGTATCCGAATATAAATGCAAAATGGGTGCTGAAGTAAAAGATTTTGATCCGAAACAATATATGGATCCAAAGGCAGCCAGAAGAATGGAGCCGTTCTGCCAGTATGCAGTTGCAGCTACAGGCGAAGCGATCAAGAATGCCGGTATTGATCTTGAGAAAGAAGATCTGACAAGATTCGGAACCTGTATCGGTAACGGACTTGGCGGTGTAGCTACGATCGAAAAGGAACATGCCAAGGTTATGAATGGTAAGGCAAACCGTGTCAGTGTAATGATGGTTCCTATGATGATCTCGAATATGGCAGCCGGAAATGTAGCGATCGCATATGGCTTAAAGGGCAAATGTACAGATGTTGTAACAGCATGTGCGACAGGAACAAACAGCATTGGCGAGGCATATCGTTATATTCAGGTCGGAGATGCAGATGTGATGGTAGCCGGAGGCGCTGAATCACCGATCTGTGAGACAAATGTTTCAGGATTTATCTCCATGACAGCACTTTCAAGTGCAACGGAAGCAGATCGTGCGTCGATTCCGTTTGACAAAGACAGATGTGGATTCGTTATCGGTGAAGGAGCTGGAGTTGTAGTTCTGGAATCTCTGGAGCATGCGCAGGCAAGAGGAGCAAAGATCCTTGCCGAGGTTGTCGGATATGGTTCCACCTGTGATGCATTTCACATTACATCCCCTGCCGAGGATGGAGAGGGTGCAGCAAGAGCCATGACACTTGCGATCAACGAGGCTGGCATTACACCGGCAGATGTTGATTATATCAATGCACACGGAACAAGTACCCACCACAATGATCTTTATGAGACAAGAGCCATTAAGAAAGCATTTGGTGAGGATGCATATAATGTAAATATCAATTCTACAAAATCCATGATCGGTCATTTATTTGGCGCGGCCGGAGCAGTTGAATTTATTACATGCGTAAAATCTATTGAAGATGGATACATTCACCCAACAGTAGGTCTTCGTGAGACAGAAGGCGAGATCGACCTGAATTATACAAAGGGTGAGGGCGTTCATAAGGACATTACATATGCACTGAGCAATTCTCTTGGATTTGGCGGACACAATGCAAGTATCCTTGTAAAGAAATGGGAAGAATAAGATCCAGACAAAAACAGATATAAAAGAATTACACATCATAAATAATGTGAGCAAAAGTATTTGCACGAAAAAGTGTAAATTTACATGGAAAAGTGAAAATTTACATCAAAAAGTGAAAAAACGTATTGACATATTCCTTGTGTTATGGTAAAGTATCTCCCGATGAACTGCCGAAGACAGTAGGTGCCGGATGGCATAAGTTGAAAAACACCTACCGAGGAATATATCGTTAATATTATTTTAACTATATGCTCTCTGTCTTATCGACAGAGAGCTTTTCTTATTTTAGCAGAAGATGCTTTCTGTTAACTATGTGCAGTCATTAGTAAAACAAGGAGGCGCATTATGGCAAAGGTAGAGATTAAGAAGCCAGTAGTTGAAGAAATCAAAGCTAACTTAGATGGTGCTCAGACAGCAGTTGTAGTTGACTACCGTGGACTTACAGTTGAGCAGGACACACAGCTTCGTAAGCAGTTAAGAGAAGCTGGGGTTGTTTATAAGGTATACAAGAACACCATGATCAACTTCGCTATTGAAGGCACAGAGTTCGAGGGACTGAAGCCATGTCTCGAAGGACCTACCGGATTAGCTATCTGTAAGACAGATGCTACAGCAGCAGCCAGAATCTTGGCTAACTTCGCAAAGACTGCTCCGGCACTTGAGCTTAAGGGTGGCGTTGTAGAAGGTACATTCTACGATGCAGCAGGTATCGCAGTTATTGCAAACATTCCTTCAAGAGAAGTACTTATTTCCAAATTCCTTGGAAGTATCCAGTCACCTATTGCAAACTTCGCTCGTGTTATCAAGCAGATTGCAGAACAGAAGGAAGCTTAATTATTTGTGCATACAGGCACATCGGCTTCTATTTAATAGAAGCAGCAATTATTAAACTATATTATATTAATGGAGGAAATAATAATGACAACTCAGGAAATTATTGAAGTAATCAAAGGTTTATCAGTATTAGAATTAAATGACTTAGTTAAAGCATGTGAGGAAGAATTCGGCGTATCAGCAGCAGCAGGTGTTGTTGTAGCAGCAGCAGGCGGAGACGCTCCAGCAGCAGAAGAGAAGGATTCATTCGATATCGAACTTACAGAAGTTGGTCCTAACAAGGTTAAGGTTATCAAGGTTGTTCGTGAGATCACAGGTCTTGGCTTAAAGGAAGCTAAGGACGCTGTTGATGGCGCTCCAAAGGTTATCAAAGAGGGAGCTTCAAAGGACGAGGCTGAGGAAGCTAAGACTAAGTTAGAGGCTGAAGGCGCTAAGGTTACATTAAAGTAATTTTATTCCTTGTATTTATGAATATCTTTCGACCTGGCGGGAGAATTACCTGCCAGGTCGTTTTTGTCAAAGTTCCGGCGAACTGATTACTTTTTATCAATAAGAACGGGTTCGCCTGAAGATACGATTTTAAGATTCTGACCACAGATACAAGTATCTATACGATGATGAAAAATTACTTGTTTATAAGGGGTGATTTTTCAAATGCATAGAGTGAGAATGCACTCATGGTATAGCCGAATTTATGTATCTGTTCTATAAAATAAAATGCCGTTGCATATTGTTTTTAGAAAATGCAAACAGGCGCATAAATATGGATAAAAGTTCATATACAATTCTTTTATAAAAAATTCCAAATATTTCTTGACATATACCTTGAAAATGTGATACAGTGTAGGATGTCTATACTATGGGTTGGTTTGCGTTCAAACCAGACATATAATGACACGGCTAATATATTTCGGTTAAATGTAAGCATTTCAACAGAATATACGCTTAAAAATAAATTCCAAGGGGTGAATGTGTCGATGGAAAAAAACAGAATTAGTCCTGTTCAATCTGGTAAAGGTATCCGAATGAGTTATTCCAGACAGAAAGATGTACTGGAGATGCCTAACTTTATCGAAGTTCAGAAAAACTCATACCAGTGGTTCCTTACCGATGGTCTGAAGGAGGCATTTAAAGATATCTCTCCTATTACTGACTATACAGGACAGCTTAGTCTTGAGTTTGTAGATTTCCAGTTATGTAGAGATGATGTGAAGTACTCAATCGAAGAGTGCAAGGAAAGAGATGCAACATATGCTGCACCGCTTAAAGTAAAAGTAAGACTCCATGCAAATGACGCAAAGGAAATGTCAGAACATGAGATTTTCATGGGTGATCTTCCTCTTATGACTGAGACAGGTACATTTGTGATCAACGGTGCAGAGCGAGTTATCGTAAGCCAGTTGGTGCGTTCACCTGGTATCTACTATGATATTGCACATGATAAGATTGGTAAGAAGCTGTACTCCTGTACAGTTATCCCAAACCGTGGTGCATGGTTAGAGTACGAAACAGATTCGAATGATGTTTTCTATGTTCGTGTAGATAGAACCAGAAAGGTGCCTATCACAGTACTTATCCGTTCACTGGGAATCGGAACAAATGCAGAGATTATCGATCTGTTTGGCGAAGAACCAAAGATTTTAGCAAGTATTGAAAAGGATCCTTCTGAGACATATCAGGATGGTCTTCTTGAGCTGTACAAAAAAATAAGACCGGGTGAGCCTCTTGCAGTAGAGAGTGCAGAGAATCTGATCAATGCAATGTTCTTTGATCCAAGACGTTATGATCTTGCAAAGGTTGGACGTTATAAGTTCAATAAGAAGCTGGCATTCCAGAACAGAATCACAGGTCAGATACTTGCAGAGGATGCGATCGATCCGGCAACCGGTGAAGTGATCGCAGAAGCAGGCACGACACTTACAAGAGCACAGGCAAAGGATATCCAGGATGCTGCTGTACCATATGTTATGATCCAGACAGAAGAACGTAACGTAAAGGTGCTTTCAAATATGGTAGTAGATCTGTCCAAGTATGTTGGATTTGATCCTGCTGAAGTAGGTATCCATGAGGGTGTATACTATCCTGTTCTTGAAACCCTTTTAAATGAATATTCAGACGAAGAAGAATTAAAGGCAGCTATCGCAAGAGATGCATCTGACCTTGTTCCAAAGCATATAACAAAAGAAGACATTATCGCTTCAATTAACTACAACATTCACCTTGAATATGGTATTGGAACAAAGGATGATATCGATCATCTTGGTAACAGACGTATCCGTGCAGTCGGAGAACTTCTTCAGAATCAGTATAGAATCGGTCTTTCCAGACTGGAAAGAGTTGTAAGAGAGAGAATGACGACTCAGGACGTAGAGACGATCACTCCACAGTCTCTGATCAACATCAAGCCTGTAACGGCAGCAGTTAAGGAATTCTTCGGAAGTTCCCAGTTGTCACAGTTCATGGATCAGAACAACCCATTGTCTGAGCTGACTCATAAGAGAAGATTATCAGCCCTTGGTCCCGGTGGTCTGTCACGAGACAGAGCAGGATTCGAGGTTCGAGATGTACACTATACTCATTATGGTAGAATGTGTCCTATCGAGACTCCTGAAGGTCCTAACATCGGTCTGATCAACTCTCTGGCTACTTATGCAAGAATCAATGAGTATGGTTTTGTAGAAGCACCATACAGAAAACTGGATAAATCAGATCCTGCAAACCCTGTAGTTACAGATGAGGTTATTTATCTGACTGCAGATGAAGAAGATAATTACAGAGTTGCACAGGCGAATGAACCTCTGGATGCAGATGGTCATTTCGTAAATAACAACGTATCAGGAAGATACAGAGAGGATACAACAGAGTTCCCGAAATCAAGAGTTGATCTGATGGACGTTTCTCCTAAGATGGTATTCTCAGTTGCTACATCCATGATTCCTTTCCTTGAGAACGATGATGCAAACCGTGCTCTGATGGGATCAAACATGCAGCGTCAGGCAGTTCCGCTTATGCTTACCGAATCAGCCGTTGTAGGTACCGGTATGGAAGCAAAGGCAGCCGTTGACTCAGGTGTATGTATCGTTGCAAAGAGAGATGGTGTAGTTGAATATTCCACAAGTAAGGAAATCTGTATTAAGGCAGATGAAGATGGAACAAAGGATATCTACCACGTTATCAAGTTCGCACGAAGCAATCAGGGTAACTGTATGAACCAGAGACCTATCGTATTCAAGGGCGAGCATGTTAAGGCTGGAGAGGTTATCGCAGACGGACCGTCTACTTCAGGTGGAGAGATCGCACTTGGAAAGAACCCTCTGATCGGTTTCATGACCTGGGAAGGTTACAACTACGAGGATGCTGTTCTTTTAAGTGAAAGACTTGTAAAAGATGATGTATATACATCTATTCATATTGAGGAGTACGAATGCGAAGCGAGAGATACCAAGCTCGGACCGGAAGAGATCACAAGAGATCTTGCTGGACTGTCCAATGATGCATTAAAGGATCTGGATGAGAATGGTATTATCCGTATCGGTGCTGAGGTTCGTGCCGGAGATATCCTTGTCGGTAAGGTTACTCCTAAGGGAGAGACAGAGCTGACAGCAGAGGAAAGACTCCTTCGTGCCATCTTTGGTGAGAAGGCAAGAGAAGTAAGAGATACTTCCCTTAAGGTTCCTCATGGAGCATTTGGTGTCATCATGGATACCAAGATCTTCACAAGAGAAAATGGTGATGAACTTTCACCGGGTGTTAATAAATCAGTCAGAGTATACATTGCTCAGAAGAGAAAGATCCAGGTAGGAGATAAGATGGCTGGTCGTCATGGTAACAAGGGTGTAATTTCCCGTGTACTTCCGGTAGAAGATATGCCATTCCTTCCAAATGGTCGTCCGCTCGATATCGTGTTGAACCCACTGGGCGTTCCTTCACGTATGAATATCGGACAGGTTCTTGAAATCCATCTTGGTCTTGCTTCACAGGTTCTCGGATTCAAGGTTTCAACTCCTGTGTTTGATGGTGCAGACGAGTTTGATATCATGGATACTCTTGAGATGGCGAATGATTATGCAAATACCGAGTGGGAAGATTTCTATGAGAAATATAAAGACTCTGTTTCGGAAGAAGTAATGAATTACCTCTATGAGAACAGAGACCACAGAGAAGAATGGAAGGGCGTTCCGATCGACAGAACCGGTAAGGTACAGCTTCGTGACGGTAGAACCGGTGAAGAATTTGACAGCCCTGTAACAATCGGTTACATGCATTATCTTAAGCTCCACCATCTGGTTGATGATAAGATCCATGCACGTTCAACCGGTCCGTACTCATTAGTTACACAGCAGCCTCTGGGTGGTAAAGCTCAGTTCGGTGGACAGCGTTTCGGTGAGATGGAAGTTTGGGCACTGGAAGCATACGGTGCATCATATACATTACAGGAAATTCTGACTGTTAAGTCGGATGATGTAATCGGACGTGTTAAGACATATGAAGCGATCATTAAGGGTGAGAATATTCCTACACCTGGTATCCCTGAGTCATTCAAGGTACTGCTGAAGGAATTCCAGTCACTTGGTCTCGATGTCAGAGTTGTAAAAGACGATATGACAGAGGTTGATCTCGGTGAGACGATCGAAGCGTATGACGAGAATGTTAAGAGCATGATCGATGATGATAAACGGGAAGCTGATGGACGTGAATTTGAAGAAGCGGGCTTCAGCGGAACAGATGAAAATGATGAGCTGACATCATTATCAGACGGAGAATATCTGGATGATTACAATGACGACTATGATGGCAACTCGGATGATGAATTTTAGAAAGGAGATTTTGTAAGATGCCAGAATTTAACATGGAAACTCCAGAACAGGAACAGGCTTTAAGCTTTGACGCAATTAGAATCGGACTTGCATCTCCTGAAAAAATCAGAGAATGGTCACATGGTGAGGTTAAGAAACCTGAGACTATCAACTACAGAACATTAAAACCGGAAAAAGACGGTTTGTTCTGCGAGAGGATATTTGGACCTAGCAAGGATTGGGAATGTCATTGCGGTAAATATAAGAAGATCAGATATAAAGGTATTATCTGTGATCGATGCGGTGTAGAGGTTACAAAGGCCAGCGTTCGTAGAGAGCGTATGGGTCATATCGAGCTTGCAGCACCGGTATCCCATATCTGGTATTTCAAAGGTATTCCTAGCCGTATGGGACTGATCCTTGATATTTCTCCAAGAGTACTTGAAAAGGTATTATACTTTGCATCTTATATCGTTCTTGATCCAAAGGACACACCGCTTACTTATAAGCAAGTTCTGACAGAGCAGGAATACAGAAAGGCTGAAGAGGACTTCGGATACGGCTCCTTCCGTGCAGGAATGGGTGCTGAGTCCATTCAGGAGCTCTTAAGAGCAATCGATCTGGATAAAGAAAGCGAAGAATTAAAGGCTGAGCTTAAGAATTCAAGCGGACAGAAGAGAGCCAGAATCATCAAGAGACTGGAAGTTGTTGAAGCATTCCGTAATTCTGAGAATAAGCCGGAGTGGATGATCATGGATGTTATTCCTGTTATCCCACCGGATATCAGACCTATGGTTCAGTTGGATGGCGGCAGATTTGCTACATCTGACCTGAATGACTTATATAGAAGAATTATCAACAGAAATAACCGCTTAAGAAGACTTCTTGATCTGAACGCTCCTGACATCATTGTCAGAAACGAGAAGAGAATGCTTCAGGAAGCTGTTGATGCGTTAATTGATAATGGTAGAAGAGGCCGTCCTGTAACAGGTCCGGGTAACAGAGCATTAAAGTCTCTGTCCGATATGTTAAAGGGTAAGCAGGGACGTTTCCGTCAGAACCTTCTTGGTAAGCGTGTTGACTATTCAGGACGTTCCGTTATCGTAGTAGGACCGGAACTTAAGATCTATCAGTGTGGTCTTCCAAAGGAAATGGCTATCGAGTTATTCAAGCCATTTGTTATGAAAGAACTGACAGCCAGCGGCAGAGCAAATAACATTAAAGCTGCTAAGAAGATGGTAGAAAAGCTTGAGCCGGAAGTTTGGGATGTACTTGAGGATGTAATCAAAGAGCATCCGGTTATGTTAAACCGTGCTCCTACACTTCACAGACTGGGTATCCAGGCATTTGAGCCTATCCTTGTAGAAGGTAAGGCAATCAAGCTTCATCCACTGGTATGTACAGCGTTCAACGCCGATTTCGATGGTGACCAGATGGCTGTTCACCTTCCGCTTACAGTTGAGGCACAGGCAGAATGTAGATTCCTGCTCCTGTCCCCGAATAACCTTCTGAAGCCTTCAGATGGTGCTCCGGTTGCCGTTCCTTCACAGGATATGGTTCTTGGTATCTACTATCTGACAATGGAGAAGGATGGCGATATCGGAGAAGGCAAGTTCTTCAAGTCAAAGAACGAAGCACTGCTTGCATATGAGAACAAGGAGATCACTCTCCATTCTAAGATAAAAGTAAGAAGAACTGTTACGACAGAAGACGGAACAGAGGTTACAGGTATCATCGATACTACACTCGGTCGTTTGCTGTTCAACGAGATCATTCCTCAGGATCTTGGATATGTTGACAGAACAAATCCTGACAATATCCTGAAACTTGAGATTGATTTCCATGTTGGTAAGAAACAGTTAAAGCCGATCCTTGACAAATGTATCAATACACATGGCGCAACCAAGACTGCTGAAGTTCTGGATGACGTAAAGGCAATCGGTTACAAGTATTCAACCAGAGGTGCTATTTCAGTATCTATTTCAGATATGAAGGTGCCGGACGAGAAGAAGCAGATCCTTGCAGATGCTCAGACTCAGGTTGACAAGATCACAAAGATGTTCAGACGTGGTCTTATGACAGAGGAGGAGAGATACCTCGCTGTTGTTAAGGTTTGGGAAGAAGCCGATAAGGTTCTGACAAAAGCCCTTCTGGACGGACTTGATAAATATAACAACATCTTCATGATGGCAGATTCCGGTGCCCGTGGATCTAACCAGCAGATCAAACAGCTGGCTGGTATGCGTGGTCTGATGGCAGATACAACCGGTCGTACGATCGAACTTCCGATTAAGTCAAACTTCCGTGAAGGTCTTGACGTTCTGGAGTATTTCATTTCAGCGCATGGTGCTCGTAAGGGTCTGTCCGATACAGCGCTTCGTACAGCCGATTCAGGATATCTGACCAGACGTCTGGTTGACGTATCACAGGATCTGATCATTCGCGAGACAGATTGTTGTGCAGGAAAAGCAATTCCTGGTATGGAAGTAGAAGCATTCATGGAAGGCAAAGAAGTAATCGAATCCTTCCAGGAGAGAATTACAGGTCGTTACCTTGCAGAATCTGTATACGATAAAGATGGTAACCTTTTAGTTAAGGCAAACCACATGGTATCACCAAAGAGAGCTGCTCTGATCGTAAATCAGGGCGTAGATTCAAACGGTGTTCCGTTCCTTGATCCGGATACAGGTGTTACAAGACAGGATGCAAAGCTTAAGATCAGAACGATCCTGACATGTAAGTCACACCTTGGTGTATGTGCAAAATGTTACGGTGCCAACATGGCAACCGGACAGCCGGTACAGGTTGGTGAAGCTGCCGGAATCATCGCAGCTCAGTCAATCGGTGAGCCTGGTACACAGCTTACCATGAGAACATTCCATACTGGTGGTGTTGCCGGTGATGATATTACACAGGGTCTTCCTAGAGTAGAAGAGTTGTTCGAAGCAAGAAAGCCAAAGGGACTTGCGATCATCGCAGAGTTTGGCGGTAAGGTTCAGCTTCGTGATAATAAGAAGAAGAGAGAAGTTGTTATCACAAATGACGAGACAGGCGAATCAAAGGCATACTTAATTCCTTATGGTTCCCGTATCAAGGTTCTGGACGATCAGGTTCTGGAAGCCGGTGATGAATTAACAGAAGGTTCTGTTAATCCACATGATATCTTAAAGATCAAAGGTATCCGTGCAGTTCAGGATTACATGCTTCGTGAAGTACAGCGAGTATACAGACTTCAGGGTGTTGATATCAATGATAAGCATATCGAGATCATTGTTCGTCAGATGTTAAAGAAGATCAGGATCGAGGATAACGGAGATTCATCCTACCTTCCGGGAACACTGGTTGACGTTCTTGATTTTGAAGATACAAATGAGCAGCTCATCGCAGAAGGCAAACAGCCGGCAGAAGGCTCACAGGTAATGCTTGGTATTACAAAGGCATCACTTGCTACAGATTCCTTCATGTCAGCAGCGTCCTTCCAGGAGACAACAAAGGTTCTTACAGATGCAGCTATTAAGAGTAAGGTAGATCCGCTTAATGGTCTGAAAGAGAACGTTATTATCGGTAAGCTGATCCCAGCAGGTACAGGTATGAAGCGTTATCGTTCTGTAAAGCTTGATACAGAGATGGATGAGATCAACTTCTTTGATGATGATGACGAGATCGACTTCGGAGATGATCCGGAAAGCACAGAGTTAGAAGATGCAGTTGATACCGATGCAGATGCAGAGGATGAGGCGGAAGAAAATGCTTCAGACTTGGAATCTGTAGAGGCAGAGACATCTGATAACGAATAAATAAATTTGAAAAGTGCTTGACACGAATAATTTCAATATATATAATGGTAAGGCATGCGTGAGAACGTATGCCTTATATTATTTTTTATTTTGAAAGTAGGAGGTGAAAACATGCCAACATTTAACCAGTTAGTTAGAAAGGGAAGACAGACAGTAGAGAAGAAGTCAACTGCACCAGCTCTTCAGAGAAGTTTCAACTCATTAAAGAAGAAGCCAACTGAGACAAGCTCTCCACAGAAGAGAGGAGTTTGTACAGCAGTTAAGACAGCTACTCCTAAGAAGCCTAACTCAGCTCTGAGAAAGATCGCCAGAGTTCGTTTATCAAACGGTATCGAAGTTACAAGTTATATTCCAGGTGAAGGTCACAACCTTCAGGAGCATAGCGTAGTTCTTATCCGTGGTGGTAGAGTAAAGGACTTACCTGGTACAAGATACCATATCATCAGAGGTACTCTTGATACAGCAGGTGTTGCAAAGAGACGTCAGGCTCGTTCTAAGTACGGTGCTAAGCGTCCAAAAGATGCTAAGAAGTAATTAAAACCGTATTATTGGAAACATTCCAAAAAAATGTGCTGGTTAGGCCATGTTTTTGCTATGAGATAAGGTGTTGATGTATAAAAATGCAGAAAACATCAGATAGATAGAAGAGATGGAAATAACAGCACGAACACATTTTATAATGTGAGTACCGAAGAATTAATAAATATTAAGGAGGGAAGAACCGTGCCACGTAAAGGACATATCGCAAAGAGAGACGTATTAGCGGATCCAATTTACAATAACAAGGTGGTTACCAAGCTTATCAACAACGTAATGTTAGATGGTAAGAAGGGTGTTGCCCAGAAGATTGTTTACGGTGCATTCGACCGTATCGCAACTGAAACTGGTAAGGACGCTATCGAGGTATTTGAAGAGGCTATGAACAATATCATGCCATTACTCGAGGTTAAGGCAAGACGTATCGGTGGTGCAACATATCAGGTACCTATCGATGTAAGACCAGATAGAAGACAGGCTCTTGGACTTCGTTGGTTAACAACATTTTCACGTGCCAGAAGTGAAAAGACCATGGAAGAAAGACTTGCAAGAGAAATCATGGATGCAGCTAATAACACAGGTGCATCTGTAAAGAGAAAAGAAGATATGCACAAGATGGCAGAAGCAAACAAGGCGTTTGCTCACTACAGATTCTAATCTGTGCCGTCTACAGAATAATAAAAGGAGGACAATCCGTTGGCTGGAAGAGAATATCCATTGGACAGAACAAGAAACATTGGTATTATGGCTCATATCGATGCTGGTAAGACAACTCTTACAGAGAGAATCTTATACTATACCGGTGTTAACTATAAAATCGGTGATACTCATGATGGTACAGCTACTATGGACTGGATGGAGCAGGAGCAGGAAAGAGGTATTACAATCACTTCCGCTGCTACAACCTGTCACTGGACATTAGAGGATCATCACAAACCAAAGGCTGGTGCTTTAGAGCACAGAATCAACATCATTGATACTCCAGGTCACGTAGACTTTACTGTAGAAGTAGAGCGTTCACTTCGTGTACTTGATGGCGCCGTTGGTGTATTCGATGCAAAGGCTGGTGTAGAGCCTCAGTCAGAAAACGTATGGCGTCAGGCTGACACATACAACGTTCCACGTATGGCATTCATCAACAAGATGGATAAAATGGGTGCTGACTTTTTCTACTCAGTTCAGACAATTATTGATCGTCTGGGCAAGAATGCAATTCCAGTTCAGATTCCTATCGGTAAAGAATCCGATTTCATCGGTCTGATCGACTTATTTGAGATGGATGCATACTATTATAAAGATGATAAGGGTGAAGACATCGAGATCACAACGATCCCTGATGACTTAAAAGAGCTTGCTGACAAATGGCATGAGAACCTTGTAGAGAAAATCTGCGAGTTAGATGATGACTTAATGATGATGTACCTTGAGGGTGAAGAACCTTCAATCGACGAAATGAAGAAAGTTCTTCGTAGAGCAACTATTGCTTGTGAAGCAGTTCCGGTATTCCTTGGTTCCGCATACAAGAATAAGGGTGTTCAGAAGATGCTTGATGGTGTTATTGAATATATGCCAGCTCCTACAGATATCCCTGATATCACAGGTGTAGATCCTGAAGGAAATGATGTAGTTCGTCATTCATCAGATGAAGAACCATTTGCTGCATTGGCATTCAAGATCATGACAGACCCATTCGTTGGTAAGTTAGCATTCTTCAGAGTATATTCAGGTACATTGAACTCAGGTTCATATGTATTAAATGCAACAAAAGACAAGAAAGAGCGTGTAGGACGTATCGTACAGATGCATGCAAATGCTCGTAAGGAAATTGATAAGGTTTACGCTGGTGATATCGCAGCTGCTGTTGGTTTCAAAGTAACAACAACTGGTGATACAATCTGTGATGAGCAGCATCCGGTTATCCTTGAGTCAATGGAATTCCCAGAGCCAGTTATCGAGCTTGCTATCGAGCCTAAGACAAAGAATGATCAGGGTAAGATGGGCGAGGCTCTTGCAAAGCTTGCTGAAGAAGATCCTACATTCAGAGCACATACAGATAAAGAAACAGGACAGACAATCATCGCCGGTATGGGTGAGCTTCACCTTGAGGTTATTGTTGACCGTCTGCTTCGTGAGTTCAAGGTTGAGGCTAACGTAGGTGCACCTCAGGTTGCTTACAAAGAGACATTTACCAAGGCTGTTGACGTTGATAGCAAATATGCTAAGCAGTCAGGTGGTCGTGGTCAGTATGGTCACTGTAAAGTTAAGTTCGAGCCAATGGATCCAAACGGCGAAGAGACATTCAAGTTCGAATCCACAGTTGTTGGTGGTGCTATTCCTAAGGAATATATCCCAGCAGTCGGTGAAGGTATCGAAGAAGCTGCTAAGGCTGGTATTCTTGGTGGATACCCAGTACTTGGTGTTCATGCAAATGTATACGATGGTTCATACCATGAAGTCGATTCATCAGAAATGGCATTCCACATCGCTGGTTCTATGGCTTTCAAGGATGCTATGGCTAAGGCAAACCCAGTTCTTCTGGAGCCTATCATGAAGGTTGAAGTTACAATGCCTGAGGAATACTTAGGTGATGTAATCGGAAGCTTAAATGCTAAGAGAGGCCAGATCGAAGGTATGGATGATATCGGCGGTGGTAAGATCGTCAGAGCATTCGTTCCACTTGCAGAGATGTTCGGTTACTCAACAGAGCTTCGTTCATCTACACAGGGACGTGGTAACTACTCAATGTTCTTTGAGAGATACGCTCAGTGTCCAAAGAGTGTTCAGGAGAAGGTTATTGCAGAAAAGTCAAAATAATAGTTTGACAACTCAGAAGGGCATTTTGCCGTGCCTTTCGACTTAAAAGAGTAAAATAAATCATATCAGCAGGTAAAAAGGTTGAAAATCCTTGTGCCTGCTGGTATAAAGAGATAAAAAAAGGTTGAAAATCTTTTATATATTCTATATAATGAGTTTTAGCCAAGCATAGCCCTTAGGGGTACGAAATTTAAGGAGGATATTAAAAAATGGCAAAGGAAAAGTTTAATAGAAGTAAGCCACATTGTAACATTGGTACCATCGGTCACGTTGACCATGGTAAAACAACATTAACAGCAGCTATCACAAAAGTTCTTTCAGAGAGAGTAGCTGGTAACGCAGCTGTTGATTTCGCTAACATTGATAAGGCTCCAGAAGAGAGAGAAAGAGGTATCACTATCTCTACAGCTCACGTTG
>ENA-OQQU01000560-OQQU01000560.1-human-gut-metagenome-genome-assembly--contig:-NODE-560-length-23886-cov-13.930091_pt1 | contig 23886 bp, 35 predicted proteins | sample MGYA00243233_ERZ505096 | MGnify/ENA primary metagenome ERZ505096 (study PRJEB26097, sample SAMN02712159) | human gut metagenome | biome: Gut microbiome | host: Homo sapiens | place: Denmark... | reverse complement strand
CGGTGTGCAAGGTGCTGTATGATCTGCTGCCGTATATCGACAGGGGGTGCAGACGATGAGAAAGCACGACAGACGGACGCGCGAGCAGCGCAAGGCAGACGAGGCAATGCTTTTTGCCGGTATCTGCCTGCTGCTGGCGGCGGTGCTCATCGCGGTCTCGGCGATGATGTGATGTACATTTGCGAATGGTGCGGGCTGGCCTTTGACGAGCCCGATGTCTTGTGCAGGCGCGATAACCTTGACGGGGAGCGCGGCTATGCCCTTGTGACGGAAAAGTTCTGCCCGGACTGCGGCGCAGAGGAAATGTATTTTGAAGAATTGGAGGAGACCGAAGATGGATAACACCCTGATGAAAGTGACTCAACTCCCCGTGATCGAGGAGCATTTGATGAGCCGGAAGGAGCAGACGGAGCAGCGCGTCGCAGAGGCAATGAGCCTTGTCTGCACCGACGAGACCTTAACCAGCGTGAAGAACATTCGCGCCGAAATGAACCGCGAGTTTGCCGATGCCGAGACCCAGCGCAAGGCCATTAAAGCCGCAATCATGGAGAAGTACGACAGCTTCGAATCCGTCTACCGTGAGTGCATCGCCGACCCGTACAAGCGCGCCGACGCAGACCTGAAAGCCAAGATCGACGCGACGGAAAGCGAGATCAAGAGCCGCTGCGAGGAAATGCTGCTGGGCTATTTTCGGGAGCTGTGCGCGGTCAACGAGATCGACTTTCTTTCGTTCGGGCAGACCGGCGTTAAGGTCGATATGGCGAGCGCCAGAGCCAAGACGCCGAAGAAGCTCATGGAGCAGATCAAGCTAAAGGTGGACGGCGTGGCGCAGGACATGAAAACCATCGGCACGATGGGCGAGAACGCGCCGGAGATCATGGTGGAGTACAAAAAGAACCTCGACCTCTCGCTTGCGATCTCCGTTGTCAACGAGCGTCACCGCCGCGCCGAGGAAGAGCGCGAGGTCGTGAAACGCCGCACGGAAATGGAGGAGGCCCGTGCTGCCGGAGCACCCGTCCGCGAGGATACCGGCGCAGCGGCCCCGCAGGTCGTCCCGAAGCGCGTGGAGCAGGCGGCGGTCGAACGCCTCACGGTGTCGTTCCGCGTGACCGATACGCGCGAGCGCCTACGCCTTTTGAAGCAATTCCTTGTCAGCAATGGCTATCAGTACGAATGATTATTTGAGGAGGACATTACGATGAACGAAATGCAGACCTACAACAGCACCGAAGTTGTGAGCGCCAAGAGCGTGAACACCGAAATGATGATCTCCCGTCAGGCACAGGAAGTGCAGGCGGCAATGGTCGTCGCCAAGCGTTTCCCTCGTGACGAGATCGAAGCGAACAACCGCATTCTCAACACCTGCAAGCGCAAGAGCCTTGCCGAGCGCGCGATCTATGAATACCCGCGCGGCGGCGAGAATGTGACCGGCCCGTCGATCCGTCTCGCCGAGGTCATGGCGCAGAATTGGGGCAACCTCGACTTCGGCATTACCGAGCTGGAGCAGAAGAACGGCGAGAGTACCGTCATGGCCTACTGCTGGGATTTGGAGACCAACACCCGCCAGACGAAGATCTTCACCGTGCCGCATATCCGCTACACCAAGAAAGGCAGCGTTGCCCTCACCGACCCGCGCGACATTTATGAAATGGTCGCCAATCAGGGCGCGCGCCGTATGCGCGCGTGCATTCTTGGCATTATCCCCGGCGACGTGGTAGACGCCGCTCTTGCGGCGTGTACCAAGACGATGATGGGAAAGAGCGATGAACCCATGATCGACCGCGTACGCAAGATGGGACAGGCGTTCAAGGATGACTTCGGCGTACCGATGGAGTGCCTTGAAAAGTACATCGGCTGCAAGGCCGAAGCGTTCACGGCGCAGAGCATCGTGCGCCTGCGTAATGTGTATACCTCACTGAAAGAGGGACGCGCGAGCCGCGAGCAGTATTTTGATCTCCCGACCGTCGAAGTGGACGAGACCACAGGCGAGGTCAAGGGCGAGCTGCCCGCTCCCGCTGACGCCCTCGGTACGCCGGACGACGGAAAGACCGGCACCACCAAGCAGGTGAGCATGAATGATCTGTAAGGTCAAGGTCATTTCGACCGGCTCCAAGGGGAACGCCGTACTGCTGAATGATGAAATACTCATTGACTGCGGCGTTCCCTTTCGGGAACTCGAACCATACTGCAAGGGATTGAGGCTCGTCCTGCTGACGCATGTTCACGGCGACCACTTCAACCCCGAGACCATCAAGCGCCTGCACTTCCTGCGCCCTGCGCTGCGCTGGTGCGTCCCTCCGTGGCTCATGGAACCGATGGGACGCATCGGCGTGGACCGCCGCGTGACCGACGAGGGCATGGCAGGCCATGTGCTGTTCTACTCCTGTTCCTTTCTCTACCCCGTCTGTGTGTCCTACAATTCCATTCCTCACGATGTTCCGAATTGTGCGTGGCATATCGAATTTGCAAACGGCGAGCGCGTGTTCTATGCGACGGACTGCGCCTCGCTGGACGGCATTGTGGCGCAGGACTACGACCTTTATCTGATCGAAGCCAATTACGGCGAAGAGGAGATACAGGAGCGCATGAAGCGCAAGCTGGAGGCGGGAGAATTCAGCTATGAGAGCCGCGCGATGGAGAGCCATCTATCCCGCGAGCAGGCGCGCGCATGGCTCGCCCAAAACGCCGCCATCGGCAAGAGCCATGTGCTCTATCTGCACCAACACCAAAGCGAGGAGGAATTGAAATGAGCATGAATCGAATCTGCCTGATGGGACGCATCGGGCGTGACTTGGAGCTGAAAAAGACGAACAGCGGCGTATCCGTTGTGTCGTTCCCTCTTGCCGTTGATCGCAACGGCAAAGAGGGCGGCACGGACTGGATCGACGTTGTCGCATGGCGCGGCACGGCAGAAGTGCTCTGCAACTACGCCGATAAGGGTCGCATGATCGGCGTCGAGGGGCGCTTGCAGATGCGCGACTGGACGGACAAGAACGGCAACAAGCGTAGGAGCTACGAGGTGCAGGCTGACAGCGTGTATTTCGCGGACAACAGGCGCTCGGAGGGTAACAACACCGCCGCACCGCAATACGCCGCAGAGAGCGCCGCAGGCGGCTTTGCAGAGGTCAGCGAGGACGACGGCGAGCTGCCGTTTTAAGGGAGTAGTCTATGGCAAAGAGCGGGATCGATTACTTTCCGCTTGATGTCACATTGAACGCAAAGTTTGAACTGATAGAAGCAGAATTTGGCTTGACAGGATTTGGTGTAGTCGTTCACTTGCTGCAAGAGATTTACGGCAAGGCGGGTTACTACATTGAATGGACAGAGGAGGTTGCGCTTTTGTTCGCCCGCAAGGTCGGGTTGGGTGGGAGCGTCGTTTCCGAAATAATAGAGGCTTCTATCAGACGAGGGATGTTCGACAAAGAGAAGTATGACAAGTACCACGTGTTGACCTCTAAGGGCATACAAGAAAGGTACTTCGAGGCAGTCAGCCGCCGCAAAACTCTTGAAGTCGATTACAACATCCTTCTGGTTGATGTTGCCAAAATTTTGCCCAATGCTTACATTTCTGCGAAAAATGTAAACATTTTTCCAAAAAATGCTGACATCGAACGACAAAGTAAAGTAGAGAAAAGTAGAGTAGAGAAGAGTAAAGAAGAGTACATATTATGCGCTGAGCCGCAAGCGGCTAACGCGCCGCCGGTGATTTCTTTGCCGCTGAATGACGGGACTTTTTTCGACGTGTCGGAGAATGACAGGGCCAAATGGTCGCAGCTCTATCCGAACGTTGACGTTCTACAACAGCTCAGAAACATGGCGGGATGGTGCGACGCGAACCCATCGAAGAGAAAGACGCGCAACGGGATAAAACGCTTTATCACTTCTTGGCTTGCCAGAGAGCAGGACAAGGGGCGCGGACCTGTTGCGCCTGCCCAGCAAGGGAAAAATGTTCAGCCGAGCGGAAACAATGGCTGGATGAAAGACTTCCTGAAAGGGGGCTGAACGCCTATGAGCGGGTATCGAGGGGGCATTTTCAAGTGCCCGTTTTACTCGCGGGACTACCGCGACTATCTCAACTGCGAGGGCGCACAAGTCAAGCTACCAAAAGAAGAGCTGGACGAATACACGCGGCGCTACTGCGCCAACGAAGAATGGCGGCGCTGCCCGATCGCTCGGGCGCTGACGCTGCACTACGAAAGGACGGAGAACCGATGAGCGAAAGAAACAGAGACAAGGTAAAACGGCTTGAGCACGAGCTCGGCAGATACCAGAAAAAAGTCGGCGAGCTGATGAAAGCGAATGCGAAGCTGCACGAGGATATAAAAGGGCTGAACCAGCTGCGCATGGCGTTCGACGCTTGGATTATCCAGATCGCGCTTGCCTACGGCGAGGCAGTGAAGGACCCCGACACGGGAGAAGATATCCCACGCATGAAGGCGCTCCACCTCGAAAGGCCGAAGGTGAACCCGTTGCTTGGGCAATACGAGATTCACCAGCGCGTCGATGAGAAGAACATGATGCACATTGCGGTCGGCCTGCGGGACGACCCCTCGGACAGCAAGGAGGAGGCACACGATGGCGCTGACATCAGCTGACCTCGCGAGGCTGGGGCCGCAGGCGCAGAAGCAGGTGCTTGACAAGCTGGCAGGCACGCAAAAGCCGAAGAAAAGCAAGTACGGCAATCGATTTACGCCGCGCGTTATGCCTAACGGGAAAGTGCATGAGTTCAAGAGTGCCAAAGAGGCGAGGCGTTATGACGAGTTGGCCTTGATGGAGAGGCAAGGGCTTATTCGAAATTTGCAGATAGAGCGATCTTTTACACTGCAAGAGACCTACATCTGCTCGGACGGATCACGCGTTAAGCCAGAGAGATATTTTGCGGACTTTGTCTATGAACGGCCTACCGCGCCCGACTGCAACGGGCAAGTCTACTGGCTGCAAGAGGTCGAGGATGTCAAGGGGAAACGGACGCAAATGTATCTCAGAAAGAAAAACGAAATGTTGGCGAAGTATGGCATCACGATCCGCGAGGTGTGAGATGAGTTTTGAACACTGCCACAGCTGCAAGTCGCCAACGCGGCATGTAGGCTGCCACAGCGATTGCCCGTACTATCAGGCGGATATTGCCAAGTATAACGAGGCGAAGGAAGAGGAAGCGCGCCAAACGCAGGAGCGCGGTGCCTATTGGGGCGCGCGGCAGTTTAAGACGCGGCGCTATCAACGAACGAAATGAGGGAGCAAGAAAAGATGGTCACAGAAATGGAATTAGGTCATCGCATCCGCGATTTGCGCAAGAAGAAAGGTCTTTCACAGTTGTCCTTTGCGGCGGATATTGACGCGCCGCAAAGCACCGTCGCTTTATGGGAAACGGGGAGGTGTTACCCGAGGTTAGAATCGCTTGGGAGATTGGAGAAGGCGTTCGACGTCCCCGTAAGCGCGTTACTGCTCGAGAGCGGAATACCGAAGGGCGTTCCGACTGAGCAGGAAATCGGCAAGCGTATTTTGGCATGGCGTAAGCTGCGCGGGATGACCTTGCAGCAGCTTGCCGACAAGGCGGGCGTCGGGCTGACCACGATACATAACCTCGAAACCGGACTGTGGTACGCGAAAATGCCGACGTACCTGTACATTGCCGAAGCGCTGGGCGTGTCGCTTGACGCACTGATCTACGGGGAGGTACACGCATGAGCAAGATTGTGAGCCCAAAAACGCCGTTTGAGTTCTGCACTTATCCGGTGCTCAAGGAAGCGTTGGAAAAGACGAACTATAACCAGACCGAACTGGCGCAATCCCTCGGCACGTCGCAGTTTACGGTGTCGGCGTGGGCACGTGGAGACAGAGACGTGACGGTGCGGCTGCTGTTGGCGCTGGAAGACCTGACGGGCATGACGTTCCGGGAGCTGTTTGGGGAATGCGAGGGGAGAAGATGAAACACCTCGGCGATATTACGAAGATCAACGGCGCGGAGATCGAAGTCGTGGACGTTATCACCGGCGGCTCACCGTGCCAGGATTTGAGCATTGCAGGGAAACGCGCCGGATTGGCCGGCGCAAGGAGCGGATTGTTCATGGAACAGGTTCGCATCGTAAAGGAGATGAGAGAACATGACAGATCGACTGGACGGACAGGTGACATGGTCAGGCCTCGGTTTATGGTCTGGGAAAACGTGCCCGGAGCATTCTCAAGCAACAAAGGGAGAGACTTCGCGGCAGTCCTCGAAGAGATCATCCGCATCGCAGAACCGGAAGCCCCCGATATTGAAGTGCCTGAAAAGGGTTGGAACACCTGGGGGGGCTACCACGATGAAGTGGGAGGACGATGGAGCGTGGCTTGGCGAGTGCATGATGCGCAACACTGGGGAGTCCCCCAACGTCGCCGTCGTATCTCGGTTGTCGCAGATTTTGGAGGCGACACCGCAGGAGAAATACTCTTTGAGCGCAAAAGCGTGTCAGGGTATCCTGCGGAGAGCGGAACGGCGCGGGAAAGACTTGCCGGAAACGCTGAAAGCGGTTCTTCTTATGCAGTCCGAATTAGGGGGGGCTGTGACGGAGGAGGAAAAGGCGCTTTAGTTCAGGAGGACAAGAGCGGCACGTTAGGCACTGGCAACGACCAGACGATTTTCTGCTTGCAGGGAAACGGGATCGACCGCGCAGACACCGCTGGATGCAATGGGAAAGGCTGGAGGGAGGATATAAGCTACACGCTAAACACCATCGACCGGACGGCAGTGTGCGCAGGGGTGAATAATCATGCGATATTCTGCATGGCTACACAGCAGGGCGGCGCAGAACTTCGGACAGACGACCAATCACCCACATTGACCGCAGCAGCGGGCATGAGCGGGAACAATCAGCCGGTGGTTGCACTGGATATGTCGCACGCCTGCGATGTCATCCGAGAGTGTGGTGAGGTCGTTCCCAGTTTGCAAGCAAGGATGGGCACAGGCGGCAACCAAGTGCCGCCGACGCATCAAATGCAGGGCTTCGGCGATTACCGAGAGGGGGACGTTGCAAGCAGTTGCAAGCAGCGGGACTTTAAGGACAGCACAGACCTTGTTTGTGCTGTTGACTGCCGGAACTTCCGAGAGGGCGGAGAAACAAACGGTACATTGCAAGCAAAAGAAAGCAGAGGGCAAAGCCTGAACCTGAATAATACAGTCCGGCAGAACATGGTGGTGCGCCGCCTTACCCCGATGGAGTGCGAGCGGCTGCAAGGCTATCCGGATGGCTGGACGGACATCGGCGAATGGCGCGACAGCAAGGGCAAGCTGCGCAAGCCGAGCGATAGCCCTCGCTATAAGGCCTGCGGCAACTCAATCGCGCTGCCGTTTTGGGACTTCCTGGCAAAGCGTATCAGTGCGCAATATTTGCGTCCTGTTACGATGGGCAGTTTATTTGACGGAATCGGCGGTTTTCCGCTGGTGTTCGAGCGGCACAACGGCAAGGGCGCGGCGCGCTGGGCAAGCGAGATTGAGGAATTCCCCATCGCCGTAACAAAACTGAGATTTGGGGAGAAATGATTATGTACATCGGAGAACCATTTAGCTGGAAGCCTGCCGCATTTCAGGGCAGCACCGGAATTATGAGCGTGACCACGAAAGAGACGACTGCGCACGGGCGCGTCGTCTACATCAACGAGGCGTACCGCTACTTTACGGCGGAGGCGGATCTCAATGGGAAGAAGCTCAGAGAGAGCTTCAAATTTTAACAAAAATCAGGAGGAATTTCATCATGAACAACAATCAGAACTACATCGTTCGCTGTGACCGCGCAGGCGTGTTTTTTGGCAAGATCAAGGAGCGCAACGGCTCCGAGGTTACCATGACCGATGTTCGCAAGCTGTGGAGCTGGGACGGCGCGTGTGCTGTTGAGCAGCTGGCGCAGGATGGCACAAAAGCACCGGACAACTGCCGTTTTACCGTGACGATCCCGGAAATGACCGTGCTGGGGGCAATCCAGATCATCCTGTGCACGGATAAGGCATCTGCGTCGCTCCGAGGGGTGAAGGAGTGGAAGAGATGACACTTGACGAGAAGATCAAAGCCTTTCTGGCTGCGAGCTCCGGCGACGGCTCCGGCGACGGCTCCGGCTACGGCTCCGGCTACGGCTCCGGCTACGGCTACGGCTCCGGCTACGGCGACGGCTCCGGCGACGGCTCCGGCGACGGCTACGGCTACGGCTCCGGCTACGGCTCCGGCTCCGGCTACGGCTCCGGCGACGGCTCCGGCGACGGCTCCGGCGACGGCTCCGGCGACGGCTCCGGCTCCGGCGACGGCTCCGGCGACGGCTCCGGCTACGGCTACGGCTACGGCTACGGCTCCGGCTACGGCGACGGCTCCGGCATTAAAAGTTTCAACGGAGAGCCGGTTTTTCGAATTGACGGTGTAAACACGCTGATTCGCTCTGTGCGCGGCAACACCGCGCATGGGGCAATCGTGAACGAGGATTTGACGCTCACACCGTGCTACATCGTCAAGCAGGAAAATGTTTTTGCGCACGGCGAAACGCTGCGCGGAGCAATGGAGGCTCTTCGAGACAAGCTTTTCGAGGATATGCCGGAAGATGAGCGCATTGATGCGTTCCTGCGTGAAACAGACCGCGAAAAAACGTATCCGACGCAGTATTTTTACGATTGGCACCACCGTTTGACCGGTTCGTGTGACATGGGGCGAAAGCAGTTTGCCCGCGATCACGGTGTTGACCTCGAGCATGGAATGATGACGCTGACGGAGTTCTTGGAGTTGACAAAAGATGCTTACGGCGGCGATGTGATCCGAAAAGGGATTAGTAAGCTGCAGGAGGTGGAGTGATGGTTTCGGACGAAGCATTGAAAAAGCTGCAAGAGCAGATCGCGGCGTGGCCGATAACGCAGCGGTTCGTGGTGCAGCAGCTCATTCTGGACTATTTGAGGAACCGGGAAGACCTGCGCGCCTATGAGGACACGGGGCTGACACCGGAGGAGTTTCAATCTTATGCGGTGTTTCTTCAGGATTTAATCGGAAACCAAAAAGCCAGTGAAGCACTGGACAGATTCCGCTGGCTGGCCGAGGCCGACAAGGACGGGCGGCTGGTGGTGCTGCCGTGCAAGGTGGGCGATGCGGTGTATCGGTTATTTGTGGGAAATCCCGATAACCCTGTGATTGCAACGCTCAAAATAAACACCGTGACCGAAGCGGTAAAGCTTATTGGCAAAATGGGGATGCACAAATACATCGGGACATTCCTGACCCACGAGGAGGCGGAGAAAGCATTGGAGGCGATGAAGGATGGTTGAATTAAAACCGTGCCCGCTCTGCGGCGGTAAAGCACGGTTGTTTGTAAGTGGCGGCGTAAGAGTAATTTGCTCTAAATGCTATGTAGGCACAATGATTCTGACGGACAATATGGAATACGAAAGCAACGCCGTAGAAACGGTAATCGAAGCATGGAACAGGAGGGATGACAATGGCAACCGTTAAGTGCGCGCGGGGCAAGAGAGGACGCCCGTCCCGTGAATGGTATGACGGCAAGAAGTATCGCGTCTACTGCCTCGGGTGGGTTGACCCGATGACGGATAGCCCGCTGCCGGAATGTTTGGCTTGCCCCGATTTTGTTGACAAGGCGCAGGATGACTTAGAGACGTTTTATGGGAGGGCGGACAATGGCTGAATACATTGAGAGAGAAAAAACAGTTGAGCTGCTCAGAAGTCTTGGAAATAGAGAATACCGAAAAGAAAATGGCACCATTCAGGAGGCAATTAAGATGATTTCCTACCCTGAGTATACGCCCACCGCCGACGTGGCCCCGGTGGTGCATGGGTGCTTCGAGCCGTGTTTTGACGAGAACGGTAATTGGCGGCAGGGCTTTGCGAAATGCTCGAATTGCGGCAAGGAATACTACGCACAGGTAATCAACCATTTTGGTTTCTGCCCCAACTGCGGCGCGAAGATGGACGGAGGTGTCAGCGATGAGGCTGATTGACAGGGATGCTATTCATTGGCGACCAGATGAAAATTGGGAGCTTTACGCTAAGGCAGCAGATATTAGGGCCATCCCCATCGTCGATGCTGTGGTCGTTACTCGCTGCAAGGACTGTGTACATTGGGATGATGACCCCGATACTTATGGGACAGATGACGGCCCGAAAGGCAAATGTATGAAATCATTTGAAATGATGTGCGCAGATGGCTTTTGCAGCTACGGCGAACCGAAGGAGAGGACACATGCTGACGATCACGATTAAAGCCAACGTCCCCGCCGCTGACGCGCAGGGCATCAAGGAGCGCATCGCCATGGACATCGAGCGATACGGCGACTGCAAGGTCGTGAGCATCGTGAGCGACCGGGGACGGGAAGAACAGCTACGAATGAAATAACGCCTGCGGGCGAAAATAGAAAGGAATTTTGCTATGAAAAAGTATATCGGAACGAAACTTATTGAGGCGGCACCGGCTATCCGCAAGGGAGGCAAGGTCTATGAGAAGACCCAGCCCATCCCGAGAAGCATGGACCCCGAGGAAGATGGCTACAAAGTCTGCTACCCTGACGGATACGAATCTTTCAGCCCGAAGCAGGTTTTTGAAGAGGCGTATCGACTGACTGACGGGCTGAGCTTTGGACTTGCTATCGAGGCGGCAAAGAAAGGAATGAAGATCGCACGCCGCGGCTGGAACGGTAAGAACCAGTACGTCGAGCTTGCGGAGCGTATCAGCTACGAGAACGCCGCGCACGAGGTAATTAACGCCAAGCACGAGGCCATCGGAAACAAAGCGCTTGCCTTTGTCGGCACGTCCGGCGTACAGCTCGGATGGCTGGCCTCGCAGGCCGACATGCTGGCTGATGACTGGGTGATCGTCGGGGAAGCGGTGGCCGAATGAGCATCAACATCAAGAAGTACACCAAAGCCCAGATGGCGAAGATGGTGGAGGACGCGCAGACAGAAGTGCAGGAATTAAAGCGGGTAAACGCCGCACTGACCGAGCAGATCGACCAGATGAACGGCGAGGCCATCAACAAGGACAACGAGATCGAGAAGCTGAAAGCGGACTTTGATTCAGCCAAAAACTCGGCTCAGTGTTTGAACGATCAGGGGCAACAGTATTGGAGAGCGTGGCAGGCATCGAAGCGAGAAGTTGCCGACTTGAAAAACAAACTCAATGACACCGAGGCGGCGCTGGGGCGGGCGAACAATGATCTCGCTTTTAAGGGGACGGTCATTGATGTAATGCGTGACGGGCGATACAACGCAGAGCATCGCGCCAATTACGCAGAAGCCCACCCGTGGCGTAACCTGTGGGCGTGGGTGAAGAGAAAGCTCAAAATGGCATAAAGAGAGGCAGGGCGGAAGCCCTGCTTCTTTTTTGCTGTGGGAGAGAGAGGGGAAGGGGGGATTATAGGGGGGATAGGGAGAGAGGGGGCTATACGCAGGATGTATCTATGTTGTGTGTATGTAACTATACAGAGGGAAGCGCAGAAAGGGGAAGAGAAAGTTTCCGCGCCCGTGGTGAGAAATAAAAGATGGCGTGTTACCGTCGGAAATAGGAAGCTCGGTTCCTCGAGCGGGGATAAGAATGCTGCGCGATAAGGCCGAGGACGGGGGGGCTTGCAGCATAAAAAAGAAAGGCGGTGGCGGCATGGCAAAAGCGGGGTGTCATCCCAAATATGCGACGGTCGAAGAAATGCAGGCCGTCATTGACCAATACTTCGAGGATTGCAAGGGCGAGCCGATTATCGGGGATGATGGGATGCCGATCCTCGACAAATCCGGGCAGCCGTTTATCATTCATCAGCGCCCACCGACGGTGACGGGGCTCGCGCTTGCGCTGGGATTTACGAGCAGGCAAGCGCTGATGAACTATCAGGCAAAGAAAGGATTCGTTGACACGGTTACGCGCGCGAAGGCCCGCATCGAGGCTTATGCCGAGGAACGGCTCTTCGACCGAGACGGTCAGCGTGGCGCGGAATTCAGCCTGAGATACAACTTCCGCTGGGTAAATGACGAGAAGAAGGAAGACGGCGGAGAGACCGCGTGCGGTGTGGCAGAGCTGCCCGCGGTAATGCCTGTTCCGAAGGACGCTGGAGGTGATGCGAATGGCGAAGCGTAGCGTGGTATGGAAGCCGCAGCCCAAACAGGCGCTCTTCATGAGCCGCTGGGAGGACGAGGCTCTATACGGCGGCGCAGCCGGTTAGGCGGTGGAAAATCCGATGCGTTGGTCATTGAGGCATTGCGGCAGGTGGATATCCCGTATTACAAGGCGATCATCCTGCGAAAGACCTTCCCGCAGCTTGCCGAGCTCATTGACAAGACGCTGAACTACTACCCGCGTATCTATCCGGGCGCGCGTTACAACGGCAGCAGCCACACATGGACATTCCCGAGCGGGGCGAAAATACTCTTCGGCTCGATGCAGTATGCAAAGGACAAGATCAAGTATCAGGGGCAGGCGTATGACTTTATCGCATTCGACGAGCTGACCCACTTTACATGGGAAGAATACAGCTACCTCTTTTCCCGAAACCGACCGAACGGGCCGGGGACGCGTGTATACATCCGCAGCACGGCGAACCCCGGCGGTGTGGGGCACGGATGGGTCAAGGAACGTTTCATCACGGCAGCGCCGCCAATGAGGACCATCCGCGAGGATGCCGTCGTGCGCTTTCCAGATGGGCACGAAGAACATCGGCAGAAGAGCCGCATCTTTGTGCCGAGCACGGTATTCGACAATAAGATACTGCTCAAGAACGACGACAGCTATTTGACGCGCCTTGCGTCGATGCCGGAGGCAGAGAAGAACGCACTGCTCTACGGCGACTGGGACACGTTCTCCGGGCAGGTGTTTACCGAGTGGCGCAATGACAGCGAACACTACCGAGACCGCATCCATACGCACGTCATCACGCCTTTTCAGGTGCCGAAAGAGTGGCCGATCTGGTGCGCAATGGACTGGGGATATTCAAGGCCGTTCGCCATCGGCTGGTTCGCGGTCGACCAAGATAGGCGGCTCTACCACATCCGGGAATATTACGGCTGCACGGGCACGCCGAATGAGGGCGTGAAGATGGAACCGACGGCGGTGGCCCGCGAGATGAAGCGTATCGAGGCCGAAGACCCGAATCTCAAGGGGCGGCACATCTTCCGTGTGGGCGACCCCGCCATTTGGGGCACGCAGGGCACGGAGAGCATCGGCGCTCTCTTTGAGCGTGAGCGCGTCTACTTCGAGAAGGGGGATAACGCCCGCATTGATGGCAAGATGCAGCTGCACAACCGCTTCGCGTTCGATGAGAACGGCATTCCGATGCTGTATATCTTCGATACGTGCAAGAATTTTATCCGCACGGTGCCAAACCTCGTTTACGACGAAAAGGACGTTGAGGACGTGAACACCGAGCAGGAGGATCATATCTATGACATGACACGCTATGTGTGCATGGAGAATCCCATTGCGGCGCGGGTAAATAAGACGCCGAAGCCGGTCTTGTACGACCCGCTGGACATCAATACGCCGAGCTACGACAGATACGCGTGGTTCCAACACAACTGACAGGAGGGGAAGACATGGCAGGGACGAGAAAATTCCCGCAGACGCAGCAGCAGGCCGACGCGGCTGGCGCTGCTGCGATGTTGGATGCAAAGGCAGAAGCGCCGCTTGTAGGCGCATTCCGCGACAGCGACGCGGCGATGAGCAGCGGCGCAGCCATCGGCAGCAAGGAGATCGGCGACGCCGTAGAAACGCTGCAAAAGTACAAGCAGGGCAAGAGCAACTTCGAGAACCGCATCATCAGCGAGGAACGCTGGTGGAAGCTGCGGCATTGGGAGGATATCCGACGCGGGACGAAAGATGCGGGGGAATCGCCAGAGCCTGCGAGTGCGTGGTTGTTTAACTCGATCATGAATAAACACGCCGACGCGATGGACAACTACCCCGAGCCCGTATGCCTGCCTCGCGAGCAGAGCGACGAGGAAAGCGCGCAGACGCTCTCGTCCGTGCTGCCGGTCATCATGGAATACAACGAATTTGACAGCACATACAGCTTCGAGTGGTGGGAAAAGCTCAAACACGGCGTGGCGATCTACGGCGTGTTCTGGGACAAGGGGAAAGACAATGGGCTCGGCGACATCGCTATCGAGGGTATTGACCCGCTGAATATCTTCTGGGAGCCGGGTGTTGAGGACATCCAGAAGAGCCGCAACGTGTTTACGGTGGCGCTCGTCGACCGCGACATCATCGAGGACGAATACCCGCAGTTTGCGGATAAGCTCAGCGGCAGCAGCATTGAAACGGCGAAATACGAGTACGACGACACGGTGGACACGAGCAACAAGGTCGCCGTGATCGACTGGTATTACCGCAAGAAGACCGCAGACGGGCGAACGGTGCTGCACTACGCGAAGTTCGTCGACGAGGAGCATATCATCTACGCCAGCGAAAACGACCCCGAATATGCGGAGGGCGGATTCTACGAAGACGGGGAATATCCGTTTGTGTTCGACGTGCTGTTCCCCGAGAAGGGAACACCTGCGGGATTTGGATATACGGCCATTGCAAAGGATCCGCAGCTCTACATTGACAAGCTTTGGGGCAACATCCTCGAAACTTCAATGATGGGCAGCAAGCGCCGGTATTTCGCGAGTGAAAGCCTGAACATCAACGAAGAAGAGTTCCTTGACTGGCGAAAGCCGATCATCCACGTGTCCGGCCAGATCGACGAGAGCAGGCTCCGCGAGGTAACGACGCGCCCGCTCGATTCCATCTACGCGAATATCGTGCAGATGAAGATCGACGAGATGAAGGAAACGAGCTCAAACCGCGACGTGTCCAACGGCGGCACATCCAGCGGCGCGACGGCTGCGGCGGCTATTTCTGCGCTTCAGGAGGCGGGCAACAAGGCGAGCCGCGATATGATTTCGGCGTGCTACCGCGCGCAGGCGAAGATCGTAAAGCTGTGTATTGAGCGCATGCGGCAGTTCTACGATGCAGTGCGCACTTTCCGCATCACAAATGAAATGCCATACGAGTATGCGCAAATCGGCGTGAACGAGCTTGGCGATCAGGTGACGGGTGTGGACAGCCTCGGCAATGACCTGTTCCGCAGGCCGGTCTTTGACATCAAGATCAAGGCACAGAAGAAGAACCCATTCTCCCGCGCGGAACAGAACGAGCGGGCAAAGGAGCTCTATTCGCTGGGCTTCTTCTCCCCCGACAGGGCGCAGGAGAGCATGATCGCGCTCGACATGATGGATTTTGAGGGCATCGACAAGATCAAGAGCCAGGTCAACGAGGGCGCGACGCTCTACAACGTCGTGCAGCAGCAGAGCGAGCAGCTGCAAAAGGCTCTCGCGGTTATCCAGCAGCTTACGGGACAGGACATGGGCATCGGAATGGCGGGCGGCACGCAGAGCGGCGGCTCGACACGCAAGAGCGGCAGCAGTGGCGGAATTGAGAGCAAGAACGCCGACGCGCAGAGCGCGCAGACGCCATACATGCAGAAGCTTGCCGAACAGTCTAAGCCGAACATGGACACGGGCAGCAGTGCGGCGATGCCGGGGGTGTAAGCGCATGACGATGGTTCACATCGAGCACGAGATCGGTCGCTACATGATCCTGTGCGAAGGCCATTCGGCGGACGAGAAATGCTGCAACTACATTACTGGCGTGATGTACGCTTTCGGTGGCTATGTGAAGAACATGGAAGCCGAGGGAGAGTGCGAGGTCTACGGCTTCGAGATAGACGAGGGTGCGCCGCGCTTTCTCATCCACTGCGGCGGCGATGAGCGCATCGAGGCGGCATTTCTTGCGGCCTGCATCGGGCTCAAGCAGCTTGAGGCCACGAGGCCGGACGCGATCTGCGAGTGCATCGAAGAAAATTAAAATTTTTTTCTCACCCGTGGTGAGACGGAGGAAGCCGCATGTTACGCTTTAGGCGTGCGAGTGGCTTCCTCCTATTCATACGCCCGCGAGGGAGGGCCGGCGTTTTTCTTCATCTTTTCGCCGCGCTCCCCTCCCCTGCGGATGATGGGAAGCGCTGCACGGCCTACACGGAGGGCCGAATATCCGCGATTTGACAAGCAGGAGGGATACCATGAACCTCAAAACCACGCTTCGCGTGATCCTGAGCCTCTTTGACGGCGGCACTGCCGCTGCGGGAGCCGCTGCCGGTGCATCGGGCGGCGCTGAGGGAGGCGCGAGCACACAGGGCGAGACCACGAATGCAAGCTCTTCTCCCACCCGGAAGGGCAAAACGGGCGAATACGCCAACGTCGTGTTCGGCAAGCAGGAGACACCTGATGATACGGGAGCCTCTTCTGGCGAGCCGAAAGGCGAGGGCGTGAAGATGCAGCAGCACGACGCCGGGGCTGCGGAAAAAGGCGGGGAAGACCTCAAAAAGGAGTTCCTTGATCTCGTAAACGGCAAGTACAAGGACGTCTATACCGCGGAGACACAGCGCATCATCAACCGCAGATTTGGCGAAGAGAAGGCTAAAGACCAGAAAATCGCCGATTCGCAGCCCATTATCGACACACTGATGCGCCATTATGGCGTGGCGGACGGCAATATGAGCAAGCTGCGTGCGGCTTTTGAGGGCGATGCGGCGCTCAACAGCGTGCTCTACAATGCGGAAGCGGAGAGCATGGGCATGAGCGTTGAACAGTACCGCGAGTATGCGCGGATGCAGCAGGAAAACGAAGCGCTCAAACGTCAGGAAGAAGACAGGCAGCGCCAGCAGAAAGCCGACGAGACATATAACGACTGGATTCGTCAGGCGAGTGAGCTGGTCGGAACGGCGGACGCGCCGGGTGAGTACCCTGACTTCGACCTCAAGCGCGAAGTCGCGGAGAATCCGCGCTTCATTGCGATGCTGCGCGCTGGCGTTCCTGTAAAAGACGCTTACGAGGTATCCCATTTAGGCGACATTCAGGCTCGCAGCGCGGCGAAAGCTGCGGCAGAGATGGAAAAGCGCGTGATGGACAACGTCCGCGCGAAAGGAATGCGCCCAAACGAGAACGGAACCACTTCCCAGCCGGGGGTCATTGTCAAGAGTGACCCGAGCAAATTCACGAAGGCCGACCGCGCAGAGATCGCAAGGCGCGTGCGGCGCGGCGAGCGCATCGTATTCTGATGCCCGCCTAATTTACCGACTGTAAGAAGGGAGACAAAACTCTATGAAGAAATTTAAAGACATTTTCATTCTGCCCGTCATTCTGAGCCTGTTTGAGGGCCAGACGAATGTGACGACCGATGCCGGTCTCTCGGGCGAGATGAAGACCTACTACTGCGACACCCTGATCGACAATGCTGAACCTGAGCTGGTGCATGACCGCTTCGCGCAGAAGCGCAACATCCCCAAGGGCAAGGGCAAGGAGATCGAGTTCCGCAAGTATGATCCGCTGCCCAAGGCCTTGACGCCCATCACCGAAGGCGTTACGCCCAAGGGCCGTAAGCTGTCCATGACCACGCTGACCGCGCAGGTCGACCAGTACGGCGATTTCGTCGAGATTTCCGATATCCTCGACCTGACCGCCATCGACAACAACCTGCAGGAAGCGACGGTGCTGCTCGGCTCTCAGGCGGGCCGCACGCTCGACACCATCACCCGCGAGGTCATCAACGGTGGCTCCAACGTCCAGTACGGCGAAGGTCAGGTGACGGGCCGCCATCTGCTAGTTGGCGGCGAGACCACGGGCAACCACTATTTCACGGTGCGTGCCGTCCGCAAGGCGGTTCGCTTCCTGAAAACCATGAACGCCCCGCGCTATGAGGGCTCCTACTGGGCCATTATTCACCCTGACTGTTCCTACGACATTCAGGATGACCCTGACTGGAAGCGCCCGCACGAGTACAAGGACACCAGCAACATCTACGACGACGAGATCGGCAAGATCGCGGGCGTCCGCTTCATCGAGACGACCGAAGCGAAGGTGTTCCACGCCGACGACCTGACCGAGGGCGCACGCGACCTGACCGTCAAGAGCGCATCCGGCAAGGTTCTGACCGTAAACGAGGTCATCACCACTGCTGACGCTGCAAAGTTGGCTGGCCGTGAGGTCGTCATCGGTGGTGCGCTTCTTGAGATCGAGAGCGCCACGGCTGCGGGTGCTGGCAGCGCGACGATCACGTTGAAAGAAGCGCCTGCTGCCACCCCGACGGCGTCGACCGCCATCTATCCGGGCGAAGCCGGTGCGAAGGGCCGCAACGTCTACTCCACCCTCATCATGGGCGCGGAGGCTTACGGCACGACCGAGCTGACCGGTGGTGGCCTTGAACACATCGTCAAGCCGCTCGGATCTGCCGGTACGGCTGACCCGCTGAACCAGCGTGCAACCGTCGGCTGGAAGGCGACCAAGGTCGCCGAACGTCTGGTTGAGGCATATATGATTCGCGTGGAGACCACTTCTACGTTTGACGAGACCCCGCTGACCTAACCACCAAGGGGGCGGCTGTGAACGCCGCCCCCGACACTGAAACGGAGGAAAGACCGATGAGCGAAGCAAAAAACGCCGTTGCGGCTGTGAACGCCGATCGCGCAGGCGAGGAATACGTCAGCGTCCGCCTGTTCAAGGACAGCGGCAAGTACAAGGATGACCTGCTGGTGTGCGTGAACGGCGAAAGCTGCCTGATCCAGCGCGGTGTGACCGTGCAGGTCAAGAGAAAGTTCCTGTGGGCCATCCAGAACCAGATGAGACAGGATGCCTCGACCGCAAATCTCATCCAGACGATGAGCAGCGACTACGTTGAGAGCGCGAAGGCCCACAACGCGTAAGTGAATACGACCGCGAGACACGAAAAATGAGTTGCGACACGGCGCAGCAAGGGACGAAAAAGTCGCTCTTGCTGCGCCGTTTTCCATAAGAGAGGTGACAACATGGTTATTGAAAATGCTTACGCGTTCGAAGAGATCAAGCTCGGGCGCAGGGGCGAGAATCAGGCGCGCAAGGTCGTCTTTGACGTGCTGGGAAAGTGGCGCGATGGCTATGGCGAGGGCGTGGCGAGCCTGATCGTGCAGCGAAACGGCGATGCGCAGCCGTATCCCGTGACGGTGACAGAAGAGGACGGCGCGCTCGTGTGGCTGGTATCGAGCGTTGATACGGCGGTGTCCGGTGAAGGCGCGGCAGAGCTGCGCTATACCGTTGGCGATACCATTGTGAAGAGCCAGATATATAAAACACGCGTGCGCGAAACGCTGGAAAACAGCGGAGAGACACCGCCTCCGGCCTACCAAAGCTGGGTCGACGAAGTTTTGCAGGCGGCGGCGGATGCGGAGACGGCGGTTTCCAAGATGCCCTACGTCGACGAGACCACGGGCAACTGGTTCAAGTGGGACGCCACGGCGGGCGCTTTTGCCGACACGGGCGTTGCCGCGACCGGCCCGCAGGGCGAAGTCGGCCCCAAGGGAGACAAGGGCGATACCGGTGACACAGGAGCGCAGGGAGAAAAGGGCGAAACCGGCCCGCGAGGCCCACAGGGCATTCAGGGTGAGACAGGCCCGAAGGGCGAGAAAGGCGAGGTTGGCGCGACCGGTGCGCAAGGCCCGGAGGGCAAGCAGGGGCCGCAGGGATTGACCGGCGAGACCGGCCCCATCGGCCCGCAAGGCCCGCAAGGCCCGCGCGGCGAACAGGGCGTTCAAGGCGAGCAGGGCCCACGCGGTGAAACCGGAAAGGGCTTCACGGTGCTGGGCTACTACGACACGAAGGCGGCGCTCGACGCCGCGCAGAAAGCGACCGCAGCGGCAGGCGATGCCTACGGCGTGGGCACGGCGGCGCCCTATGACATCTACATTTTCGACGGCATTACCGGAGAGTTCGTCAACAACGGCCCCTTGCAGGGCGCGAAAGGCGACACGGGGCCAGAGGGTCCGCAGGGTCCGAAAGGAGACCCCGGCGAGACTGGTCCTCAAGGCCCTGCCGGAGCGGATGGCGCGAAGGGAGATACCGGCTCAGAGGGGCCAAGGGGACCGCAGGGCGAGACTGGCCCAGCTGGTGCAGATGGCAAAACGCCGGTCAAAGGCACAGACTACTTCACACCTGCTGACGTCAACGAGATCGCGGCAGAAGCGGCGAAGAAGGTCGACATCTCCGGCAAGCTGGATAAGACCGGCGACGGCAGCAACGTCACGGCGGCGTTCACGGCGGCGGAGACGCGTACCAATATCGCAACTGGTGAGAAGTTGTCGATACTGCTTGGTAAGATTGCCAAGTGGCTAGGCGACCTCAAAGCTCTTGCATTCAAGGACAAAGTTGCTAAGACTGACCTTGCAGACGACGTGCAGACAAGTTTGGGCAAGGCTGACAGCGCTTTGCAGAGTGCGCCGGTCACGTCGGTCAACGGTAAGACGGGCGCGGTCACGATCAGTGTTCCGACTGTCCCCTCCACTACATCTCTCATCAAGGGCAACGGCTCGGGCGGGCTGGTGGCGGCGACGCGAGGAAGCGACTACATCGCATCCGGCAACATCACCAAGCAGACGCTTGTCGCATCGGAATCCACGCCCACCGAAAACTACGCGATCAACTGGGTGTACGGCTAAGGAGGTGCTGAGATGGCAAATGCAAAACTCGGCAGTAAAGCCGTCGGCAGTATCGTCAAGCTAAAAGTAAACGGTACGGCCAAAGAGTTCATTGTCGTCCATCAGGGCAAGCCCGGATCGATGTACGATGACTCCTGCAACGGCACTTGGCTGTTGATGAAGGATATCTACGAGAATCGTGTCTGGCAGAGCGGAGACATCAACAAGTACGAAAGCAGCGACATCCACGCCTACCTGAACAGCACGTTTCTTAACCTATTCGACAGCAATATCAAGGACGCCATTAAGCAGGTGAAGATTCCCTATCGCAAGAACGGCGGTTCGGACGGCACCGACCAGAGCGGCGCGAACGGGCTGCCCTGCAAGGTGTTCCTGCTATCCGGTCCTGAAGCCGGCTTGGCTGGCGCAAGCTATATACCGAATGATGGCACTAAGCTGGATTACTTCAACGCGAACACCGGAGTAGACTCCAAGCGCATTGCATATCTGAGTGGTACGGCCACTGCTTGGTGGCTCCGCTCCCCGAGCACCTACAGCGCCAACTACGTGTTGGTCGTCAACTCCGACGGCGGCTACAACGACGACTACGCATCCAACTCGAGCGGCATTCGCCCCGCTTTGATGCTCCCGCAGGACATGGAAGTCGACAGCTCGGGCAATGTCACGCCGCCCCCACCGCCCGCTACACACAAAACTCTCGTCAACGGCACGGTCTACGAAGTGAAGGGCGGGAAGTGCATGGTTGACGGCACGGTGTATAACATCCTCAAGGGCAGGACGCTGATTGACGGCACGGGGTATGACATTACGTTTAAGCCGAGCTACGACCCGGTATTTGCCAACAACACGTGGGAGCAGATCATCGAGGCATGTCACAACAATGAAGTGCCCGACGCATGGAAGGTGGCAGACCAGAAACCCATGACCATTGGCGGCTCGGACTATCTGATCGACATCATCGGCAAGAACCACGACGACTATTCAGACGGATCGGGCAAAGCTCCGCTGACGTTCCAACTGCATGATTGCTATAAGATAGCAAAGGCAATGCACTCCACTGCTTCAAATGCCATGGGTTGGACACAATGCTCTATGCGAGTAGAGCACTTGCCCATTATGTTGAAGCAGATGCCTGCGGACGTACAGAGCGGCATCCGTGAGGTGAACAAAATTTCCGCGAGCAGCGGTCGGAGCCACGTGCTCGTAACTACGAAAGATAGCCTATTCTTACTGAGCGAGGTTGAAGTTTTTGGTAGTTCCATTAACTCCAACTCAGGTGAAGGCACGCAGTACGACTACTACAAAGCTGGTAACAGCACGGTGAAGAACTTTAACGGCAGTGCATACGACTGGTGGGAGCGTTCTCCATCTGCCGGTAGCACCAGATATTATTGTACTGTCAAAAGCACAGGTAGTTCTATAAACAGTGGTGCAAATGCTATCCGTGGCGTGGCCTTCGGCTTCTGCTTCTAAAGAAAAGAAAGGACTGATTATTTATGGCAATCTACATCAAAGTCAACAACACCGAATACCCCGCAGAGATCAACGGCAACCCCAAAGACCGCTCGTGGGGCGAGCGCGACACCAAGACCATCACACTCACGATGACCTCCGCCGAGGTCGCGGCACTGCTGACTGACAACACGCCGTGGAGCATCGTGCTGCGCGAGACAGTGAACAAGCTTGACAACGACGGCAATCCAACGGGCGAGACCGAGGAGGTCGTCAACGAGTGGGACAACAGCGCGTACAGTCTGAGCGGGGCCATCACTGACCACCGCGACGGCACCGTATCTATCAAGATGGGCAAGCCCACGGAAACCGAGAGCGCCAAAGCGACCGTTACCGCCCTTGCGGGCGCGCCGGTCACATATGCCCGTGCGGTGAAGCTGCGGCCCATCATCGAGCAGGCGGCGGTCAGCCTGAGCGACGGCGAGGCGGCGAGCGTGCCGGAACTCATCGCAGCATGGGCGTATCCTGTTGCTTACGCGGAGGGCGACCGCAGGAGCTACGGCGGCAAGGTGTACAAGTGTCGGCAGGCGCATACCTCGCAGGCCGACTGGACGCCGGACAAGACGCCCGCGCTGTGGGTCGTGATCGACGTTACCCACGCGGGCACGCAGGCAGACCCCATCCCCGCAAGCCGCGGCATGGAGTACGAGTACGGCAAGTACTACCTCGACAGCGAGGACGGCAAGACGTACAAGTGCGAGCGTACCGGCGAGGCCGCGGGCGGGAAGATCGTCTTGCAGTATCTGCCGCATGAGTTGACGGGACAGTATTTCACGGAGGTCTAATGTATGAAAATGCTGAAAGCTATCCGTGACGCGGACGCGCTGCGGCCTAACAAATTGAGCACGCCGCGCAAGGCGGAAATCCTCATGGTGCTTGAGCACCGAATCGCCGAGATGATGGGGGCGGAAGCACCCACCCTCAAGGTGAGTGTGGAGGATGACACCGCGAGCGTCGAGGATATGGAATTGCTGCTTCCGGACGGGCACAACGAGTGTTACCACCTGTATCTGGCAGCGCAGCTCGACGCCTACAATCAGGACAGCGCGCTCTATGCCAACGACCATGCCATTGCCAACGAGGCGGTGGCCGATGCTATGGCATGGTGGCGGCGCGAGAACCGAAAAGAGAGCAAGGGCAACTGGAAGGTGTGATGACAAGTGCCGACGACATTTCAGCTGGTGGAGACGACCTTCCCGAACGGGGAAGGCAAAGACACGCAGGAGCAGATCAACGGGGTCTATGACTACCTTTTCGTGCTTCTGGAACAGCTTCGGTATACGCTCTTCAATCTGGACGGGAGCAACATCAATCAGAATGCACTAAGCGAGTTTATCAAGAATATTTCCGAGCCGATCTACGCCAAGATCGAGGATACGGACAAGAATGTAAATGAAATTTCCATTACAGCAAAAGGATTAGATGCTCGACTTAGCGACGCCGAGGGGAACATCACGCAGCTTTACACAACGGCAAAGGGCTTGCAGGTAAGTGTTTCAAACCTTGACGGCGCGATCACTAACATCAAGACCGACGTGAACGGCATCCGCGCGACGGTACGCACCAAGATCGACGCAACGCAGGCGCAGAGCATCTTTGACCAGAGCGCCCAGGGCTTCACGCTGGCCGCAACGAGCGGCGAGAATGGGACGGTCTTCAAACTCAATTACAACGGCGCACAGATTGCAAGCACGGGCAGCGTTGACCTCTACGTGGACGCGGTGAACATCTATGGAACGCTGACGGCGACGGAGATTGAAGGGGACAGGATCACCGTGCGCAATGATGAGGGACGACGCTGTGGGGACATCTACACGGAGTACGCCAGCACGGCGGACTACAAAATGACGCTCGAGAGCAAGGCGATGGAGT
>ENA-OQQU01000543-OQQU01000543.1-human-gut-metagenome-genome-assembly--contig:-NODE-543-length-24304-cov-12.313869_pt1 | contig 24304 bp, 8 predicted proteins | sample MGYA00243233_ERZ505096 | MGnify/ENA primary metagenome ERZ505096 (study PRJEB26097, sample SAMN02712159) | human gut metagenome | biome: Gut microbiome | host: Homo sapiens | place: Denmark: Copenhagen... | reverse complement strand
CGCTAAGTGATTTAACACAGATAGGAATATTTCTCACTGCTTTCACAGTTATGATATTCACAATCATTTCTTTTAATAAAAAGAAATAACCGCCCATAGCGACCAAACTAAAGCGGTTATTTCTTAACTGACTTAAATGGGAGCGACCGTCTGTCGTTTCCCTCTTTTTGTATCTATAATATAACACAAAATCAAGCCGGTGTCAAGTGCATCGCCCCGCATAATCCGAAGAACCGCCCCGATTAAAAGGCGGTTTTCCGTTTATCCGGTTTTCCTCACAGGCCTTATATACTTCCAGTATCTCCTGCAATCGTGATAGAAATAGAACACCCTGCCCTGCGTTTTGTCAAGCTCATAGCCCGACTTTTCATAGTCAAAGTCCTTCATAGCCTGTTCTATCTTTGCTTCAACCGCACTGTTTTCGGTCTGAAAGTCGAACGGGCCGTGTTCAAATACGATATACTCGCCCTCAGGCACGTCCATGATCTGCATCTGCCTTGGTATCTCTCCGCTGTAGTCGGCAGGAAGCCTTACACCGTAAGCCTCAGCCAGCGGAATGCCCCAGCTGCATATTCTTCCCTCAGGCTCATTAATGAATGCCATCACCTGACCGCTTCCGCTGTTCGCCTCATCGCCGCCCATATCGTCAAGCTTGCCCTTGATACTGTCAAGCAGTCCGCATATCGTTTCGCAGTCCTGTCTGGGAATGTGACTCTGCTTTTCCCGGAAGTCGTAATACCCTATACTCTCGTAGTTTCTGATATGCAGGAATTTATGAGCCGGTATCGTTACGAAATACGCCTTAATATCACTGTTTGTCTGTGCCATACCTGTTCCTCCTATGCCTAAAAGATAGCAGTCGAAAGGTCTTATAGCCGTGCGGAGAATTACAGGCACAGGGTGTAAGCGGTAAGCGCTCGGAGTAATTCCGTATGCCGCTTTGAATGTCCTTGTGAACGCCTCGTGAGATGTAAAGCCGTAGTCAAGTGCTATGTCAAGTATGCCCTTGTCGGTATCTCTCAGTTCCCTCAGCGCAAAAGCAAGCCTGCGGTATCTCATATAATCCCTGAGCTTCATTCCCGATATTTCGCTGAATTTCCTTGAAACATAGTATTCTGAGTAGCCAAGCGTCTGCGACAGCCTGCCGAGCGTCAGCCTTTCGTCCTCGCCGCTTCTGATACACCTGTCTATGTCGTCAACAATATTCTGAATATTCATATACCATTCGTTTATCTCACTCATCTGTTTTTCTCCCGTACAGCTTTCTTCCGCCTTTCCGACTGAATTTATTTTACCATAAAAGAGAAGCGTCCGCTTGATACGGCTTGCCGTCCTGCTTATTCCTCCGGCGTAAAGAACACATTCCCGTCATCGTCTGTCGTAAATACCGTGAAGCCGGTATAGCACACGTTTCCGTAAATGTCGTTTATAACAAAACTGTATCTGTAGTCGCCTGCAGGCAGATTGACAAACTCTATCATATTGTCGCCGCTGTAGGTGCATTCATCACCCTCGGCTTTGCCTGCAAAGTTACCCTCGCTGTCGTAGGTGTTGAATATCGGCACTATGACATCTCCCTCTTTAAGCGGAACAACGCTTCTTGCCGACTCGCCGTTTTCGTTTACACCGTCCCATGTTCCAAGCGCCGTTATGTCATACGCATTACCGTCCTGCGTCATAGCTATACGCAGATTTGTTTCCTTGCCGTTGAGCTTTATAGGTGACGTGTAAACCGAGCTGTTGCCGTTCTTCTCCACTATGAACATAGGGATAAGATTATTCTCAATCATATACCACTGACCGCTGAAATTATCCTCGACCAGTCCCGATGAGAAATCGACCTTTGTACTTTGGTCAACGCCGAATTCGATAAGCTCACCCGTTTCTTCGTCAACACGGTAAACCGAGCAGTTTACGCTCGCAAGGTTGTTTATAGTATCGTCCGTAACATTGAAGTAGAACGTTCCTTCATCATCAAGCACAGGGCCGACATCTATCTGCACACTGCTCTTATCACCGCAGAAGCCCATGTTGTCGGTCTTGTTGTTGTAATGTTCCCAGTTGCTCTCATAGTCGGAATAATCCCCGTCGCTCCAGTACACCGCACCGTCCGCAAGCCATGTTTTTTCACCGCTGTACCCGTCCGTACTGCCGTTTTGTGCGCCGTATGCGATTCTGTCAACAAACGTCATATAGTACGGACTTACGCACACCTTGCCGAATGTGGCAAGCTCGGTAGAGCCTGAAACGCCGAACGGATAGTAGGTCGAAAGCCCCGTTGAGCCGTCCTTGTCCTCGCCGTAAATGTTATACACTACCGCCTTTTCAAGCGCCGACATGACCTTGTCCGCCTTGTCGCCCGATACCGTAGCCGCTATCATAGAGCCGAGATCCACCATGTTGGTATATCCCTCTGTATCGTTGTTACTGCCGTATGCTCTTACGGTATAGATGCTTCTTACCGCATTTGCAAGCAGTGCAGGGTCGGAAGAAATATCGTTCATTTCCTCGGCGGCATCATTCACCGCCTTTACAAGTTCGTCTATTCGGCTGAGATCCGTTATCGAAAGCGTAGCCTCGCCGCCTGCGCCGATAGCCTCGCACGATGCCATAAAGCTGTCAGCGACCGTCTTTCCGAGTTCGGCTGTATCCGCTGTCGGATTACTTTCCATAAAGCCTGCTATCTCGGTATAATCCCAGCCGTAGCCGGGTTCAGTTTCTTCCGATGCAAACATATAGTCTGCGTGCGGAACAAGCATATTCGCCGTTTCGACCGTTGCCATAAGGCAAGCGTCAAAGCCGATGAACGCAAACTTATCCGTCATCTTGCCATATACAGATGTAAGCGCAGTGTCTATTTCCTCAAGCGACAGCGAATCGTTCTCGTTAAGCTCGTCGAAGCACACGCCGCTTATACTTCCTCCGCCGTGATTCCAGAAGATAAGCCCCATTTTAGCCGCCGCATAGTTTTCTATACCCCAGCTTAAAAAATCGACAAGCACATCCTCCTTGCCCATATTGACAGACTCTTTTTCTTCGATAAGGCTTATTTCTCCGCCCGTTACAACATAACGCTGTGTCTTTTCGGCAGAGATGCCGTATGTATCCGCCCACGCTCCGGCACCGCCCGTCTGAATGACGAACTTCACGTTCTCGCTTTGTGACCCTGCGATCATTTCCTCAATGTCGCCGCTTGCAAGCCCGTTCTCGCTTTCAAGGTCGCTTCCGCACATATAAATGAATACCGTCTGTGTGCCGTCCTCGCCCATAGGTTTTTCGGCTTCACGCTGTTTTCTTGCAATGCTTATCCCGTCCGAACCGCTGAACGTCAGCTTTGACGCACGACTGCCCGTAACACTTCCGTCATATTTATTATCACTGCCTTCGCTACTTTCCGCATTGCCGCCGTCGCTCGTCTGCCTGTTGTCGCTTGCCGTGCTGTCGGAAATCTCCTCCTCATCGTCAAGGCAACCGCTCGAAAGCACAGCCGTTGCAAGTACCGATACCGCAAGCAGTACCCGTAATATCTTTTCGCTTGTTTTTCTCATAAGCTCTCCTTTTCTCTTAGCCGTAATTATAACCATATTCTCACATATTAATTATAATCGTTTTTCTCGGCAATTGCAACGAAAAGGCACAAACGGTATTTAATCGGCTGAAAACGGTAATCCCCCTCGCCGCCCTAAACTTCCAAAACCGCATTATTCCTCTCACTTTTCGTAATGCTAACATCTGTATTCTCCGATATGATTCTGTATCCGCACTATCCCACCCACTTTTCGTAGGGCGAGGGGCTTGCCCCTCCCGTTGCACCGTAGTTATTGATTTTCTCAGCGTTTTTAATCTATCAATCATCAATAGCGGATTGCAATCAAATTTTCATTTTTATATATTAACTTGATTTTTGATAATTGCAATGATGTTTCGGGAGGGGCAAGCAAGGCAAGGATGCCTTAAGTGTGTGCCCAAAGTTTCGCACGGATGCGAAACCAAAAAGCACACACAGACACTCCCCTACGAATATTCCTACAATTCATCACAACCGCATATAAACTGCAAACGCCAAACTTGGCTTATAAACACTTTGCCGGTTTCGCAAAATGTAGCAAATCGCAAACATTCTTGGCTCCCTTGCCAAAGGTGAGCTTCTGTTGCAGTGCGAAGCACTGCCAACTATTGAGGGATCGTTACACCGATTACTGACATCCCCACAGCCTTCTCACAATCACAACTCGCCCCTCGCCAACCCTTCCAAAACCTCGCCCACAAGTAAGCCTCAACTAACCTATTTTTTACAAAAAAATTTTCAAAAACCTCTTGACAAACGCCGAAGTATCGGTTATAATAAAATCAACAAATCAGTAAACGTTACTGATTTCGCTAACAACAATAAGAAAATAAAGATTTTATCACTATGAAAGGATAGGTAATTTACTATGAAAAAGTGGGTATGTCCGGTATGCGGTTACGTTCATGAGGGAGATACACCTCCCGAGTTCTGCCCCCAGTGCAAGGTTCCCGGCAGCAAGTTCACAGAGCTTAAGGAAAACGATAAGCTGGTATTTGCTGACGAGCACAAGGTAGGCATTGCAAAGGCAGTTGAGGATGAAGAGATTCTTGCAGGCTTAAAGGCTAACTTTGAGGGCGAATGCACAGAGGTAGGTATGTATCTCGCTATGGCAAGAGCCGCTCACAGAGAAGGTTACCCCGAGGTAGGCCTTTACTACGAAAAGGCAGCTTGGGAAGAGGCTGAACACGCTGCAAAGTTCGCAGAGCTTTTAGGCGATGTTGTAAGCGCATCGACTAAGGAAAACCTCGAAAAGAGAGTTGCCGCAGAGCACGGCGCTACACAGGGCAAGCTCGACCTCGCAAAGAGAGCAAAGCAGTTAAATCTTGACGCTATCCACGACACAGTTCACGAGATGGCTAAGGATGAAGCCCGTCACGGCAAGGCTTTCGAGGGTCTGCTGAACAGATACTTCAAGTAAGCGGCGGCTGTGAGCCGCACCAAATTCGCCTTTTTCAAAATTCTGCTTACCGCAGGACAGCAAAACGGCGTATCATAAAAAGCAATAAACAAACCAAGCCGTAAGCACTCTTGCTTACGGCTCAGTTTGTTCTTATAGTAAAAACGCATCTGATACACAAAAAAGAACACCGGTCGCCCGGTGTTCTCTTTTTTTTACTGTCAGCTTATTTGGCTGTATTCACATTTGCATAAGTATAAGCGCTTGTATTTGCACCCTTATAAGACGCAATCCTTACCTTATACACGCTTCCGGCCCTGAGTCCGCCAATAGTGACAGTAGCATTCGCACTGCCCTTTAACGTCTTTTTGACCCACTTGCCGCCTTTGTAAATTTCAACCTTATATCCGTCTGCACTGGCGTTTTTACCCCACTTAACGGTTATCGAGTTGCTTTTTGCCGATACAACCTTGATATCGGTTACCGGTGAAAGCACTGCAGTAACCGTAGTATAGCTGTAATCGCCGTACAGATTGCCCTTATACGCTCTTACCCTTACTTTATATGTGCTGTAAGGTGTAAGTCCGCCAAGCACAGCCATTGCTGTCTTATTATCGGTTATGGTCTTTTCGACCCACTTACCGCCGATATAATATCCTACGTTATATCCGTCAGCGTTTGCATCCGCATTCCATATAACTACTGCCTTTGAGTCAACCGCACTCTTTACCTTAAGACCGCTGACCTTTGTCGGAGCGGTAGTGATATAAATATCGTCGAATGCACTCTGAAGCTCACCCTTATAAGCCTTTATTCTGACCTTGTAGGTTTTGTAGCCCTTAAGCGAGCCTATTGTAACGGTAGTTTTGTTATTGCCGGTCAGCGACTTTTCGTTCCACTTACCGTCTGCATAGTACTGAACGGTATAACCGTCCGCACTTTCGTTCTTATCCCATGTAAGCGTAAACGAAGAAGATGTTACTGTCTGCGTAATACCCGTAACTTTTGACGGGAGCGTATCGATATAGCCGTATGTATACGGGCTGTAAAGGTTGCCCTTATATGCGCTTACCCTTACTTTATATCGTGTTCCCGCACAAAGTCCGTCTATAACCGCCGCTATATTATTGTTGCCGGTAACAGTCTTTGCAGACCACTGATTATCAATGTACCACTCTACCTTGTAGCCGTCCGCTCTGGTGTTTCTGTTCCAGCTTATTCTTACCGTTTCATCGGTAGCCTTCACCGTATTTATATTCCATACGGGAGAAGGAATGGTATCAACATAGAAACATCTGAACTTGCCGGTGAAGCTTCCTGCATAAGCCGCTATCCTTACCTTATATTTAAGGCCTGCAGAAAGACCGCTCAGCTTTGCCGCTACTCTGTCGCCGTCCGTGCTGAAGCCGATCTGCTTCCACTGATTGCCGACATAGCATTCGACATAATATCCGTCAACACCGCTTATATTCTTCCAGCTTATATCGACTTCATTGTATGTCGTCTTTTCAACCGCTATTTCTTCCACATCGGGAATAGGCTTTACGGGAACACGGTTTCCGATATATGAATCCTTACATCTTGTGCATTCAAATACGCTGTAGCCTTCGTTGCAATAGTCAGGCTCAACTACGTTGATTACAACATAGTCGTGACCGAGAGGTTCGCCATACTCCGCACCGCATATTTCACATTTTGCCTTTTCGGTGCAGGTAGCCTCTCCTCCGGAATGCTCACATTCGGTTATCGTAGCCGTTACAACGTCCGACTTCATCGAAACTCCCGCCGTTGCAGCATTGCTGTAGGTAAGACGGCAGTAGTACCTGCCCGTTGTGAGATTTTCGAGCGACAGCTTTCTGTCTGTAGCGCCCTCTATCACTGTTTCGTAGCCGTTTTCATCAATGGCGATCCACTGATAAGCAACTTTTGCGTCAACCTCGCCTGAATACCACGGCTCTGCATTTATTTGAAGTGACGGTATACCGTCGGGATAATAACCGTTGGTGTAATATACAGTATCAATCGGCTTGATTATCTGCATCGGACACACCCGTACCGTAAGGCCGTTTGTCGATGATGCCGTTGCCTTATTAAGACTGTATATATCTATCCACTCTTTTGTTCCTCTGTCCTGTACCCAGAAGCCGTGATCGATATAATCGGCTATCACCTTATCACTGACCGTAGTTACGATTTCGGCAAACCCACCTGACGAAATGGATACATTACCGCCGTTTATAGTAAGGCAATTTATATTGTTTGCGGCCATTGTAACATTTCCGCCGTTTATGGTCACATTGCTGCCTGTTGCAAGCCCGTCAAATGTGACATCACCGCCCCTCACTATGAATGCGTCTTGATTCTCAAACGCTGTCACCGCACAACGTCCCGTAACCGTCAGCTTTGCCTTGCCGTTTATGATGATCGGACGTGAGAACGCTGTACGAACTGCGTACTTGAGCGTGAAGTTACCTTCGGTTATGACTAACTGACCGCCGTATCCGTTCTTGTTATAAAGCGGATATAAGGTACAGCCCTCGTTTTCGCTCTTCTGAGCGTCTTTCGCAGCCTCGTCAAGATCGTTATAATACCTGACATCGTCGCCCTTTGTTATCTTTGCATTGAACTTGCTCTCGCATATCTCGCAATATGTCGGCTCGGTAATATTACCTGCGGTTTCCTTGTCCGCTGTAGGATCGACCACCTGAGAATGATCACAGTCAACAAGGTCTATGCTTACAGTGTTCGACTTTATTTCATAGCCGTCATCGGTAATAACTACGAAGTATATCTTGGCAGCAACGCTGTTGCCCGCCTTATCAATTATTTCGTCTGCCGACAATTTAGCGTCCTTTACAAGTGCGCTTAAGCTGCTATAAATTATATCTCCGCTTACATAGGAGTTTATACCGTATCTCTTACTTACATACGAGTCGTTCAGGTTCGAGCCGTGAGCAAGAGCAAGGTTGAACTTCAGCGTGGGGTTTGCGTTGCTGTTGCGATACAGCTTGTTTATTTCTGTGCTAAGCGTTGCTTGTACTATCGGTGCCTTAGCAACGGTAACACCGCTTGCTTCCGACATCTCACGTTCTTTAAGCGTCAGCCATGCACCGCCCTCTGTTTTCTTATACGCATAGCCGTTGCCGAGAATATCTGTTATCTTGCCATCTTTTACCGTAATGTTATCATATTGTCCGCCGCTGAGCTTAACATCTCCGCCGTTTACGGTGAGATATGCGATTCTTGTGGCTTCTTCGGCAGTCAACCTGGAGCCCGGCTCGGCAATTACAGCGAAAATATTGGCGTTGCCTCTAAGTGTCAGCTTACCGCCATCGGCGACCTTTACTGTATTATACAAGATGGCGTTATCGCCATTTGCAATAAGTGTAACATCACCTGTAACAGGGAGGTAGTCTGTATCATAAACGGAAGACATCAGCATTGTTATTGTTGCACTTGCAACGCTGTTTGCCTTGGCAAACGCCTTTCCCAGATCTTCCTTAACAAAATATTCTGTCTTTTCCGCTCCGTTCTCGGTATAGCTTACGCTTGCAGCGATCAATGAATTGCAGTATATGCAACGGTTATCTCTGCCCACACCGTCCGGGTGGTCGCATCTTATTATTCTTACGTTATCGAAGTTTGACGAAGCGTTTGCTTTCAGAGCGCTGTACAGCTGAGAATCGACACGGCTGCCGCTCGCTAAAATTTGATAAAGATAAATTTCACTTGAGCAGTCTATATTAGCGATATTAGCATTCGTGATACTTGCCAGCTGTTTAAGCAGAACACCGTCTTCTAAAATCAGCGTATCAATTTTCAGCGTTTCAACATAGGAGGAGAAGTATGTGGCATTTAATTTCACATTCTGGCAAACTACGCTGACCTCTCCCGAGAAAGTAACAGTGCCGCCGTCCATGCTGAATCCATTTTCAACCCCAAAAGTACACTTACTGTCACTGCGTATAGTGATTTGGGTTCCGGATCCGTTAAAGCTATTGATATAGACACCAAAGCCGTTCATATCGACAGTAAGTTTTCCGCCGTTTACGTTAATGTCAGTATTTCTATCGAAGAAATCTCTGAGCATTTTCAGCGTACAGCCCTTGTTTTCGTTCTTTGCCGCAAACTCAAACGCTTCCGTAAGTTTTGCAAAGTATTTTACCGTTGTTCCGGTCTCACTCTTTACAGTGATTGCAGCGTATATCTTTGTGTTACACTCTCTGCACACGCCTGCTTTGGTATCAACGTCATCATGCGGGCACTGATAACCGCAGCCGCACCTTCCTGCTTCGTCATACACATGCTTGCTGTGGTCGACTACCGTAAGTGTTGCATCGCATACCGAAACCACGCTTGCGTCAAACAGCTTTCCGTCGCTTGTCGTAAACGCCTTGTTCTCGCCGAGCAGATCGTACAGTGTCTTGTTGCCGTCATGTACCTCAATATGGTGGAATTCGCCGCCGTTTAAATTAACCGTACAGCCCTCGCCTATATTGAATATCAAATCATAAACGCCGCTCTCAACAGTTACGTTGCTGTTCTTGAACGCAATACTTATATTTCCGCTTGCTCCTCCGACATAGCTGAGTCCACCGCCGTTTTGGGAATCCTTAAATACTACCGTACTGTCGGTTATCGTCATATCCGAAGAAATTAGAATAGAGCAACCGTTTAAGTCAAACGTGAAGTCAGCGCCATTTACATCTGCAAACGAGAAGACCTCATTAGTAGCGCAAACAGCCTTTATAACGCATCCTTTATAGTTAGTATCCTGCTGTGTTCTTTCCAGTGCGTTCTTTATGTTGTAGGTGTACTCTACGTCACCGTTCGTTTTTGCAATTTCAAAGTATACATAGTTTCCGCACTCACTGCACATGTACTTGCCGTTACCGGTATTTATAACCTTTTCTGCAGAGTTTTTGCAGGTAACAGTTTCAATCTCGACCTCGTTTGTGCGCACCTCATAGCCGTTATATTTTACTACGGTGTATACCTTTATCTTGCCGTCCTTGCCGACATAGTCCCATATTTCGCACTCATCAACAGATGTATTCCGATAATTATCACTTCGCTCGGTATATTCGTCTTCTAAATTGCCTCCGATATACAGCTTGAACGTTAATGAGTTGTTGTAGTTCACTTCAAAGCCGCTCGCCATATTGGCAGTCGCCGAGAACCTAACGTTGTTTTCCCCGTAACGGTATGCCTTTGTCTTATTGGCAGTCAGTTCCGCACTTAAGATCGGTGCCTTGGTTACTGTCACATACTCTGCAACCTGCTGTTCACGCTGTTCGATATTAAGCCAGAGTCCGGTCAGTAAAAACTTATATGCGTATCCGCTTGCAAGCAGATCCACTATCTTACCGCCGTTTACCGTAATGCTTGTATATCGTCCGCCGCTGAGCTGAACATCTCCGCCGGATACGGTGAGATTCGTAATCTCTACATTTTCTTCGACAGTTACCGTTGAGCCTGCCTCGGCAGTTACGCCCGAAACAATGCCGTCGCCTCTAATCGTCAGCTTACCGCCATCGGCGACATTTACTGTATTATTCAACTTGTTATTGGCTTTTGAAATAAGTGTAATATCGCCTGTAACGGTAATGTCGCTTGTGAGCTCGCTGTCTGTAATATCCTTATACAGCGTTACAGTAGCCGTACCTACCTCGTTAGCCTTGTCAAAAGCGTCATAAATATCGCTGAACAGATCTGTCTCTTCGCTTCCGTTTGCCGTATAGCTTACAGTTGCAACGATTTCCTCATTGCAGTAAGGACAGGGATTACCGTCAAGCACATAACTGCCGCTTCCGTCCTTATGAACGCACTTTTCAACAAAAATTCTATCGGTTTTTGTCATGGTCTGAATAGCCTCGTATGTGTAAACAGTAATGCCATTCATACTATTGCCGAAAACTACGCTTCCACTCGCAATTGCCATACCTAAGCCTGTTTTGCAAGTGGTGCTGCCGAACTCGCCGGTTACGATAGAGATGCTACCGGACCCGTTGATATTCACGCTTAAAGAATCGGCTGTAACATAATTGATGACCGATTCACCGCCGAAAGTATTCAGTGCACCGATTCTTGCACCGTTTACAACAGTCTTTCCGCCATATATTGACAGTTCTTTAATATAACTCTCGGCACTGTTTACTGCAAGCGCACCGCTTGTTAATGTTACACTTCCCAGCTTGATTTTACCGTCAATTGTAACCTTAGCGTCAGTTCCGTTTACTTCGATTCCGCTTATCAGAGTTTCTACATCGGCTTGTTTTACCGAAGAAGTGAAAGTCACGTCACCGCCGTTGACATCGAACTGATAAAATACCTTCTTACCGTTAAAGTCAACAGTAAACCTGCCGCCTGTCACGGTAACGGACTCAGATACTCCTTCCGACATCAGCTTTACAGTGCTGCCCTCGTTCTCCTGTGCCAGCTTTATGGCACTCTCTATATCCGCATAGCCTAACGACTTGCCGTCAGCATCTACTACCTCGGCTTCTATCAATGCATCACATATACCGCAGATTACAAAACCGTCGTTTTCGTATGAAAAGCTATCCTTCGGGTGTGAGCAGGTTGCAAGTGTAAGCTTAAGCACATTCGACTTATATTCGTATCCGTTGCACTTAAGTACAATGTAATATTCAACCTCGCCGTCTTTAGCCGCAAGCTTACCGATTTCATAACAGTGTACCATATATTTATTGTACAAATTATAATCTTTAATGCGATTATTGCCGTTTACGAAATCCGAATAGGTTGCACCCCTTGAACCGACCGCCAATTCGTATGTAATATTGACGTTTAAATATTTATCTCCGTTACGGTATATAACAGGCGCTTCTTCGCCTACCCACGCAATACTTGCGCTCTTTATGGGTGCTTCTTCTACTTTCAAACATTTACCGTTGCCATCCATCGAGGCGCTATATCTTTCCTTTGCACGTTCTGCAATTGAAAGCCATTCACCGTCTTCATTTTTATAAGCATAACCGTCAGCCAGAACAGATTCAAGACTGCCGTTTGCTATCCCGATGTTGTAGAATTGACCGTCGCTGAGTTTTGCGTTACCGTTAATGGCAAGATATTCTATAGTGCCGCCTTTGATTTCTGCGTTGCCTTCTTCGTTAACTGTCACATAGACGAATTCACCGCCGTTAACGATTAATTTCGAGTTTTTGTTAACGTTAATAGGCGCCATCATAGTGCCATTGCCGCCTACGGTAAGCGTGCCGCCGTCGGATACCTCTATACGCTGCGAGTCATAACTGCCACCCAGTTTTTTACCGTTCAGTGCAATCGTTACATTGCCCGTAACGGTAACGTCCCGTGTAAATTCGCTGTCTGCAATATCCTTATACAGCGTTATTGTAGCCGTACCCATCTCATTAGCCTTGTCAAAAGCGTCATAAATATCACCGACAAGCTCCGTCTTTTCGCTACCGCCGTCTGTATAGCTTACGCTTGCGGCAAACTCAGAGTTACAGTATTTGCATATACCGCCCTCATTAAAGGCATAACTGCCGTCCTCATTCTTATGCTCACACTTTGTGACCAGATAATACCTTCCGTCTTCGTATTTGGGGGTTAAAGAGCTTTCTTCGGCTATATCACTGTATAATAAAGCCGTTGCTGTTTTCTCCGCAGTCGAATCCGACGAGTTATCATACCTTATAACACGCACACCGCTTACAAGCACGTCCTTTAATTTAAGCTGTCCGAGAAAGACATTGTCGTAAGTGCCGCCGCCTATAGTCACCTTTGCATCGGTTGTGGTATTGGCTCTAAGCAATTTATCAGCACCAGCATTATTGTCGGCATTTACGCCTTCGCTGATGTTTATAGTACCGCCTAATATATAAATATCACCAAATCTGGTACTTGAGCCTTCAGGCAACGTAAGAGAACCGCTGTTCACAAATATCTCGCAATTGATTAACATATAACCTTCGGCAATAACATCTGCACCGTCAATTGTTATTCGCCGCACGTCAGCAGTTCTATAGATAGTAACGTAATCATTTGCGGCAATCGTAAACTGACCGCTTGACAGTGTAACATTGTCCTTAAGCTTACCGCTTGTTACAAGAGTGAAAACACAGCCCTTGTTTTCAGCCTTATCGGCATATAATAAGCCTTCTTCAATGCTGTCAAAATATTCGTCAGTAGTACCGTCGGCTGATGTCACCTTTGCATAAAGCACAGCACCGCACGCACACTTTGTCTCTGTTTCGTTGTATGTATGAGTATGCGCTACAACTACGACATTTTCAAGACCGGGATTCAGATTTGTCGCACTGCCATCAACTATACTTTCGGGGAGATGTGTGTCACTGTTTAAGGTCACAAATGCATAACCCTTTGCAAGCAGATCATTTACAGGTGTGCTGTTGCTTTCCTCGCCGCAGATGGTGTTGTACCTTCCGCCGTATAAAGCTACACCGCTTGCGTGTGCAATATAAACATTCTCAAATATGCCGCCGTATATTTCGACACACTTAGCACTGTTAATGACTAAATTGAGTACATCTGCGGCTGAACTGCCGCCGTCTGCAGTACCGTTTATAAGCGTACCGCCGTTTACACTAAAAGGTGCGTCTATGCATCCGTAGTAGGTGCTTTTCCTGCTATCCTTAAGGTACAGCACACCACCGATATTTACACTTATATCCGCCTCTCCGCCGAGTGAATATCCGTTCACATCGACAGTAACCTTTGTATTGCCGATTTCTACGTTCTGTGTGATCTCGCAGTGCTTATACAATGTCAGCGTACAGCCGTTGTTTTCCGCCGATAATGCCGCAGTAAAAGCGTTGTCTATATTATCGAAATACTTCGCTGTTCCCACGCCCGAAATGCCCGCAGTAAGCTGATATTTGCAGGTAGGGCATACACCCGTTTTGCTGTCAACATCCGTATGACCGCACCGCTTACCGCAAATCGTGCACTTGCCCGTTGTGCTGTCATAACCGTGATCTTCATGTGGTATTACAAGAACAGTTGTTGCAAAACCGTCTTTCAACAGTGTTTTTGAGCCGTCTATCGGATCATTGGAACGCGTCATAAACATACGGTTCTCAGCCAACAAAGTCAGTATTTCTGCGTTTGCTCTGTCCCCGCCGCCGTTATAGCGTATTTTTATGAAATATCCGCCGTGAAGAATTACGTCACTGCTTGCATCGTTTATATTGAGTGTTGTGCCGAGTGAACGATAGCAGTCAAATGTACCTGCACCTACCGACACAGTTCCCATAGCGCCGCAGTTTTCGTCAAATGTCAGCTTACCGCCGTCCGCTACATCGAAATTGCCATAAAAACTATTATTTTTTATCGATCCCGTAACGGTTATATCTCCCGAAACAGTTAACGTACCTACATTGACTTTCTCAGCGATCCACAGCGTGAACTTACCGCCGAGTGTTGTATAGCTGCCTGTATAATTCTTGTATACTCTTAATGTACAGCCGGTGTTTGTGTCACTGTCAGCCGCTTCAAAAGCCGCTTCCATCTCAGTTTCCTTATAAACGGAAGCTACAGCCCCATCCTTTACGATAACAGCCGCATACTGATATTCACACTCTGTACACTTACCCGTGTCAATGTCAACATCGCTGTGAGGGCAAATATATCCGCAGTCGCACTTGCCGTCAACATAGGTATGGCTGTGGTCTTTGACTATCAGCGTTACATCGCTTGATATTTCCTTAACGCTTGCGTTGAAAAGAGTTCCGTCAGTCTTGAAGAAAGCCTTACCCTCGCCGAGCATATCATATAATGTCTTGCTGTCCCTTGCGTAAAGTCCGGCATGATATGTACCGTCTTTCAGTATAACCGTACTCGAATCATATACATAGATCGAAGTGTCAAAAACTACATCGCCGTCTATTATAAGCGTACCGCCGGCGAGGTTAGTATCGCTTGTCGGATATACATTACAACCGAGCATAACCGGATTGCCGCTGTTTTTGATCGTAAGCTTTCCGTTTTTGCAAGGAGTAATACTCCGGATATTAAATTGGCGTCCGTTTAAGTCAATTGTAAGTTCTCCGTATAAGTCATACTGAGCTTTTGAATTACCATAATCCTTAAACAGCTTTATCGTACCGCTTCCGTTGTATTCATTCAGTAAAGAGTGAAGTTCATCGGCATCTACATACTTTGAGTTTCCGTCTGCACTTGTATAGAGTGCGACAGACACAACCGCACCGCAGATTGAACAGATGCCGTTGTCCGTGTTTATATCACCGCTGTGTTCGCAGGGCTTTCCGCACTCCTTGCACTTGCCTGTTCCGGTGCCGTATTTGTGGTCAGCGTCAGTATGCTCTACAACAGTAAGCGCATAGGGTAAACTCATACTTACAAATTCTTTATAAAGATCAATATACTCGCCGCTTTCGTCATATTGCAGTGTCTGCCGGGTAACATCAAGAAGATTACCGAATTTCAGAACTCCGGAATTGTTTTGGCGATAATATAACAGCCTTCCTAACTTCATTCCCGTAGCAAGCTTTACAGATGTCGCTGTAGTTCCGTCATCATTCACGGACGCCTTCACAGTCAAAGACCCTACCGTTACTTTTGCACCTTCGCTTACAGTAAGTCATGCATTATCCTCAACAAAAATTGTTTCAAATCCTGCATTTGCATCGCTGTCAATTACGAAAGATCCTCCATTGCGAACATACACCTGATTAACATAACTGCCCTCTGTGCCGGTTAATGCAAGCGTGAAGCCTTTGTTGACCCCAAGCTTGATATTGTTCAGCTTGTGACCGTTAAGGTCGATCATAACATTGTGTTTTACATCTATAGTATCTAAAGTTGCAGTTGCCGATGCATCACCTATATCCTGATAGATCTTAACATCGTTTCCGGTATCGGCAGTAATGCTGTCAAGGCAGTCTTTGAGCGTGTCATAGCCTGTCGGCGCACTGCCGGCTGTGCTGATCGTAGCAACAAACTGACGCTCACACTCGTTACACTTACCCGTGTTAGTGTCAATATCGCTGTGATCACATAACGCTCCGCAGTTTGTGCATTTACCGTCGGAATAACCGTTTTCATGTGCACATTCTTTATATGTAAATGTAAATTTTTCTGTAACAGTTTCTGTGCTGTCACCGTCTGAATAGGTTATATCGCAGTACAGGACATAATTTCCGGCAGGAATATTATCCGCAAGCTTGAATTCGCCGTTACTTCCGGATACTGCCGCACCGAGCTCATCTGCACTGTATGCACTGTTCGTACTGTACCAGTTATAGCTTATGCTTTCGCTGTCAACCGTATAGGTGCTTACAAGCTTGTAATTGTCCTTCTCTTCCTGCGAAGTGTTTGTATAGAAAACCGTTCTGTTTGTGTTGTCACCCTGTGTAACCTTGTTGAAACGGTTTGCATTCGACTTTACCTGAACGGTATTGGATACAATATCTCCGCACTTTATTGTAAGAGTATTATCAGTGTCGTATGTAACCGAAAACTCGGTATCGCAGACCATGCACACCCAGCCGTAATCGGTCTTGATTATGCTTGCTAATAAATCGGGTTCATCGCCGCCGAAATAGCCTCTTGCGTCTGCAAACTCTTCATCGCTCATATTCTTCAGAGTAATATCAAAGTAAACCGTACCCTTGAGCTTGATATCAGTCATGTCCATGTCTTCAATTAGTTTATACTCTTCCGTCTTGAATATTCCTGTCTGCTTGCCGAGTATTATACGGGGAGAAGTATCGGGCTTTATAACTACCGTCTTAGCGTATTCTCCGTCAATCTTATAATAGACGCCGTAAAGCGTGACCTCGCTTGTTACAGTGCTTTCCGAAGCCTTGTACTCGGTCGAACCCTTTATTACAAATTCGTTCTCGTCTATTGCCGTGTCAGTGTTATCGATACCGAGTATATCGCCCGTAGCATATACCGAGCCTGTACCGCTCATTATAAGGTTTATACCGCTGATGCCGCACATAGTGCCGTAAGCAGTAACCTTGCCGCTTATTTCGGCATTTATTCTCCTGCGGTCTACATCGTAGCATATTCCGTATCTTGCTCCGTTGCTATCGGGCACAGTAATACTGCCGTTTCCGGTAACGGAAATTTTGCTGTCCTGATTACCGTTGAGTAATATTGCGGTATTCATTATATCTTGATTTTCTATAGCGCAACCTACGGCGTTAAGACTGCCGTTTCCGTCAACAGTAATACTGCCGCCGACATTGACAGCCGCACCGTCATAAGATGTAGCTGACGCATTTGCGTTCAGCACACCGTCATTATGTATTTCAAGCGAATTTGTCTTTACAGTACCTGTTGCGTTTACTGTACTGCCGTTCAGGATTATTGATCCGCCGAGAGAGCGTGCCATACTGTCTGTAGAGCGGTTCTCTGCATTCAGCACACCGTCGCCGCTGATCGTCATTGTGCCGTCACAATTGACCTCTTGATTATTTACGGCACTGAGAACGTATGTATAGCTGTCGCCGGTGTCCGTCTGCACGATAGTGTTTTTACCGTTCAGCACTATCTCCGTACCGTCGGGGACTGTTACGACGCTCATACTGTCTGTTGTCGCCTGAATGTTCACTCCGTTAAGCGTCAGCGTCTTTGTGTCATAATCCCAGCTCCAGCCGTCACCGTTTTCGTCCGCTGTCTTTTCTCTGAAATCAAGCGGTGCCGTAATGACATTGCTCTCGCCGTCATGCGTATGCTCCTCGCCCTCGGCGAATGCCGATAACGGTACAGCCGTCAACGTCATTGCCGCAGACAGCACCGCACTTATGAGCCGTACAAATTTTTTCTTCATGGTTTTCCTCCTGTAGATTAACCCGTGCTTATGCCATGCACCTGCACTTATGCAGTGCCTCCTTCAGCTTTTCAAGCGGTATCGGCTTCTTGTGGAAATAGGTACAGCCAAGTCTGTATGACTGCGCCCCGAATCCCTCATCGTCCGACAGCCATATGACAGGCGTATCTCTGTCGGCATTCTTCGCCGCAATAACGCCCTCCATACCGTCCGCTCCGTCGGCAAGCACGATTATAAGGTCAGCCGTCTTACACTCCTTCACAAAGCTCTCATACCTCTGACATACCCTGTAGGCAATTCGTCGATATGCCGCCGTTGCGATTTGTGTTATTTTCGCTTTCAGTATCTCGCCTCGTTTGCGGTATCGTAAACGCAGATGAGCATACTTCTCCCCCTTATAATTTTATAATTATATCATAACTCATTTGCTTTGCGATTTCAACTTTTTGGCACGAACGGTTGTTATAACGGCGCAAACGGTCATAAATGCGGCTCATAATACAAAAAACTGCACCCTACACCCACCGTTCAAGTGAAATATATTGCCAAGCACTGCCTAAAACATTTTCCGCACCGACAAGGAGTTAATATTTTCGTGACCTTATCTGTACAACAGCACTGACACCAACCCTCCCAAAACCGCACTATCCCACCCGCATTCCGTACTGCAATCGTCTATATGCGTTGATATGCTTTCGCATCGGCACTATCCCTCTCGCTTTTCGTAGGGCGAGCGTCTGTGTGTGCTTGTACGGCTTCGTATTTGCACTATTCCTCTCGCTTTTCGTAGGGCGAGCGTCTGCGTGTGCTTGTACGGCTTCGTATCCGCACTATCCCTTGCTCAGCACCACGTCCTTGCCTCCCCTCGAAAAAGGGGAGGTGCTATCACCCGAAAAAATTCGTGCGACTACCGGAGGGATTGCTCCCCATCCGCACCATCAATGAGATTTTCCGCACTATCCCCAGCACTAAACTTGCCTCCCTTGTCAAAGGTGAGGTGCTGTCGCCCGAAAAAATTCGGGCGACTACCGGAGGGATTGCTCCCTATCCGCACCAACCCTCCAAAAACCGCACCGTTCCTCGAAAATTGCCATCACCCTTGCCACCTTAAAAACATACAGACTAAACTAAAAACCGCTCCCGTAACACTCCGGGAGCGGTTTAGCTGTATTCTGTTGTGATTTATCAGTTTGCAACAATGTTTACGAGCTTGCCGGGAACAACTATCTCCTTGCGGATCGTCTTGCCCTCAAGCGACTGTGCGATAGCTTCCTTTGCCATCTTCAGCAGCTCGTCCTTGTCGGCGGCTGTAGGAACGTTTATACGAGCCTTTATCTTACCGCAGAGCTGAACTACTATCTCAACGGTGCTGTCAACGCAGAGTGCCTCATCGTATGTTACCCACTGCGCTTCGTTCAGTATGCCGTAGCCGAGCGAATTGTACATTTCCTCGGTGATGTGGGGAGCAAAGGGATTCAAGAGTATCAGCAGCGATTTCATCTCGGCATCGTTGATCTTGCCGTTTGCGGTAATCTCGTTGATAAGCGACATCATAGCGGCGATAGCCGTGTTGAATCTCATCTTCTCAATATCTTCGCTGACCTTCTTTATCGTCTTGTGCATTGATGTTCTCAGCTCGTCTGAGTATTCATCGCCACGGACAAGCATATTCTGAAGATTCCATACACGGTCAAGGAAACGCTTACAGCCCTTCATACTGCTGTCGTTCCAGGGAGCCGCCTGCTCATAGTCGCCCATGAACAGAACGTATACACGAAGAACGTCTGCACCGTATACGTCAACAACGTCATTCGGGTCGATTACGTTGCCTCTTGACTTGCTCATCTTTTCGCCGTCCGGACCTAAGATAAGACCCTGTGCGGTACGCTTTGCATAAGGCTCGGGAGTGGGAACTTCGCCTATGTCGTAAAGGAACTTGTGCCAGAAACGTGAGTAGATCATATGACGGGTAACGTGCTCCATACCGCCGTTGTACCAGTCAACAGGAAGCCAGTATTTGAGCGCTTCCTGCGAAGCAAATTCCTTGTCGTTGTTGGGGTCGCAGTAACGCAGGAAGTACCAGCTTGAGCCTGCCCACTGGGGCATTGTATCTGTTTCTCTGCGTGCGTCCTTGCCGCACTTGGGGCATTTGCAGTGTACGAATGAATCTATCTTTGCAAGCGGGCTTTCGCCGTCCTGACCGGGCTGGAAGTTCTCAACGGGAGGAAGCTCCAGAGGCAGTTCCTCATAAGGTACGGGAACTATTCCGCAGTCGGGGCAGTGTACTATCGGGATAGGTTCGCCCCAGTATCTCTGACGGTTGAACGCCCAGTCTTTCATCTTGTACTGTACGCCCTTTTCGCCGCAGCCGAGCTTTGCAAGTACGCCGAGCATCTTTTCGATAGCGTCCTTCTTGTTCGTAATGCCGTTCAGCTCGCCCGAATTCACCATCTCGCCGTCGCCCGTGTAGGCTTCCTTCGAGATGTCGCCGCCCTTGATAACCTCGATTATATCAATGCCGAACTTCTTTGCAAATTCATAGTCACGGGTATCGTGAGCAGGAACCGCCATTATAGCGCCCGTGCCGTATCCCATCATTACATAGTCGGAAATGTATATCGGAATTTCCTTGCCGGTAACGGGGTTTACGCCGGTAAGACCGTCTATCTTTACGCCCGTTTTGTCCTTGACAAGCTGTGTTCTTTCGAATTCGCTCTTCTTACTGCATTCAGCCTTGTAAGCGTCAAGGTCGGCAATGTTCTTTATGGAATCCCTGTACTTTTCTATTATGGGATGCTCGGGAGCGATGACCATAAATGTTACGCCGTAGAGTGTATCGGGACGGGTCGTGTAGATGCGGAGCTTCTCGCCGTTTTCCTTGATGGAGAAGTTGACGAAAGCGCCTGTAGACTTGCCTATCCAGTTCTCCTGCTGGAGCTTTACGTTAGGCAGATAGTCGACCGTTTCAAGTCCCTGTAACAGCTTGTCGGCATATTCGGTGATACGCAGGTACCATACTTCCTTGGTCTTCTGCACTATCTCGCTGTGGCAGATGTCGCAGTGACCGCCCTGTGAGTCCTCGTTTGAGAGTACGACCTTACAGCTCGGGCAGTAGTTTACGAGCGTCTTATCCCTGAATACAAGGCCATTCTCGAACATCTTGAGGAATATCCACTGAGTCCACTTGTAATAACGCTCTTCGGTGGTGTCGATGACCCTTGACCAGTCGAATGAGAAGCCGACACGCTTGAGCTGGCTGGTAAATTTTACTATGTTGTTATCGGTGACCTTACGGGGATGAACGCCGGTCTTGATGGCGGTGTTCTCGGTGGGCAGACCGTAAGCGTCAAAGCCAATCGGGAACAGTACGTTGTAGCCCTGAAGCCTTCTCTTGCGGCTGACTACCTCAAGGCCGGAATAAGCCTTGATATGACCTACGTGCATACCTGCGCCGGAGGGGTAGGGGAACTCTACGAGAGCGTAGAATTTCGGCTTGGTACTGCCGTTTTCAGCCTTGAATGTCTGATGCTCGTCCCAGTATTTCTGCCACTTACTTTCTATGGCAGAAAAGTCATATTTTTTCTCTTCCATTTTGCGAGTTGTCCTTTCATACGCCCGATATGGCGGTATAATTCAATTTCAACCTTTATTATAATACAAAAACGGCTGTTCTGTCAAGTAAAGCGGCGACAGTAAATAAATGTAAAATAAAGGTGAAATATGTCGTTCACAGTGTGATGATTTATGATGAACCGGTTTTTACGTCTGAGAGGGCGTAAACCGTTATGTTATCGGGGGTGACGGCAGATTGACGCAAGAATAACCGAATGATGAATTTTGATGATTTTAGATTTTCCCGATACGAAGGGAGAGATATTGCAAAAACTTGAAAATTATAGGAGGCTTTCGGGCGGATAACACCGTTCGGCTTATCAGTGATAATGTCAAATATATATGATTGCTGTATATCGGATTGCTGATAGTTGAATTGAAAGTGTCACGAAAAGATGGGGAGGAAAAATCGAAGAGGGCAGGGTTTTGTTTTGTGGAAAAATGAGGGGGCAGGGATGATGTTACGCTTACAATATAATTGATATGAATAATTGTAAAAAGCAATATAGCGATTTAAGTATAATGAGTTGTGAATATCGGAGGTTGAACTGTAACTGACGGAGGGTGCGGAAAGGGAAGCGATTGCTGTGTTTAAAGTGCTGTTTTCTTGACAAATGTACTTTGCCGTGTTATTATGATTATATAAATATTTGAAATGGGAGGAAATGATAATTTATTATCATATGATGTAAATGAAAAGATGTAAGATATATTCTGCGTTGATGAGCGTGTGTATTTTGCTGACATCCTGCAGTTCAGGCGGCGGAAGTTCATACGAAACTAAGTCAGAAGCTTCTTCCGATGCGGCTGTGACATCTGTTTCTTCGGTAACTGTCACAACTGCTCCGGTTACAACCGTGCCGGTAACAACGGCGCAGGTAACAACGGCACCCGAAACAACAAAATCCACCACAACAGTAAAACCCGAAACCGCTACACCTTCTGCTTCTGCTACGGCAACCGCCGCAACGGAAAAGCCGAAATGGAGCGAAAATAAAGCAGACGAAACGCTGTATGTAACGGTGGACTGCTATGAACGAACGGGTGCGTATATCGGTGCGCCTGCCGGCTCGATACTGAAGCGAGGCAGTAAGATAGCTGTTACAGCTATGACCGATACGGATTATTATAAATTGAAAAACGGCAGATATATCCACAAGGATTATACGAGCAAGACAAAGCCTTCAGAGGCCGGTCAGCCTGCTTCAAACGTACCTACCGCCGGCTCTTTTGAAGAAGAAGTAAACAAGGTAACGCTGAAGCCGGTCAGAACCAACACAAAAAAGCTGGACGATCTGGTTGACAGAATACTGGCAAAAATAATCACCAAGGGTATGACCAACAGTCAGAAGCTGAAAGCGATATATGATTACATAATTGCAAACTCGTCTTATGAAATGAGAATAATTGATTATGATGAAATGATGACTTTCGGAGATAATGCCTACTTATCAGACGAAGATGCAATAACCGCATATTATGCCTATCTGATTCTGTCTGACGGATATGGCGTGTGCGACAATTATTCTTCCGCATTTACGGTGCTTGCGAGGGCTGTGGGATTTGACTGCTACAGCATAGGCGGAAATGTTGCATATTCCGGCGGAGGATATACCGGACATAAGTGGAACAACATCAAGGTCGGAAACACCTGGTATGAATTTGACACACAGATAGAGGACAAGTATAACGAGCTGAACGGATATACAAGCTATTTTTATTACGGCAATATAAGAAACAGCAACCCGACATTATACATCTATCCCGAAAATCTTGACGAGGTTATCGGCTGGTACAAGGGATTTAGATTTGCCGAACCGATGAAATGCGTTGCCGATATAACAGTCGGTGACAAAAACCTCAAGCTCCGTTATGAGCAGAAAAAGTCAAATCTTGAAATCTGGGGAAACGCTGATTATACCGACGATTATATCAAGTATGAAAACAAGAAGCTGCCGACGCTTACCGTAAAGCTGAGCATAAACGAAGGTACAGCGCCGTATGACTATGAAGTAATCGTTTGTCACGAAAAGGACGGCACACAAACGTATCTTATGGATGAAACGAAATTTTCGGTAAAGGACAAGAGTGCGACATTCTCCCTTAAGCTGCCGGAATACGGAGAATATACCGTAGAATACAGGATGCGTGACAGTTCCTCAAGAGAGATATTCAAAATGGCATCGGTGTCTGCGTATGACAATTCTGCGCTTAAAGGCGAGCTTACGGTGAAGAAGGAAACAAGAAAAGACCGGCTCGACTACGGAAATACATATGTAAAGCTGAATTATACGGGCGGAGGAAAAGTAAATTGCTTTGACTGTATTGCCTATGGCGATGAAGAAACGGCTTATGGTGTATTCGGCAATGACGAGTGCTGGTTTAATCTGAAAAAGGGGAAGAAATATCTGATTATCGCGAGCATTACCGATTCTAAGGGCAAGGTGCATGATTTCTCGAAGGAATTTACCTATAAATAAATAATAAAGCTGACCGGCGTCTGTAGGGCACCGGTCAGTCTGTTTGTAGAAAAAGTTTTTTGTTTAATGTGCTTCTATTATATCATTCGGCTTCGACTATGATAACAGGCTACCGATAGTTCTGTTTATGGGACAGCACTTCTCGGGTTCGCTGTTCAAATTAATACACTTGGCGATTTTCGAGGGATTATTGCCTTTTTGCAATGGTTGTGGGGGATGGCAGTATTAGGTGCAACGGGAGGGGCAAGCAAGGCAAGGATGCCTTAAGCGTGTGTGCCCAAGGGCTTTGCAAGGACGCAAAGCTAACTAAGCACGCCCAGACGCTCGCCCTACGAAAAGCCGGTGGGATAGTGCGGAAAATCTCATTGATAGTGCGGATGGGGAGCAATCCCCACCGTCACGGCTCGGAATAGTTTCAGAATCGTAAAAGCAGGACTATC
>ENA-OQQU01000538-OQQU01000538.1-human-gut-metagenome-genome-assembly--contig:-NODE-538-length-24472-cov-10.966622_pt1 | contig 24472 bp, 18 predicted proteins | sample MGYA00243233_ERZ505096 | MGnify/ENA primary metagenome ERZ505096 (study PRJEB26097, sample SAMN02712159) | human gut metagenome | biome: Gut microbiome | host: Homo sapiens | place: Denmark... | reverse complement strand
GACTGTAAATCTGCTGCAACTTGCTTCGATGGTTCGAATCCATCTCTGCCCATTAAAAAACCTCAAGTCGTATGACTTGAGGTTTTTGTGTTATTCTGAAATTATCATTTAATCGGCCTGCGCCCCGGTGGCGGTAAGTACAGACTCCCATGCCATCGTATCAGGCCAGTCCTTTGTATCAAAGCCATCACGGATACATCTGCTGTAGTAGTCCAGCTTGTTTCGTATCGGCGAATCATCTGTGAATCTTGCATCATCATAAATGCCGTTAATATAATCGTCTATCGCGGTTCCGAATATTTCAGAGCGGTCCTCTGTTGCAAAGGTCATGCCGTATGAATCAATGAAATACCCGGATATGTGGCTCGATGGATCATCCGGATTGTAGTTTGCGTAGCTATCATCATAAGAGAAGCTGTCAGGGTTAAAGCTGTTCCATTTCCCCTCAGAAAACTCGCTCTTGCCATCGTAGGTGTGTATGAATGTAAGCCTCTGGTCAATCAGATGGGAAATCTCATGGCCTACAGTGTAGCTGAAATCCCAGCTGTAGTTGCAGTTTAGAACCATCACATTGTGGTTGTTTATTATATTTACGAATCCGCTTGGCTCATTTATCATATCTGAGTGGCCTGATGAAATATCACCGCACAGATAGATTCGCATGCCTCTTATATCGCCATAACACAGCTGTGTGAAAAAGTCATCAGGAAAACAGCCAAGTATTTCCTCAAGCGCATCAAGAGAGACTGACAGCTTATCCTTGTTCTTGAATTGATGGATATCGTAGTAATCAATTCTCTTTGGTACCTCAGGCCCGAAATATATGGAAAAGCCGTATTTCTGTTCAAGCGCTGTGATACGTGCATTTATGTCGGATAAATCACCCCAGTCATATGAAGCGGTGTCGGGAATCAGAGTGACCTCATCGCCGTATGTATTGTAGTCGGAATCCTTCCCGGCCTCCTCCATAGCCTCTTGATTTTCATCGGTACTGTCAGCGGGGTCTATGGCAGAATATGGGGATATATAAGAGCCATCATCGCGTAAGGCCTGTAGCAGTGTATCACAGTCATTGTATGACGTGATTTCGGCTTTGCTGTCATTCTTGCCCTTGTCGAGTGACCAGATGAGAATTTCCGGGTTGCACTGCGCTGTGTACAAAAGCATCATCACACAGTTTGCATCAGGCAGATATACCGAGTTGGCAGAACAGTAGGTCTTGGTATCGGCTGCCGCAGAGTCTGATGAGCTGTCGGACATTTTGCCTGTGCTTCGTGTTGTCGGGTTGTATGAAAAGGATGAACTGACACCGGTGGCGGGTGAATATTTATAGTAACTGATGATGTTGTCTGAGGATAAATCCTGGCATCGTATGAGCATGTCACCATCCTCTGCCAGAGTCACATCCACCACATCCGGCAGTGAAAAAAAGCTGTTTTCTCCATCGGATGAATGATAGTTCCAAATATTGTTGGCCGTATCTGCCTCGATTACAAAGCCCTTTGAGTCGACACATGACATGGAAAAACTTTGTCCTTCGTAGGTTGAAAGCACTGTGTTATCGTCAATCCTTATATCAGAGACTGCATATTTGTAGGTATCGGGTGTGACACCTGACACGAGAGCGTATTTTCCGTCAGCGGAGGTGGCAATCTGTGAGACATCATAATAATTGCCGGGATTCGGCACATCGCCATCATCAGAATCTGATGTATCGCAATTGCCATCATAGTCCTCAGGATTATATTTGCAGGTTTTTATCTCCTTTAAATCCTTATCATAGATTGTTGCCCTGCCGGCATCGGAATTGATGAGCCAGAGTCGGTCACCTTTTATCATGTAGTCATCACAGTCGGTTTTGTCGTGAGTGAGGCTTGCCGTGATTTCATTGGACCAGGGATTATATACATCAAATGAATACTGAACAGATTGATCATCGGTCTCTATGATGGAATTATTGTAGCTGCCCTGTCCTACCATAAGGATGTTATCACCAAACTGTCTTGTATCATTGTACGGCTGCCCCTCAAAGGCGACATTGTGCAGGATAGACAGATTGCTGCTTCCTTTAACACTTGTGGTATCCTCCCAAAACGCAGGTGATTTGTGCAGAATAGCCTGCTTTTGTGCGGGACTCTTAAATAGATAAGAGACATCCGAAAAAGAGCAGGCTGTCATGGAGATTGCACTGAAAAATACCAGCGAATATGTAATTAAAGTGGTTACATGTTTGCGTTTGAACAATTTTGACTCCTTTGGAAGGTGGTGTATATGCAGGCTATTCCTCAGCAGCATGTGCGGTGGAAACTCGTGCAGTAGATTCTCTTTCAATCAGCATCGGACGTAGCTGTGTGCGGCTGATTGGAATATGGTGAATGAGCGAATTCAATATAATATATGCACAGCGGCCCAGATCATTACGCTCCTGTCTGATAGTGGTAAGAGGAGGGGTAAGGGCTGCGGCAAACTTGACATCGTCAAAGCCTACCACACTTATATCATTTGGCACATTGAAGCCGTGCAGCTGGCACTCTAAGATAACACCCTTTGCTATAGTGTCGCTTCCGCAGAGGATAGCGGTGGCACCTGCTGCAATAAAATTTGAAACGTAATACTGTGCGGTTTCAGGAATATAGTAGCCGTGTCCCATGAGCTCCGGGTAGATTTCAAGACCGGCATCGCGCATAGAGTTTTCAAAGGCTTCCTGACGCTGATCTGAAACCAGGGAAAAAAGAGAACCATTGATAAAGGCAATCTTTTTATGACCCAGATTGTGCAGATGCTTTACAGCCATGTCAATGCCCTCGTAGCTGTCGGTGCCTACATAGGCTACATTGGGATTGTTTTCTATATAGTTATCAAACAAAACGGTAGGCATTGTAGTATTTTTGAGCTGCTGCATCCATTCATCGTGAAGAGCAAAACCTACCAGAAATGCGCCACAATAGCCATTCTTTAATATATATGTATCATATTTTTCTTCTGCCTGAAGCTGAGGTGTGACAGGGATGATGTCCACGTCCCATTTGTGCTTAAAAGCATTCTGTTTGAAACCAAGCACTACATCATATCCGAACTCATCGATAGACTCGTAGTTCATATTTTCAATAAACAGAGCCAGCTTGCGGTTTTCTACCTTTCTGGAGCGCTTTGTGCTGTAGCCCATTTCGACAGCAGTGTCTAAAACTGTCTGACGAAGCTCCTCACTTATATCGCTGGCACCATTTAATCCCTTTGAAACAGTGCTGATTGACACGCCCAGCCGGGCGGCAATATCCTTAATAGTAGCCATAGTATTTGTCCTTTCTTATGTGATAATTAAATTATACATTTACTATCAGAAATAGGCAATATTTTCTGTAATAAATTTTTCGAAAAAAATCTTCGAAACTGTGGTAATAACTACCAAAAAATGAATGTAAATTACGTGAAAAATGGCAAAAATGAGTTTAAAACCACTAAAAAGATTGACAAATCTGACAATAGGAAATAAAATAATCTCAGATACGAAAAAAATAGAAAATTTTAGGAAAGAGGAATGGTAATTTGGAGGCCAGAGAAAATCTCAGAGGCTCCGGAATACTTCTTTCAATCTCGAGTCTGCCGTCACCATATGGTATAGGTACTCTTGGGAGAGAGGCTTACAATTTTGTTGATCTCCTTGGTGATTTGAAACAGAAGTACTGGCAGGTTCTTCCGGTTGGCCCCACCATATTTGGCGATAGTCCATATCAACCATCATCAGGCTGTGCGGGCAATATCTATTTCATAGATTTAGATAAGCTGGTAGATGAGGGGGTGTTAGAGAAGGAAGAGATCCTGGGGTATAACTGGGGCACAGACGAATCAGAAATTGATTATGCAGCATTACATCAGAACAGATGCAGGATTTTACAAAAAGCGTTTGAAAGATTTGATACAAATGCACAAGAGTTTCAGGATTTTGTAAAAAAACAGTCGGAGTGGCTTGAGCAATATGCATTATTTATGACACTGAAAACCGACAATTTATACAAAAATTGGAGCGAGTGGCCAAGCGAGTATAGAAATCCGCAAACGGTTGCGCTTGAAAAGTACCAAAAAAAGAATTATAATACAATTACTTTTTGGAAGTTCTGTCAATATAAATTCTTCGAGCAATGGGAGGATTTAAAAAATTATGCTAACTCAAAAGGTGTCTACATAATAGGCGATATCTCATTCTATGTAGGATATGACAGTGTAGATGTGTGGGCAGAGAGACAACTCTTTATGATGAGCGCAAACGATACACCAGAGTATGTTGCAGCTGCCGGTCCTGATAAGTATTCAGAGAGCGGACAGGTGTGGGGCAATCCGATGTATGACTGGGATGCCATGAAGGAGGACAACTTCTCATGGTGGAGAAAGCGAATGCGTGTATGCAGAGAACTTTTTGATATTGTCAGGATTGATCATTTCGCAGGAATTGTGAAAGCATATGCGGTACCGTACGGACAGGATAAGAGCCTATCCGGGAAATGGTTCAAGGGACCGGGACGCAGGCTTGTCAATGCAATTAACGAAGAGCTTGAAGGGGTTAATGTAGTGGCTGATGATTATACATCAGCAAGCCTTTTACCGGGAGTGAAAAAACTCCTTGCAAAATCTGGCTGGATGGGAACTAAGGTCATGATGTTTGCTTTTGATGGTGATCCGACAAACGAATATCTGCCACACAATTATACCGATTCACATGTAGTTGCATATATTGGCACACATGACAATGAGACGATAGTTGGTTCATTCAGTGACAAGACAGATTATGAGCTTGCTTATCTGTATGAGTATCTGAATATTGAAAATAAATCACAGGTTCCAAATGCTCTTATCAGGGAGCTGTATCACAGCACCGCAGAGCTGGCGATAGTCCAGATGCAGGATATATTAGAGCTTGGAAATGAGGCAAGGATGAATTATCCTTCGACAGTCGGACATAACTGGAGATGGCGCATGACAAGTAAGCCACACAGATTGGACAACGAAAAGATAGCCTGGATTAGAAACATTGCGGTGGTTTACCGCAGATAATTAATTTGATATAAGTTGCACGGCAATTTATATATATACTTTTTTACATTTTATATTCAAAAAGGAGAGGAAGATATGAAGAAGAAAGTATTAGCATCTTTACTTTGCGCTTCTATGGTAGCAACAATGTTTGCTGGATGCGGAAGCGGCAACGGAGGAAATGGAACAGAGAAAGCCGACAAGAAGGACGGCGGTAAGGAGACCATTACAGTAATGGGACCTGCAGAGGATTTAGACGATGCACAGGGCGCTTGGCTTAAGACAGAGTGTGAGGCATTCGCTAAGGCAAATCCTGATTTCAACATCGAGTTCAAGTATGTTACATCATCTGAGAGTGATGCAAAGGACGTTGTTACAAAGGATCCTAAGGCAGCAGCTGATGTTTACATGTTTGCAAACGATCAGCTTGAGCCATTAATTAAGGCTAATGCTATTGCTAAGTTAGGCGGAGATACAGCAGAGTATGTTAAGTCATCTAACTCAGAGGCTATGGCTGCAACAGTTACATATGATGGAGACATCTACGCAGTTCCTTATACATCAAACACATGGTTCATGTACTATGACAAGAGAGTCTTCTCTGAGGATGATGTAAAGAGCCTTGATACAATGCTTACAAAGGGTAAGGTTTCATTCCCATTTGATAATGGCTGGTATCTCAATGCATTCTATGCAGCAAACGGATGTACAATCTTTGGAGATGGAACAGACAAGGCTGCCGGATATGACTTCAGTGGAGATAAGGGTACAGCAGTTACAAACTACATCGTAGATTTATTTGCAAATCCAAACTTTGTAATGGATAACAATGAGGGATCACTTGGTCTTGCTGGACTTAAAGATGGTTCTATCAACGCTTACTTCAATGGTAACTGGAACTATGACAAAGTTAAAGAGGCACTTGGTGAGGAGAACGTTGGTGTTGCAGCTCTTCCTACAATCAATATTGGTGGAAAAGACTGCCAGTTAAAGGCATTCTTAGGATCTAAGGCTATCGGTGTTAACCCTAACTGCAAGAACCAGGAAGTAGCAGTTAAGCTTGTAGCATTCCTTGGCAGCGAGGACGCACAGCTTGCTCACTTCAAGTTAAGAGGACAGGCTCCTGTAAACAAAGATCTTGCAACAAACGAGGAAGTTGCAGCAGATCCAGTAGCAGCAGCTATGGCTAAGGTTTCATCTGATTGTTCAGTAGCACAGCCTATCATTGATATGTCAGGTTACTGGGATGCAGCTACACCATTCGGTGATGCTTTCCAGAACGGTGCAGAAGGTCAGATTACAAAGGACAATGCAGCTCAGAAGACAGAGGACTTCAATACTCAGCTTAATGATTCTCTTAAATAATTAAGTAGATCAGATTATGATTCCAAGGTTCCGGGTAGCCGGAATCTTGGAATAAATTAGTTTAAAGGATTGGCATATATAATGCATGCCAGGAGGAAAAGTATGTTAGGAGCAAACAAAAAGAAAAAAGTTTCGGAATTTGCTACTCCGTATACTGTTGGCAATGCCCTCACAAAAGGCGGAGCTACAGTTAAGCTATCGGCACTCGTAATGGGACTTGCCAATATGGCTCATAAGCAGATTATAAAGGGTCTGATTTTTCTTGCTATAGAGATTGCATATATAGCATATATGGTTAGCGCTGGTGCTTATTACATTTCCATGCTGCCTTCACTTGGCTGGAGAAAGCAGGAAGAGGTATTTAATGAGCAGAAGCAGATTTATGAATATGTTGCGGGCGACCAGTCAGTATTATTACTGTTATATGGCGTCATAACAATTGCCATCACAGTATTATTTATTTACATGTGGTGCGAGAATTTAAAGAGCGGATATAAGGCAGAATGCCTTTCAAAAGCTGGAAAAGAAATCAATTCTTTTGGCAAAGATGTCAAGGATTTATTTGATAAAAACCTACATAAGACACTTATGTTTCTCCCACTTATGGGAATATTTGTTTTTACCGTTTTACCATTGCTGTTCATGATTCCAATGGCCTTTACAAATTATTCGGTAAAGGGTGATCATCTGGTATTGTTCGACTGGACAGGCTTCGCTTCATTCGGACAGGTGCTTGGACTTGGTGGTAAGCTTGGTAAGATATTCTGGAGAGTACTTGGATGGACAATCTGCTGGGCTGTATTTGCAACCTTCCTTTGTAACTTCCTTGGACTCATTCTTGCTATCGTTATCAATCGTAAAGAGACACATTGCAAGGCTTTCTGGCGTACATGCTTTGTTATCTCAATTGCGGTACCGCAGTTCGTATCACTCCTTGTAATGAGACAGATGTTCCAGCCACAGGGTGCTGTTAATAACCTGCTTTTGGAGTGGGGCTGGATTGATAACCCGCTTCCATTCTGGACCAACACTATGTGGGCGAGAGTTTCTGTTATTCTCATCAACTGCTGGGTAGGTATTCCGTATACCATGCTTCAGGTTACAGGTGTATTACAGAATGTGCCTTCAGAGCTTTATGAGGCTGCAAAGATTGATGGTGCAAACGCAGCACAGATCTTCTTTAAGATCACACTCCCATATATCATGTTTATCATGGGACCATATATCATCACACAGTTTACCGGAAATATCAACAACTTCAACGTTATCTACCTGTTATCAGCAGGAAAGCCTACACCTGTCGGAGACAGTGCAGGAAAGACGGACCTTCTGGTTACGTGGTTGTACAAGCTGACTATTGATAATCAGGAGTACAATATCGGTGCCGTTATCGGTATCCTCACATTCATTGTACTTTCTATCGTAGCGCTTGTTACATACAGAAATACAAAATCATACAAGGATGAGGAGGGATTCATGTAATGAGTAGTGTAGCAAAAGCAAAAAGACCTATGTCTGCCGGACGTGCTAAGAAAGTAGCAAAGAATTCCCTTGTTCATATCATTCTTGGAATACTTGCTGTAGTATGGCTGTTCCCGATTTTCTGGATTATTATGACAAGCTTTAGAGCTGAGAGTGGTGCTTATACAAAGTACTTCTTCCCACATGGCCTTACATTTAGCAACTATACAAGGCTGTTCACAGAGACTACACTGTTGAACTTCCCGAGAGCATTTTTTAATACACTGTTTATATCAGTGTTCTCATGCATCATTTCAACAGTATTTGTACTTTCTGTTGCGTATTGTATGTCACGACTGAGATTTAAGATGCGTAAGCCTTTCATGAATCTGGCTATGATTCTTGGATTGTTCCCGGCTTTCATGTCAATGGTTGCCGTATACTTTATCTTAAAGGCTATCGGACTTACAGAGGGTAGCGTACTTCGTCTTTCACTGATCCTCATATACTCAGCAGGATCGGGAGTAGGCTTCTATATCGCAAAGGGATTCTTTGATACTGTGCCTAAGTCTCTTACAGAGGCTGCCATCCTTGACGGATGTACACAGTTTCAGGTATTTCACAAGGTAATCCTGCCACTCAGTAAGCCAATCGTAGTATATACAGTGCTTACAGCATTCCTTGCTCCATGGCTCGATTTCGTATTTGTAAAGGTTATCGTTGGTCCAAACGACAAGTATTGGACAGTATCTCTTCTCCTTTACAACATGCTTGAGAAAGAGTTTATAAACGGATGGTTCACAAGATGGGCTGCTGCTGCAGTTGTTGTATCAATACCTATCTCAATACTTTTCGTCATCATGCAGAGATTCTACGTGGATGGACTTACAGGAGCTGTCAAAGGCTAATTTGGTTTTATTTGGGCCGCTGCACTTTTGTGCGGCGGCTTTTGGTTTATATTGGGTTGTGGCAAACTTTGGGGGTGTGTGGCAAACTTAGCACTTTCAGGTTGTGTGGTGCCGGTGTGGCACACAGTATATTCCTCAGGAAAATATGAAGTCAGCCACGGGTTTTCTTCGCTGCTTGGATTTGGAGAGATGAGGTGTGTGGCTTGTTTGTGGGGCATGGTACCCCGTGGCAGTTCATATTTTTCTTCGGAACACACTGTGTACCCTCCGGCCGGAGGGTACCGTGTGCTAAGTTTGTTGCTACCTTGTGAAAGATGTGAGAATGTGTGTAGTGATTTTGTAGATACAAATTTGCTCAGAATTTAGTTAAGAAAAGGAGTGCGTATGATTAATAATAAAATAGGCGGCCGCAATATGGTCGGCAGGGCTGTGAATAGATTGGCGGGCAGGCTGACTGCTGTGGCATTGACGGCAGCTATGGCGGTGTCGATGCTTGCGGGATGTGCTGCGGGTGGAAAGAATACCGAGACGGCAGCAAAGAAGGAGTACAAGCCTTCTGCTATGGAGCAGATGAATGCGAAAAATGATCCTAATGTGATTCAGGACAATTACAGGACATGCTATGAGGTGTTCGTATACAGCTTTTTTGACAGTGACGGTGACGGCATTGGGGATTTAAAGGGACTTACAGAGAAGCTTGACTATATCGAGGGACTTGGCTGCAATGAAATCTGGATGATGCCTATTATGCCTTCTCCTTCATACCACAAGTATGATATTACGGATTATATGAATATTGACAAGCAGTATGGTACTCTGGATGATTTTGATGCGCTTATTACGGAGTGTCACAAGCGAAACATCAATGTGATTATTGACTTTGTAATAAATCACACATCTAACGAGCATCCGTGGTTTAAGGCGGCTGCTGATTATATCAAGTCGCTTCCTGATGGGGCAGAGCCGGATCCTTCGGAATGTCCTTATGTTGATTACTATAATTTTAGCAAAACCAATACCGGAGGCTACAACCAGTTGCCTGGCACGAATTGGTATTACGAGTCACAGTTTGTAGACAGCATGCCTGACCTTAATCTGCAGAGCGAAGCTGTAAGAGGGGAGATTGACAAGATTACATCCTTCTGGCTTGACCGCGGCGTGGATGGCTTCAGACTGGATGCTGTGATTTATTACAATAATAATAACCAGACTGAGACTATAGATGACCTCACATGGCTTGTGAACAATGTGAAGAGCAAAAAGGCCGATGCTTATATGGTTGGTGAGGGCTGGACTACATACAGAGAGTATGCGAAGTACTATAAGAGTGGAATTGACAGTATGTTCAACTTTGATTTTTCACAGCAGGATGGATATATTGGAAAGGTGTTAAATGGTGCAGCAAATCATGGTGCCAGCACATACGGCAATGCTTTGGTTGATGTGGAAAATGAGATAAAGAAGTATACAGACTCATACATTGATGCACCTTTTTATACAAATCATGATATGGGACGCAGCGCAGGATACTACAACGGAGATAATGCCGAGGAGAAAACCAAGATGGCGCAGGCTATGAATCTTCTTATGCCCGGAAATGCTTTTCTGTATTATGGAGAGGAAATCGGCATGAGAGGCACAGCCAATGATGAGACGAAGCGTCTTGCCATGAGATGGAGCGGGGATTCAAAAGCTAAGGGAATGTGTGTGGGACCTCAGAATGCAGAAGAAACCGAGCAGACATATGATACCCTTGATAAGCAGATGGACGATCCATATTCTATTTACAACTTTGTGAAGCAGACAATATCAATAAGAAATGCTTTCCCGGAGATAGCACGAGGTACAAATACCTTTGAAAAGAATCTGTCAAATGATAATGTGTGTATATTCACAAGAGAGTACAATGGTGAGAAATCAGTGCTTATATTTAATCCATCAAAGGATGAAGCAAGTGTGGATGTGTCATCGCTTGGAGTAAATGATGCTGTTGCAATGCTTCAGACTACAAAGAAAGCACCTTCATATAAGGATGGAACGGCAAAGCTGCCGGCGTATTCGGTGCTTGTTTTGAAGTGAAAATATTTGATGAGAATAAAAATTTAATAGTTTAAAGGAATTTGAAGAAGAAATATGAAAAACCGCCCGATGGGCGGTTTTTTCAGCTATACCATTTCATGAAGCATATCTACAATCACTTCTCTGCAATGAGCTCCGAGATGCTTTTGTTCCTCTTTACTGAGTGCTGCCGGATCAATAGGAGTGCCGTATCGGATAACCACATGCCTCTTTTTGACCCATGGAAGGTGATCCTCGAATATTTCATTTGTTCCCATGATTGCCATTGGCACTATCTTGCATTTGCTCTTTGTGGCAATCTTGAAAGTACCTTCCTTGAAAGACGCTACCTCTGTCAGGTCATCTTTGTTTTTGCAGCGTGTGCCCTCAGGAAATACACATATGCTGATGCCGGATTTGACCTGATCTATGGCTGCAAGCACGACCTTTAGTCCCTGCTTGATGTCATCGCGGTCCAAAAACAGGCAGTGCAGGCGCTTCATCCAGAGTCCGAGCACCGGTATTTTTGTAATGCTTTGCTTTGAGATGTAGCCGGTTAAGCGTGGACATCTGGAGTAGGTGATTATGATGTCAAAGAAACTACGGTGATTTCCTATATATAGTACGGCCTCGTCCTTTGGCACATTTTCCTCCCCTATAAATTCAATGTCTGCTCCGCTTAGGAATATGATGACACGGAAAGCCCACTGTACCAGGCGAAGCTGTGCCATATCGGCCCATGCCGGGGCAAATTTGTGTATTATCCACATGGCTCCGAGCACCGGAAGACCGAGCAGCAGATAGAAAAATACGAATATTACGATTAAAACTGAACGCATATTTGACCTCTCTTTTTCATAATATAAATTGTAATGAAACTATTCAGAATTATTGAGAATAGATATAATGTAGTTCAATATTTGATATTATATCATATCATAAGCGATATGATAAGAAAGAGAGGAAAAAATGTCAGAAAAATTGAGGAAATTTCTGGTGATGGCTGCAGGTGTGCTTGTTATATTGGAAACGACAGTGATTTCGGGCTGCCGCGCAAATATTTCAGGCACGGAGAGTGACAGGATGGTTGAGTACACGGTGATCTGCGGGGATGAAATCCCGGAGGAGTTTAAAAAGCAGATAAATGAAAACAAGGCAAAGGCGATGAAGCTGACGTACAAGGATGATGAATATTTATACATAGCGGAAGGCTTTGGCACAAAGGAGACAGGTGGCTACAGTATTACGGTTAACCAGTTTTATGTTAAGGATAAGGCAATGTATTTTGATACGCGTCTGATAGCCCCAGATAAGGGCGAGAAGGTCAGCAATCAGGCGAGTTATCCGTATATAGTAATAAAGACGGAATTGAGTGAAATGCCTGTTGTGTTTGAGTGAAAATTTCGTAAATTGTGTTAAAAGTTGCGAAAAAACTGACAATCAGTACTAATGCCCTATTGCTATCACTGCGATACTTTGCTATAGTAAAGTTACTAGATATTGTGGTGACATATTTATATATTCAAATATATTGATTGATATAATTGTTGATTAATTTGACCTGTTTTATATTTATACAGAGATTGATTTCATATATATGACACCGTCGTTACAATACTGGTTACCATGAGGACTATAGTTATGTGCCAGTGGGCATATCCACAATAAGGAGGCTTAAAATGGAACAGACAGAAATTAGAAAAGTCAGAGCATCGATTCACCAGCAGTGTGGCAACAGGGTAAAAATCCAGCAGGATCTTGGCCGCAACAAGGTTGACATCCAGGAGGGTGTTATTCAGCAGGCATACCCAAGTGTGTTTACGGTTCTGATAGATGATGAGTTTGAGCAGAATCCGCCACAGCTCTTATCTTTCACCTACACTGATGTGATTACAAAAGATATAAGGATGCAGCTTTGCTAGTATCATGAAGTAAAGATGTTGCATCTTTATTATAATGATCATGAATTTAAATATTTGCATCTGCATAAAGTTACTCCATCTTGAATATGTATTTTATATACATATTTGAAGTGGGGTATTTTTTATGGAGTTAATTACACAAAAAATCAGACAATGCATAGAAAAGGTAAAGGATATGTCGCAGGTTGGCTTCGACAGGGATTATGTCATAAAGGACAATAAGCCTGATGTTTCCAAAGTGGTTTGTCAGAACGGGCAGGTAAAGCTTGACGAGATAAAAGCGTCAGGCGAGAATATCTGGCTGAGTGGAAGCATTGAATTTGAAGTGCTGTATACGAGAGAGGAAGTTTTTGAAGGCGATGAGCCGGAGGAAAATATCGGCGGAAACAGAGTGGAGCATATAAAGGATGCAATACCGTTTCAGGAGAAGCTTGTGCTTCAAGGAGTCTGCGAGAAGGATACAGTTCGTGTGTATACCGGGCTTGATGAGCTTACGGTTGGGGTTATCAATTCGCGAAAGCTCTCGGTCAGAGGCATTATAAGCGTGGAGCTTTATGGAGAGAGGGAAGAAAATCTTGAGGTTGCACAAAGGATTGATGACAAGGATGTGGAGCAGCTTATGGGGCAGATGAAGGTGCTTAAGCTTGACAGTGTTGTAAGGGATATTGTCAGAATTAAAAATGTCGTCACTTTGCCAAAGACCAAGCCGAATATATGCAAGCTCATATCAAGTCTTGTTGATATGAGAAATCTGGAGTATACATACGAGCGTGACCATATTACACTGACAGGCGAGTGCCATGCGTGTATAGTGTATCTGAGTGAAGAACAGGAAATTTGTTGCTTTGAGGTGCAGGAGGGATTTTCAAATGAAATACGCTGCGAGGGTGATGATGCCGGAAATATTGCCTGGCTTCGCACACAGCCTGCCATGCATCAGGTTGAGGCGGAAAATGATTACGACGGAGAGCTCAGGCAGCTTTCGATTGAGGCAGCGCTTGCGGTGGATGGAAAGGTCTGGAGTGAGGAAACAGTAGAGGTGCTCAATGACATGTACAGCGTATCATGTCCGGTAAAACCTGTATTTGAAAATATGAAGGTATGCAGCCTTCTTATGAAAAATGACACAAAATGTCGTATTTTGGAGCAGTTGTACAGAGAAAACAGCAAAAAGAGAATTTTAAGAATCTGCGGTACAAAGACGCAGGCCGCTATTGCACAGATAAAAAATGCAGACACAGGAATTATTGTGTCAGGTGTATTGCAGGTGAACTGTGTGAATATTGTGGAGGATGATGGCTGTCCGATAGAGATGCATACAGACTCTGTGCCGTTTGAACAGTTTGTTGAGATACCCGGCATGGATGCCCACACCTGCTGCGAGGTAAATCTACAGGTAGACCAGGTGCAGGTCAATCTACTCGACAACAGCGAATATGAAATTAAGGGTGTTGTCAGCATAAACGCTATTGCCCTGCAGCAGGATGAAGTGTCAGTCATAACATCGGTGGAGCAGGAAAAAATAGCGTCTGATACTGAAGAGGAAGCAGCTCTGGTTGGCTATATAGTGCAGAAGGATGATAAAATGTGGGACATTGCAAAAAGATACCGCACCACTGTTGAAAACATAATGGAAATAAACGCTCTGACCTCAGATAGCATCAAACCTGATGATAGACTTATAATAGCGCGTATGTGAATCATAAATTAGTGGCAAAATACCTTTTGACCTTTTAATCATATCATTATATAAAATGTGGAAAATTCTGTAAATTTACAAAAAGATGTGGAAAAAAGATTCATTTTGTGCGATAATATATCCGAATGTATATTGAACATAAATTGTGGAAGGAAAGGTCAATCTGACCGTCGTATTACAGGAGGAATAAAATGAATCAGAAATGGACACGTGCTATATGTACTGTGTTAACATCGGCACTCGTTTTTACAGGACCGGCAGTAGAGGGCACTACATTTAGCGGATACATAAACAGTGGACTTGAGAAGGTATATGCCAAGACACAGAAGCAGAAGGATGCAGAGAAGAAGAAGTCACAGGCTGAGCAGGATCTCAAGGATAAGAAGAATGAGATTAATGGTCTAAAGGATCAGCAGCAGACTACTGCTGATGATATAAAGAATAAATCCGCAAAGCTTGATGAGATTCTTGCAGCACAAAAGAAGCTTCAGAAAGATATCACAAGCAAACAGGCAGAGATAGAGCAGAATCAGAAGGATCTTGCAGCAGCTCAGGAAAAGCAGCAGGAGCAGTATGACGCCATGAAGAAGCGTATACAGTTCATGTATGAAAACAGCGCTGAGGACAATATCTGGACAGCAATTATTGAGTCAAATGGTATCACAGATATGCTCAATCGTATAGAGTACGTGTCAGATGTATATGATTCGGATCGTGCTCTTATGGATTCTTATCAGGCAGCAGTTGAGCAGGTGAAGGAGATTGGTACTAAGCTTGACAACGACATGAATGAGCTCACAGCCATGCAGGATGACTATGAGAAGCAGCAGGCAGATGTCGAGGCGGCTATAGTAGCTCTTGAAAACCAGAAGGAGCAGTATGCAAGCCAGATAGCTCAGGCACAGCAGCAGGCAGATAATTATCAGAATATCATTACGGCACAGGGCAAAATCATTCAGGAGCAGGAAGCAGCGGCAGCAGCCGCTGCCAGAGCGAACAGCTCATCAAGCAGTCCAAGCTATGATGGTGGTGGAGCCGGTAAGGGCGGAAGTATTGCCAGTGACTATGCAGCAGGCGGTGGAAAGAACCCGGGTGCTTCAACAGGAGTTTCAGGAAGCTCTGTAGTATCATACGCTATGCAGTTTGTGGGCAATCCATATGTATGGGGTGGAAACAGTCTTACAAACGGTGTAGACTGTTCAGGCTTTGTACATGAGGTATATGCACATTTTGGTATCAGCACACCGAGATATTCACAGGCATTTAAGTCTGTGGGACAGGCCGTATCCTTCGATAATATACAGCCGGGAGACGTAGTGGTATATCCGGGACATGTAGCTATATATGCAGGTGGTGGTGTTATAGTGGAGGCACAGTCCACAAAGGCAGGAATCACAGCAAACAGAAGCGTACAGTGTCATACAATACTTGCTATACGACGTCTTGTATAGGATGGTTAGGAGCCGATAAGTATATTTATTATACTTACCGGCTCTTTTTATTTTTACCACAAAGTACTGAATTGTTACCAATAAAGTAAGGGCGTAAGACGCGGACATGCCTCCAGCCGCAAGGGGCTCTCAATGCGCTAACGCTATGCTGTCAAGAGGCTGTACGAATTATGCCTGTATGGTTTTCTATGCTCGACGAAACCGGCTTTTATGCGCCGTCCATGGCGCATAACACCTTGCCCTGCCGTCCATGGCAGGACATTTCTGGATTCCATGTGCATAATTCTACAGACTCTAAACAGCTCCGCTAGTCGCTTATTGAGAGCCCCTTGCGGCTGGTAGCATGTCCGCGTCTTACGCCACGACCCAATGTTAGTAACCGTCAAAAACTCTTTGCAATAAACGATAGCAATTTTAGCATATAAGGTGTATTATAAAAGCAGACGGCACCAATTCGCACAAAACGAACTAGCAAGCCTGTAAATAAAGTAAGAAAAGCAGGAGGAACAAGCCATGCAGATGGAACAATTACAAAAAGACATGATTGCAGCAATGAAAGCAAGAGACAAGGTAAGAAAGGATGCTATATCCTCACTTGTATCGGCAGCCAAAAAGGCGGCAATAGATGAGGGCTGCAGAGACAATATACCGGAGGAGCTTGTCAACAAGGTCATCCTTAAGGAAATGAAATCCGTGAAGGAGCAGATTGACACATGCCCTGCCACAAGAACAGATCTGCTTGATGAGTACAATACCAGATATGCAATCTTTGAGGAGTACGCTCCTGCAATGATGTCGGCAGAAGAGGTAGAAAAGGAGCTCACAGAGCAGTTTTCGGATGTAATCGCAACAGGAAACAAAGGGCAGATAATGAAGGCAGTCATGCCGCATTTCAAGGGCAAGGCTGACGGAAAGGTCATAAATCAGGTGGTTGCAAAGCTTTGCGCAAAATAAGAAAACACATCACAACAATTATACTTGCAGTGCTGGCTGTCATGGCCGGCGTGTAGGCATATATATGCAGGGCTTGACAATGCCGATATAACGGATTATGATTTCTCGGGAGGCAGATATGAGAAGCTGCTGGAGAAAAATAACTATAAAATAAAAGAAAAAGTGTGGAAAAGAGTCGTTATGGGAAACGTTACTCTTGATCACTGGAAAGAAGATTTTATGTCAACAAAAATTGGAAGAAATGACCCTTGCTGGTGTGGCAGCGGAAAGAAATATAAGACCTGTCATGCGGCATTTGATATGAAGCTTGAAAAGCTTGCTGAGGCACATCATAAGATACCGAGCCATTCAATCATCAAGACGCCTGACCAGATAGCGGGAATCAAGGAGAGCGCCAAGATAAATGTCGCAGTGCTCGACTACATAGGAGAGCATATCCACGAGGGTATGAACACAGCAGAGATTGATAAAATAGTCTATGATATGACCACCAGCATGGGTGGCATCCCTGCACCGCTCAACTATGAGGGTTATCCTTACAGCGTATGTACATCAGTAAATGAGCAGGTTTGTCACGGATTTCCTTCAAAGGACGTCATCTTAAAGGATGGTGACATCATAAATGTAGACTGTTCTACAATTTTAAACGGATATTTTTCGGATTCATCAAGAATGTACTGTATCGGAAATGTAAGCCCTGAGAAGAAAAAGCTCGTTGAAGTCACAAAGGAGTGTGTGGAGCTTGGACTCAAAGAGGTAAAGCCGTGGGGCTTCCTCGGAGATATGGGACAGGCTGTGCACGACCATGCATTTGCAAACGGTTACACAGTAGTGCGTGAAATCGGTGGACACGGAGTGGGACTTGAATTTCACGAGGATCCGTGGGTAGGCTACAACACCAAGCGCGGCACCGACATGGTCATGGCACCCGGCATGATATTTACTATCGAGCCAATGGTCAACATGGGCAAGGCCGATATCTACGTAGATGACAAGAACAATTGGGAAGTATACACCGACGACGGACTTCCATCAGCCCAGTGGGAAATCATGGTACTTGTCACAGAGGATGGCCATGAGGTGCTGAGCTGGTAAACCGGTAAGTATTATCAGAGTGCTATTATTAGCAGACATTATTTCATAGGTGACAACATTATAAAGGGCGTGTGAAAAACGAAGTTTTTTTCACACGCCCTTTTGTATAATCCCATACAGAATCTAGTAAGTGAAGCGTTAGCTTCGGGAGAGCATTTCTGCATCCACGGACATGGCTTATAAACTCATAGTAGATTGCTTCGCATAAGTACCCTAAATTTACCGGAGAGTATGCGGTGTGTTCCGAAGAAAAATATAAACTGCCACGGCGTTCCATAAAATGTGGATACGACAATTCATAGCAAACTATCAATAAACTATCCGCAAATGCTGCCGTGGCTGATTTTATATTTTTCTGAGGAATATACTGCATGCTAGGCCGGTATCCACAGCCTAGATATGCGAAGCCCTATAAAGCGCAGTACCATAAGCGATGCACTATGATGCGTCCCTACAGATTTGTATTCACCCCATTTATGGTCGCATTCTCATTCTCCCTCATAGGAATGACGAGACACTTCTCCCCATTGATGACCTGCGCATGAATCTGTGAAGCCTTCTCCGGCTTTACATGAAGCACCACATCATAGGTCTTAATTTGGGCAGTGTAATTATCAATCTCTTCCTGCTTCTCAAGAAGCTGTGAAGTGCGCTCCTCAATCTGATTATTTTTCTCCTGGATAACAGAATCCTTCTCCTCAAGCTGCGCATTTTTCTCATTGAGCTCGAGAGTTAAATCGCCGACCTGGCTCTCAAGAGCAAGCTTTTCCACGCGGATTTCATTAGCTGCAAGAGCCTTTGAATCAATGACATTGGCTGCGATAGGTGGCTTGTCACCGAAGGCCTCATTGACGGATTTTTCAATGCGTGAAATCTTTTCCTCAGAGACATGGCAGTCACTAAGCACCTTGTTCATAGCTTTGCTGTCGAGAATGAACGGATCATCGTCATCATCGTGAGTCTCAGCGTAGTCATCGGCCATCTCGGACAGATTCTGCTGGATATCAAGCAGCTTGTCATCAGTGCTCTCGTCCTCAGCACCTAGCACGTTTCTGACGATTGAATGAAAAGCCATCTTCTGCTCAGTAGCTGTGCGCTCCACACCGCAACCGAGGCCGTTTGTCATAAACTCAGAGTGAGGCTCCTTGGTATTTTTCGTATAGAAAAGAGTTGAGTGTATGTCAGTGCTCCTATCATTGAAAGCAGGGAATAAAAAGCCTGTCTCAGGAGCGCCGACTACCCAGTCCCTTATGCGGGCTCCGATACGCTGCTCCTTTTCCAGATAGCCAAGGCCCGGCTTTGAAAGTGTGACAGGGCAGATGGCGCAGAGCATGTATTTGTACACCTCCTCGGACTCATCCACGTTGATGTTGTCCTTTGTACGTGTCATGACATCGTAGCTGTCGAGATACAAAAGAATCAAGTAGTTCCCGGCCTCATCGTAGGTGTCGATGACCAGATCATAGTATGTATCGAGCAGAGTCTCATCATTAAGCTCGCTGTCGCGAAGCGCCATGAGAATCTGCTGGCGGCCTCCGACCTCTTCCTCCTCAAGCGGAAACTGCAGATTGAGCAGGTTGTTTCCGAGAGTGCCGGAAAGCACCTTGTTTGAAATCTCGAGATATTTGTAGTATTCATCCTCCTCCAGAGTGAGAAATTTGCCACCGAATTTGCAGACCTTTTCATGGTTGCAGTCCACGTAGCAGCCGACCAGCCGACTGAAGGTTGCCTGGTCTTTTTTTAATCTTCGTTTTAGTTCCAATACTTCTTTTTTGTTCATATTATCCTCGCATTATTTTCATACCATTCAAAAATTTACGTAATCACATTATATGTATGGAATAAATATTTGTCAATTGAGCGGCGCCTTTTATGTCCCGCTGTCAATCAAGAAAAAAGATGACAGACCAACCACAAAATGCTATAATTTAGGAAATCAACGGATTATGATATAAAGGCTGACACAGAGACATCCACAGGTGTCTCTGTTCTTGGATTGAGGCATAAATGGAGCAGAAAATGACAAACAATCACATTACAATAGGCATTCTCGCACATGTAGATGCGGGAAAGACAACCCTGTCTGAGGCCATGCTCTACAGCACCGGGCAGATTCGCTCACTCGGGCGCGTGGACCATCAGGATGCATATTTGGACAACGATGCGCAGGAGCGTGAGCGTGGAATAACCATTTTTTCAAAGCAGGCAAGGCTTGATATTTTGCGTGGAACAAATGCGGCAGATACAGCACATACAGCAGATGCAGCACGTACGGCAGATACAGCTCGTACATGGCATGTAGTCATGCTTGATACACCGGGGCATGTGGATTTTTCGGCAGAGATGGAGCGTACCCTTCAGGTGCTCGACTATGCAATACTTGTAATCAGCGCAACTGATGGAGTGCAGGGGCACACGCGCACACTGTGGAGACTTTTAAAGCACTATAACGTGCCGACATTTATTTTTGTAAACAAGATGGATATGCAGGGCACGGATGCGGAGAAAGTGCAGGCAGAGCTAAGGAGTGAGCTGAGCGATGGCTGCGTGGACTTTTCTTCACAGGATTTATTTGATGAGCTTGCCATGTGCAGTGAGCCTCTTTTAGATGAATTTATGGAATCGGGAGAGCTTGCGGATGCACATATTGCGCAGGCGGTGGCTCAAAGGGAGGTGTTCCCCTGCTTTTACGGCTCGGCACTTAAGCTTGACAGAGTGGATACGCTGATTCAGGGACTTTCGCGGTTTATGTGTGAAAGAAATTACCCTGACGATTTTTCTGCCCGCGTATACAAGATAGGCAGGGATGACAGAGGCAGCAGGCTGACATTTTTAAAGGTTACCGGAGGCTGTCTTAGAGTCAGGGACAAAATAGAGTACAAAGCGCATGGCGGTGACGAGGCGAAAGGCCTTTTGATTGAGAAAATCGACCAGATAAGAAAGTATTCCGGCGAAAAATATGAGATAGCTGATGTGGCAGAGGCGGGTGAGATAGTTGCTGTCACAGGTCTTAGCTCGACATTTCCGGGGCAGGGGCTCGGGTTTGAGCAGCAGTCCAATATGCCAATCCTTGAACCGGTACTAAACTATAGGATGATTCTGCCTGATGATGTAAATCCGGCTGCATTTATGGAAAAGCTAAAGCAGCTTGAGGAGGAAGACCCACAGCTTTACATAGTGTGGGTGGAGGAGTTTAAGGAAATCCATGTGCAGCTCATGGGACAGGTGCAGATGGAGGTGCTTGTGCGTCTCATAAAGGACAGGTTTGGTGTTGTTGTCACGTTCGGACCGGGCAGCATTGTATATAAGGAAACGATAGCAAGGGCTGTCGAGGGAGTAGGACATTTTGAGCCGTTGCGCCACTATGCAGAGGTGCATCTGCTTTTGTCGCCGGCGGAGCGTGGCAGCGGAATCACAGTCACATCCACCTGCAGTGAGGATGTGCTCGACAAAAACTGGCAGCGCCTCATAGCCACACATGTTGAGGAAAAGGAGCACAGGGGTGTGCTCACAGGCTCAGCGCTTACCGATGTGAAGGTCACTATTCTTACAGGAAGAGCACATGTAAAGCACACGGAGGGAGGCGATTTCCGTCAGGCTACATACAGAGCAATCCGCCAGGGACTTAAATCCACAGAGAGCGTGCTGCTGGAGCCATACTACAGCTTTATCCTACAGGTGCCGATGGAGTATGTCGGCCGTGCAATGACAGATCTGGAGCAGAGATTTGCAAGAGCCGAGAGCCCGCAGTTTGCCACAACCGCTGCGAGGAAGATGGCAACAATTACAGGAAAGGCACCGGTTGCGACAATGCAGGATTATGTGAGTCTGGTGCATGCGTATACAAAGGGGCTCGGGCACCTGACACTGGAGCTGTGGGGTTATGATGAGTGTCACAATCCTGCGGAGGTGATTGCGCAGATGCACTATGACAGCGAGGAGGATTTCCGCAATCCGACAGGCTCGGTATTTTGTGCGCACGGCTCAGGCTACGTGGTGCCGTGGGATGAGGTTCCGGAGCATATGCACATGCCTTATGTCTACCACGGAGATGAGTCTGAGGAGGCACTTGCAGCGAGTGCCCGCACGCAGAATGCATTTTCAGCGGAGGATGCGCAGGCGCTTGCCGGAAACCGCCGCAGGATGAGCTTTGAGAAAGTTGTTTCAGGTATGTCATCGGTGGAGCTTGATGCGCAGCTTGCAGATGTTTATGCCAGGGAGTTTGGCATGGGCAAAAACGATATCGCAGAGGATCAGAGGCGCAAATGGTCAGGCAAAAAGAAAAATGAGTATGAAGGCCTAAGTGGTAAACCGCGCACCGTAAAGCATGACAAGCACGGCAATCCGATTTATCCGAAGAAATCTCCTGGTGAAGAGTACCTGATAGTTGACGGATATAATATAATATTTGCATGGGAGGATTTAAAGGAGCTTTCACGCATAAACATTGATTCGGCGAGAGATGCGCTGAAGGATGTTTTATCGGATTACCAGGGCTATAAGGGCTGTCATCTGCTGCTGGTGTTTGATGCGTACAAGGTGAAGGGCAATGCCGGAAAGAGAGAGACCTTCCACAACATAGAGGTTGTGTATACAAAGCAGGACGAGACAGCCGATGCATTTATCGAAAAGACTGTGTTTGGCATACGTGACAGGTACAAGGTAACAGTGGCAACCTCGGACGGACTGGAGCAGCAGACGGTCATGAGCCTTGGGGCACTGCGAATGTCAGCCCGCGAGCTTAAGGAGCATATTGAGATGACGAAGCGTGCCGGGATGGAGGCATTCATATCACGATAAACGGTCATGAATGGTAACAATATGTGTATAAAGAGATGTTTATAAAGACATTTGTATGTCATAAGCAGAGATATTATAATAGTAAACATGCAAGAACATCAGAGATAAGGAGACAAGAAAATGGTAGTAAACGAAAGCATGTACCAGCTCGGAAGCGTGCGCTCGGCAATCAGGGAGCTTTTCGAGTATGGTAAAAAAAGAGCAGCAATTGTAGGTAAGGAAAATGTATATGATTTCTCAATAGGAAACCCGAGCATACCGGCTCCGCAGATAGTAAACAACACAATAAAGGAGCTTGTGACAGATTATGATTCTGTTGCGCTGCACGGATACACGTCAGCACAGGGAGACGTGGAAACGAGAGCGGCAATAGCTGAATTTTTGAACAACACACACGGCACACATTTTAATGCGGACAACCTTTACATGACAATGGGAGCAGCGGCATCGCTGTCAATCTGCTTTCGGGCATTGACAAGCGACGCATATGATGAGTTTATTACCATAGCGCCATATTTCCCGGAGTACAAGGTATTTGTGAATGCAGCAGGAGCAAGGCTTGTAGAGGTGCCTGCAGACACAGAGCATTTTCAGATAGATTTTGAGGCTCTTGAGGAGAGAATCAATGCGCACACCAGAGGTGTCATAATCAATTCACCAAACAACCCATCCGGCACAGTCTATTCTGAGGAGACCATCAAAAAGCTCTCAGATCTCCTTGAGAAAAAGTCTAAGGAGATAGGAAGACCGATATTCATTATCGCAGATGAGCCGTACAGGGAGATAGTCTACGACGGAATCAAGGTACCGTTTGTGACCAAATATTACGACAACACACTGGTATGCTACTCATACAGCAAGTCACTTTCACTGCCGGGAGAGAGAATAGGATACGTCCTCGTGCCTGATGAGGTGTACGATAAGGCAGAGCTGTATGCAGCAGTCTGTGGTGCTGGAAGAGCACTCGGTTACGTGTGTGCACCAAGCCTGTTCCAGAAGATGATAGTAAAATGCCAGGGGGCAACTGGTGATATCAATGCCTACAAAGAAAACAGAGACCTTCTGTACGAGGGACTCACAAGGATAGGCTATCACTGCTTCAAGCCGGACGGAGCCTTTTATATGTTTGTAAAGGCACTCGAGGATGACAGCAATGCATTCTGCGAGAAGGCAAAGGAGGAGGATGTGCTCATAGTAGCAGCAGACGGCTTCGGCTGTCCGGGCTGGGTGAGAATATCATACTGTGTGGATAGGGAAATGATAAAGCGCTCCATGCCTGCGTTTGAAAAGATATACAAAAAATATAATAAATAATAGTTGATTATAACGAATAAAAAATGCACAAATTCCGAAAATTATCTAAAACCGTACAGCTTTCGGCATTTTTAATGTATACTTTTTACAAAATCTGTGGAAAAGGGCTCCGTGTGACCGTTGTGTGACCAAAGAGGTGTATAATCTTATTCAAGAGGAAAACGTATAAATAAAATATGAGGATAAGAACGCGTGCTTTGAGATAAGGAGCCGGAATATAATAGATTATCACAGAGCATACATAGGGACGAAAATGGAATTAAAGCCAGAAACATTTAAAGGGATAATGTTCAAGGTAAAGAGATCGGAAAAAATTTTTAAAAAAATTTAAAAAAGTACTTGCATTATTCGTTTGACCATGATATTATAATACACGGTTCGTTGGTCAAGCGGTTAAGACGCCGCCCTCTCACGGCG
>ENA-OQQU01000525-OQQU01000525.1-human-gut-metagenome-genome-assembly--contig:-NODE-525-length-24862-cov-31.783166_pt1 | contig 24862 bp, 18 predicted proteins | sample MGYA00243233_ERZ505096 | MGnify/ENA primary metagenome ERZ505096 (study PRJEB26097, sample SAMN02712159) | human gut metagenome | biome: Gut microbiome | host: Homo sapiens | place: Denmark... | reverse complement strand
GAGTAGGAGGCCGCCTTTTTTGAGTGAGGGTCCTGCAGGAAGAGATTCCTGCGGGACTCTTTTTTTTTTCGTGCCGGTGGATGGGAGTAATTGGACAAATGGGAGAGATGGGACAAATAGGAAAATCATATCTTTACGGGCCTTTTCATTCCCGTAAGGAAGTGTTGTGGATGTTTGTGTGTTGTGATTCTGCACTCCTAGTAGGATATTTTGCCAATCGGATTAACGGTTTGAGCTTGTCTTGACGTATTCGAACGTGTCGAAGTTTATAAATCCCATTTGCTCAAGTTCTTTCTTGCTTTCCAGAATGTCGTTTTCATTGTTGAAACCGGGAATGTGTGGCAGGCGTATTGTAACGTTGTCAGGTGAGACTTTTGATGCGAGTAATTGTAGATTCCTTTTTACAATACCGTTAAAACCTGTCGTATAGGCATTGTAGATTTGCGGATTCATGTCTTTGATGTCTATGTAATAATGACTAATGCAAGGCAGAATGCTTTCCAGCAAGTGTGTTCCGGCATTCAATGAAGTTTCGATATTTATGCGCCATTGAGGGTTGGCAATCTTGCAGAACTCAGCTATGAATGCACTGTTGAGCAAAGGTTCGCCACCGCCGAATGTTATTCCGCCACCAGTTGCGATGAAATACAGGCTGTCTACTGATACTTCTTCAAGCAAGTCTTCCGGTGTGTGGCAACGGCAGATGATGTCTTGATTGAGACATTGCGGATTGAGGCAGTATCTGCAATGCAGTGTGCAGCCGTGAAACGCGACAAGGGTTGTCACGCCCTGTCCGTCAGTTGTGATGCGGTGCCGTTCTATTCCTATAAGTTTTGCAAGCATAGTACAAATATAATCCTTTCCAAGTTCATTTGCAATAAATTGTGTTGGCAAAGATGTAAATATTGAATTAAATGAGTATCTTTGTTGAAACAATTTTTGTCATGGGTAAAGGTAAAGACTTGTGTGATACACTTAAAGCCGTGAGAAAGGCTGTTGCTGATGCCAACGGCATAGAATACGTGCCGGGTAAGTGCACCAACGATGGTGAATGCAGCGGAACTTGTCCGGCATGTGAGGCTGAAGTAAGATACATCGAGCGTGAACTGAAGTTTAGAAGGCTTGCGGGAAAGGCGGTCACAGTAGCCGGAATTGCCATTGGAGCTGCTTCGTTTGCGGCATGTAGTAGCGACAAGTTGAGCGCTGACGGACAGAATAACAGCTCTGTGCCGGTGCCGAATCAAAATAAACTGTTCGGTGCCGTGCCGGAGACTCAGCCGAGTTTTCGAGGCGGGGAGGCTGCGTTGATGAAATATTTTGAGGAAAACATGCGGTGGCCTTATAATGGAAGTGACATCAGCGGACGGGTTATTGTCCAGTTCAAGATAGCGAAAGACGGTACTGTTAAAGATCCTGGGGTTGTTAAAGGGCTTGCACCAGAATTCGACGCGGAGGCGTTACGATTGGTTAGAGGAATGCCCAAATGGATGCCCGGAAGGATTTCAGGCAAGGTTGTCGAGACTGTTTACACCGTGCCGGTGAAGTTTATGCCCAGATAGGGCATTGTTTTCGTCGTGGCTAAGGTTTTATATTTCATATAAGCTAAAAAATGATTGTTTGAGTCTTCCGGCCTTTTGAACCACCATTTTTTAGTAAATTACGCCTGTTTATTGTATTGCCAGCATTGTGGAATACTGATAGGGAGTTTTTTGCAGGCAATTAGATGTTGTGGCGTACATGTTGTGTCATGATTTTAAAAAAGTATCTTCTTTGTGGCGTGTAATCGTATTATTTTGATTACCTTCGCAGTATGAAGATACCCGACAACTATAGAATTATAAATACTCTTTCATTTTTTAATGTAAGATTAATATTACCTGTTGTTTTGTTAATCTTGTGTTTCATTCCACTTGCTGCCCATGCGTCAGTAGGCGAGCCGTGGCCGAAGACTACCAAGGCTTGCGATTCCATCGTTGACAGGTTGGAACGGCTGAGCGGTTATGTTGTAGACGAACAGATGGAGCTGGTGTCCCAACTTTACACCCTCGGCAAATCTAATCCTGATGTCAAGGCCATTGCATGGCGCGCGCTGTATTGGGATGCCGTGAGCAGGCACGACCGCAAGGAAACACAGCATGCGCTGGCCTTGATAAGACAGGCTGAAAAGTCAGTCGACCGTACTCGTTTCGGGTACGATTACAAACGTATACGGCGCAGCAGGATGCTGTTCGAGCTTGGTGCGAAGAACGATTTGTACGGTTTGTATTCGGCGCAATATGCTGATTTGGACTACTTTATGCGTATTGGCGACAAGAAGGGTATCGGCAGTTGCCATCTGATGATAGGCAAGGTCCTCATCGACATTGGCGAGCCGTTGCGTGCCTTGGGTGAAAATGAAAAGGCTGTTGCCATGTTCCGTGAGTCCGACACACCAGCATTGCTCGCGTCAGCCGAGATGAATACAGCTTTGTGCCACCTCCGTCTTGGCGAGTTTGACAGTGGGCTGGCCATATTGCAGAGGCTCGAACGTGGCCAAGTAGCCCGCGTCGATTCGTTTTTCCGTGCCACGGTGTTGCTTAACATCAGTTATGCGTACAGCCAGACGGAAAAGAAGTGCCCCTACCGCTACATCAAATGGATGGAGGAATATTCGCGCAAGGGGTCTAACGAGTATGCCAGGAACATGTGTAAGGTCAACGTCGCTTCATGGCTTTACCGCCACGGGCACAACGCCGAGGCCATGGAACTCCTGTCAGAAACGTTGGATTATGCCATTGCCCATGGTCTGGACGCATGGCGCGAGAACTGTTATTTCGGTCTGGCGCAGTGTCTTGTCAGCACGGGCGACAGCTTAGGGGCGGTGGTTTATTTCCAGCATTACGCAGACTTGGTTGACTCTTTAAGGTTCAGCGACATGAAAGTCAAGATTCTTCGCGACGAGGAGGTGAGCCGTATACGCCGTTTCGACGAAGCCATGCAGGCCGAGAAGGCGGCTTCAGAGTTGAGGTTCATGTACATCATGGCCGCCGCGGCCCTGCTGTTGCTTGTCCTCGGCGGTGTCTGCCTGTGGTATTGGTATAAGAACAAGCGTGCCGCCATGAGGCTGATAGAGGAGCAGATGGACAACGAGCGCAAGCGGCTTGCCATAGAGGCGCAGAACCGTAAGATTGCGATAAGCACGATAGAAATGGAGGAGAAGAACAACACGCTGCGCCATATAGGCAGCATGGTTGACGACGCCAAGGGCAGGAACGAGATAGGAACGGCCGTCGCCGGCAGGATAAAGGCGCAGGTAAAGGTGCATCTTGACAACGGCATGGGCTGGGATATGTTCAGGCAGACGTTCGAGAACGTTTATCCGTTGTTCTTCAAACGTATAAAGGCTGCCCATCCCAAGCTGACCGAATACGACGTAAGGCTGTGTACGTACATATTGGTAGGCGTCGACAACAAGCAGATTGCGATGATGCTCAACGTGCTGCCTGATTCGCTGAAGAAGTCGAGGACAAGGCTGCGCAAGAAGCTCGGCATATCTACCGATGAAAGTCTTGCCGAGTATCTGAGGTCTTTTAATGTCTGACAGGTTCAATTACCGTTTTTTGAAAGGTTACCTTTTGCACCGCAAAAGGTAACCTTTTAGCGTATAAAAGGCGGCCTTTCGTGTTCCAAAAGGCCGCCTTTTGCAAAGGTGTTGATTTATAGGCTGTTACAGCCAGTAATTCAAATTGGGTTTAATTGGCCGGCGGCATTTGTCCGTGTTGTGCCTCGCTGGTTGCGAGCCGCCTCCGTTTTGCCGTTACATCTTGACTTTCGCCGTTTTCGAGCCGTTGGCCGTCTCTGCCTTTACGATGTACAGGCCGGCCTGGAGTGCCGATGAAGGAATGGCGTGGCTGCGTGCGCCCGGTGCGTAGTCGTAAACCATCTGTCCTGACGGACTGTACACGTAGACGTGGGTTATCTCCTCTCCGGCGTTGATGCTTACACCGTTGCGTCCCGACGATATTGTGATGTCGCCTCCGCCGTTGCAGGCCGAACCGATTGAAGTGCCTTGCAGGTTGGTTATAACCTCTATGTCGTCAACCATCATTACGGTGCCGTCGGAGTTGGTGCTTATGTATTGCAGTGCGACGTAGACATCCTTGCCGTCGTATGCCGACAGGTCAACGTTCACTTCCTCCCATTCTTCGGCTGCTGCTTCGCGGTCTCCGCCTATTACTGTGAAGCTTTCAAACGAGTCGTTGGTGTCAGATATTAGCAACCTGTATCTTTCCAGTTTGCTGTAATATCCAACTTCGTTGGTTTTTACGAACAGTTTGAGTTTTGAGTCGTCGCCGAGCTTCAGTTTCGGTGAAATGAGCCACACGTCGTTTTCGTACACTTCCGGTTGGAATTCTGTTGAGAAAGCCGCGCCGAAGCGTTCGCCTGAATGCGGGTAGAATCCTGCTATGTCCGTAATTGCCGGAGTCGTAGCATTGATGTTGAATGCCATGAAGCCGACGGGCTCGTTCTTGTGCGGGTAGTCGTAGAACATCCATGCGTTGGTGGGCAGTCCTAACCGGTCAACGGTGCGCCAGCGTGGGTTGAACATCGTGCCGCAGTCGAAGTCGTCGCAGCTTTCGAAGTCCAGTTTGTACGGGTCGGCCTCCTCGCGGGCTGTAATAGTGCGCTCGAGCGTGTTGTTAGCCAGGTATTCGTCACCGTCTAACACGGCTTCCACCGTGATGATGTGCGTGCCGGGAGCCGACAGGTCTATGTCCCTGAACATTATTTCAAGCGTCTCGTACGGGAGCGCGCTTACCGTTTGTTCCGCTTTCTCCACTCCGTCTACGAGGCATGTCACCTTCACGCCTTCGACAGCCGACGTGCCTATGTTCTCAATCACAACGCCTATCGAGTCGTTAATGCCGTAAAGAGCCTCGTCCTTTACAGGCGCGGTGAACTTCTTCAGGGCTATGTCCTTTGCGTGGATTACGGCTCCGTGGCCGAAGTTCATGCGCAGTGCTATCGGGCTGGCGCCATGTATTGTGTAAAGCGAGTCGCCGTCGCTCTGGTAGAACGATGATGACGTGTTGTTGGGATCGGTCGCTATTCCGGCGTTGTCTTCCGTTATCTGCTCTATCTCTACGTAGTAACTGCCGGGCTGCAGCAGGCGCGGTGCGAAGCAGAACGTCCTCAGTCCGCCTTCGGCTCCTCGTTCGGTGGTCGTAGAGAACAGCTTCCTGCCAATCTTGTACCCGTCTTTTTCGAGCATGTAAACGGCTATGCCTATGTCGCGCTTGTTGTAAAATTCATCGGTGGCGAGACCTAGGGTGACCGATGTCAGCGTGTCGACGGCGTTCAGCGTGTAGACGTTGCCGAACTTTGCCTTCTGGAAAGACAGGCCTGTACCGTATGTAAATTCTGTTATGTTTTCAGTGGCGAAGACGCTGTCGGTCACTGTAATGTCGTTAAAGTCTATCCTGTTGTCTGCCGCGTACATCTCGTTTTCGATGTCCGCCTTCATGAATATGCCCTTTACTACGTCGCCCGCGGCAGCCTTGGGCGCTGTTCCCTGTATTGTCAGCGATGCTTTCCCGTCGGGAGCGATGTCTGTTGTTTGCTCGCTGCCGAACCATGTTTCGTCGCCTGCCCCTACCGATAAGCTAACCTTGTTTATAGCCTCCGTGCCGCGGTTTTCCACCGTCATGGCGTATGTACCGGTGCTGTTGAACTGTTTGGCGGGCGTGTATGCGGCCAATGCCGTGCGTGTCTCGACGGCCCTGATGTCGTAGTCGTATATGCTCGTTATGCTTATGCTGTAAAAGGACAATGGCGTGTCGATGCTTTTGCTGCAGTTTATCATCGCAATGGTGTACTGCCCCGGCTCCAGGTCGTAGATTGAAATTTCCTTTTGGGTGCCTTCGCCCGGCGCATTGTTGTCCTCGTATATGGCGCGCCATGTCGAAGGGTCGGTGCCTGCCTGCCCGATAAGCAGCTTCATGGAGCAGGTATCTCCGAACATGGTTCCTGCGTAAGCGAACTTTATCCTGACGGGAGAGTTTATGGCAATGCAGCGCGAGAACAGTCCGTTGTCCAAGCCCGAGGTGGAGCTTGTATAGCAACTGCCGAACTGGTCGTATGTCCAACTGCCTGCCTTGTAAGGTGCCCAATCCTCTACGGGACCTTGGCTGAAGTCGTATTCCAGCGGCAGTTTGTCCAGCAGCGCCTTGTGGCTTACGCTCTTTTCGCTTTCAGACAGGCTTTCGCCGCTTTGCAATGTCATCTTGATGGTATAGTTGCCTTCGGCGTCCATGTCTGCCGGAGTCTTGAAATACAGTGCCACGGTGCTGTCTGCCGGTATCGTCGTGTCGAACGTTTCGGTAACCGGTGTTCCGCCGTTTAAGGTGTAGGCCAGTGTTGCGCTTGCCGCGTCGCCCGTACCGGAGTTGTATATCTTGGCGCCGATGGTGGTCTCCGTCGAGTAGTCGCATTGCGAGTAAGGGGTGAGTATGTCGCTAATGGTCAGCGACGGGGTAAGCTCCATCTCGCCCTTGCCTATCATTACGTCGTCGATGTATGTGCTGAAACCGCCATTCGATGTGGAGCGTATGGCTATATAATATGTGCCGTTTGCGTCGACGTTGAAGTTTAACGCCTTCTGCTGCCACTGCGCCGACTTGACTGTGTATTTCTTAAGCAAGGTCATGCTGCCTATGTCCGTGCTTGTGCCAATCAGGATTTCGAAAGACTCCGTGCCGTCATTGCGCGCTCCCTTAGCCACTAATGACATGTGGTTGGTGCCGGCCTCCATGGCCAGCGGTGACGATATAAGGTAGTCGTCGTTGCCTGTCATGGTGTTGGTGGAGCAGAACACGCAGCCCGGATTGCCGTCGGGGCCGGAACCCCAGTCGATGAACTCCCATGTGAAGTAGTCGTCATTGTTGTTGACAACCGTCCATTCTTCGGCAAATTTTTCAGCCGAAGAGAAGTCACAACTATAAGGCAGCTGCAAGGCTCCGTCTCCGTTCTGGCCCCATGCACCACCTGTAATCGTGGCCATCAATACTAATGAAATGTAAATAAATCTTTTCATACCGTTATGTTTTATTAGATTATTCTTCCGCAAAATTAATGTTTTGTAAGGGTTTTGCAATAAAAAACAAGGGACAATAGGGGGACATGTGCCAAAATGTGCCTTTGTATAGGCGTTGGTGGCAATGAAATATTCTTTTGGGAACAGTGCAGGTGAAATCCGTCATGCAGGCGCGGGGGACGGATTTTAAACGTTGTTGTGGCAGGGTTGGTAATGTGCTGGCAGTCAAAGTGTTAGTGATGGCAATGCAAAAGGCGGCCTTTCGCGTTGCGAAAGACCGCCTTTTAGCGTGCAATTTGCCGTGTTTTAGGGCGTAAAAGGATGCCTTTTACAAAACGGCTGCGTGCAGGTGTGTTTTTATTTCTTCAGTTCTATGCGGAAAGTCGTACCCTTTCCGGTCTCCGAACTCTTTACGAATATTCGTCCTTTGTGGTACTCTTCCACTATGCGCTTTGCCAATGAGAGGCCCAGGCCCCAGCCGCGTTTCTTGGTGGTGAAGCCCGGTTTGAACACGTTGCGCAAGTCTTTCTTCCTTATTCCCTTGCCGGTGTCTGTCACTTCTATCACTGCCTTGTCGGTGGCCGACTCCATGTGCAGGGTTATGGTGCCGCTGCCTTCCATCGCGTCGACGGCGTTCTTGCACAGGTTTTCAATTACCCACTCGAACAGCGAGGCGTTAATCTTGATGATTATGTCCTCATCAGGGAAATCCTTTATGAACTTCACTTTTGATGATGTGCGGCGGTCCATGTACTCCATGACGTGCGCCATCACCTCGTTAAGGCTTGCCGGTACAGGCTCGGGCAGCGAGCCTATCTTGGAGAAGCGTTCGGCTATCAGTTCGAGGCGCTTCACGTCCTTGTCCATTTCTGGTATCATGTCGTCGTCGGGGTAGTTCTCTTTCAGTATCTCCACCCACGCCATGAGGCTCGATATCGGCGTGCCCAGTTGGTGTGCGGTCTCCTTCGACAGTCCCACCCACACCTTGTTCTGCTCGGCGCGCTTTGATGTCAGCAGGGCGAATATGGCCACCACGACGAACAGCATCACCACTCCGAGCTGTATGTAAGGGTAGGCGGCCAGGCGCTTCAGCATGACCGAGTCGTCATAACACACGTTGATGTAGCCGTCGCGGGTGTTGTCGCCAAGTACGATCCTTATGTATCGGCCCTCGTCAAATAGCCTTTCACTTATTTGTCCGGCCTGTTTCAGGCTGTCTTCATACGTCTCTCCGTTCAGTTTCACGTTGCGGAAGGTCTGTACGTTGCCGCCGGCGTCGGTCACTATTACCGGTATCGTGTTGTTCTCGTTAATCACCTTAAGCACAAGGTTAAGGTCGGTGTTCTCGTCGGCAAGGTTGAGTGCCCTCATGGCTTCAGCCCACACTTCCATCTTGTTGCGCTCCTCGTCGGCCAGTTCGTGCACCAGCGCGTTTGACACAACCAGCGAGGCCATGGCTATCACTACCGCGGCTATAACGAGGATTATCTTCACATGGCGTATTCTGTCAGTCCACTGCATACGTATTTATAACGCATTTACCGTGCTAATATTGTTGCTGTACATGCAGAATGACGCCTAAACGTATAACTTTAGTTAAATAACTACCTTCTTTAGTTTGGTTTTCGGCAAAACATTTGGATGTTACTAAAACTTTTAGTTACTTTGCGTCGTGTTACTTATGGAAATCTATTAACTCTAAAAAAAATTGATAGTATGAAAACATTAACCAAGCGTGAAGAAGAAATAATGGAGCATTATTGGGACAAGGGCGAGATGCACATACGCGAGCTGCAGGCTCTTTACGACGACCCCAAGCCGCACGTCAACACCCTTTCGACGCTCGTACACATCCTTGAAGACAAGGGCTTCCTTTCGCACAAGGCCATAACGCCCAAGAGCTACAAGTATTTTCCACGGCTGTCGCGCGACGACTACCGCCGCGGTTCGCTCAAAAACGTGGTCGACAAGTTTTTCGGCAAGTCGTATCTGGGCGTCGTGTCGACACTAGTCAAGGACGAGAATATATCGCTCGACGAGCTGCGCGAGCTGATAAAGACGGTTGAGTCTGCCGACGGTAAGTGAGCCGACGCACGTTGATGGCATGTGTTTGCGCTGCGTCCCGGCCGCTAGCCGGCGTGTGCGGCGTGGCAGGCAGACACCCTTTACCTCTTGTGCCGCGCGCATGTCTAGCGGCAATGAACTTGTTACCTTATAATAATATAACGTAAAATCCTATGGGACTGTTCTTCATTTATTCACTCAAAGTAGCGCTTTGCCTTACGGCGTTCTACCTTGTCTATAAGCTGCTGCTCAGCCGCGAGACCTTCTTCGGCTTCAACCGCGTCGTGCTGCTCGCCGTCATAGGCCTGTCGCTGTTGCTGCCTTTAGTTCACGTCAGCATGGAGTCGGCACCGGCCGGTGTATCCGGTTTCGTCGTCGTGGAAGACATGATAGTGCATGCCGTCGCCGACGGGCCGGAAAGTTTCGTACTTACGGCAGCCCAGGCGGCTTTCATCGTCTACGTCCTCGGCGTACTCTTTTTCGCCTGCCGCTGGGCGTGGTCGCTCGTCAGCCTGTACCGTCTGATGCGTGGCGGCAGGGTTGTCGACAGCTCCGGCGGCATACGCACCATTGTCGTAGACGGCGACGTGTCGCCGTTCAGCTGGATGGGCAACATCGTGATAAGCGCGAAAGACTACGCCGGCGACCCTCGGTACATACTTACGCACGAGCGTGCCCACATATACGGACGCCATTCAGCCGACATACTGCTGTGCGACGCGCTGATAGTGTTCCAGTGGTTCAACCCCTCGGCGTGGCTGCTCAAGGCCGAACTGCAAAACCTGCACGAGTACGAGGCCGACAGCGCGGTACTCTCTTCTGGTGCCGACGCCGCCACGTACCAGCTCATGCTGATACGCAAGGCCGTGGGCGACAAACTATTCACTATGGCTAATAATCTAAACCAATGTTCACTTAAAAAACGAATTACCATGATGATGAAAAAGAAATCAAATCCGTGGCGGCGCGTTAGGACGCTCCTCGTTGCGCCGGTGGCCGCCGTGGCCGTGGTGGCTTTTGCCACGCCGAAGGCCGAGAGCCTGGGTAACGAAATAATGAACGAGAGCGACGCTCTTGTAAGTGCCGTGACCGATGCCGTCAGTGCAGACGCCCTGAAGGGCAAGTCCGTAGGCCTGATGGTGACGAGGGTAGGCGGTGAAGACCTGTCCGCAGTGGAAGAAAGACCCGATGACGGCGGTGTGGCTGCCGTAAAGGGCGGTGAGCCTGATGGCGACGTGTTCGACGTAGTGGAAGAGATGCCGCAGTATCCTGGCGGCAGCGCAGCCATGATGACGTTCCTCCGCGACAACATCAAGTATCCTGCCGATGCCGTGAAGGACAGCATCCAGGGTCGCGTCATCGTGCAGTTTGTCGTTGACAAGCAAGGCAACGTGGTCAATCCTACGCTCATGCGCAAGGTGCACCCGTCGCTCGACGCCGAGGCTTTGCGCGTGGTCGGCGCCATGCCCAAGTGGACTCCCGGCAAGCAGAACGGCGAGGCGGTGAACTGCAAGTACACCCTGCCCGTGGCGTTCCGTATTGACGGCGGCAAGAACGGCACCGGCATAGACATACTCAATCGTTACGATTTGCCCAAGAATGGTCGGCTTCACATGTCGGGCAACATGCTTTATGTTGTTGACGGCAAGCAGGTGGACGACATAAAGAACTATAATCTGGACGATATAGAGAGCATCGAGGTAAATAAGGACAAGGAGACGATTGCGAAATACGGCGATGCTGCCAAGAACGGCGTAATCTACGTAACCACCAAGAAGAAATAACTGAAGGCCGGTCCCTGTGCGGTGTGTGGTGGCGCGGCAATGGTCTGCCGCGCCTTTTTATGTCTGCGACCGTGCCTTTTCCCGTTTGCTACCGCGCTTTTTTTTCGTCAACTGCCACGCCTTCCGCAGCCTATAGCCTGCCATTCCGCCAACCTCCGCCGCCCATTTGCGCTCTCCCTTTGTAACCTCTTGACTCTCAATGCGTTGTAAAAGGTCGTCTTTCGCGTTCTGAAAGGTTACCTTTTGCAGCGTAAAAGGTAACCTTTTGGAAGGTAAAAGGTGGCATTTGGGCATTTTAATGCCTGATAACAGAAAACGTATTCACTAAAATCAGTACAAGCCCTTGCCTTTGTTGTATGTTCCAAAGGCATTTTGTTCTCCTGTCGCTTGTCTGCATTTGCCGGGAAAGTCGGTAGCGCAGCTTTTATCGGTTTTTATTTAAAATTAAATCCGAATACTTTTGTTGTTTACATAAAAATACTTAATTTTGTAACCGACTCAGTTGGCCTAAATAGGGCTTGGTGGGTTATTTACTGGTAAAGGACGTTTACGGACGTTATCTTTGGTGTCTCAAATCTCGCAAATTTGACTAAACCCCAAAGAGATACGGCAACGGGAACGTCCACGTGGGATGTATTATATTTGTAAGGGTGTATTGCACCCTCACTGTATTGATATGTCACGGCGTGGGCTGACTGCGTTGCTTATCCTTGGGGTTAGGCAATGCGAGAGCCTGAGACACGGGATAAGCGAGAAGTAGAAACTTCCACGTCTTTTTTAGTATCTTATCTATTCAGACTTTTAGCCTTAATTTCGGGAGCTTTGCGAGGCATCATAAAAATTGTATTATGGTGTATGAGGAAACGAGAATGAAGAAAAATCCCCGTCGCGTAGGGACTTGTATTAACAACCGCAGGTACATGTAGCCGTTCTTTACCCGGTTAAGGTGCTTGCTTAATAAAACCTGCTAATATTATCAACTAAACATTTATAACTTATGAAAAGAAAAATTTTCCTTGCAATGCTATTTGTCGTTGCCTTATGCCAGGCGTCATACGCGGCCATCGGCGACATGTTTTCTGACGATGTTTTAACTTATAAAATCATTGCACCCGACGAGGTTGAAGTATCAAAACCCCTGAACGAGAACTGTACAGAAATAGTTGTTCCGGCGACAGTTGTAGACAACGGAGTCACTTATCGAGTTACAGCGATTGGTAAGAAGGCATTTGACCGTTGTTATTCTTTGGTCCTAGTTACGCTTCCAGATGGGCTTACTACGATTCGTGATTGGGCATTCAGTGAGTGCTATTCATTGGTTTCAGTTACGTATCCTGAAGGACTTATCACTATAGGAAAATATGCATTCATCCAGTGAAACCACAGGTATTTCATACAGCAATTTTGCAGACTTTTCTATTTCCTCTTCAACAGAGACATTATCTGTAGTTTTTAGCTTAAATCATACAGCAAAAGTATCATTAAACCTACTTGATTTGTCTGGAAATAAGATCTGTTGTGCATTGAATGAAAAAACTTTAGATAGTGGAAACCACTCTTTCAAGTTGACAGCAAAGAATGGTAATATCTATCTTGTACAGTTGATTATAGATGGACGTGTGAATGTCAAGAAAGTGATTATAAAATAACAATTAAGGTTGACTTCTATGAAAAAAATAGTAATAATTTTATTTCTTTCTGTCCTCTCTGCATCGTGCAATGCTGATGATACGCCAGAAAACAGCGTGAATTTGAATGGAATTACAATAGAAAATTTTCCTGTGATAGACGGTTCTGATTCTACAGAGCCATTAAGACGAATATTGATGTGTAAACTCTTAGGTTTTGATTATGAATGGACAAAAGATAATCCTTTTTTGCAAAATCCTAATGATGGACCAAAAAACATTAAAATACATTTTACATGTACAAAAGAACAAGAAGATCATCTACAATTAGAATGTTTGCAGCATAACAACACCCATCAGTCTTTTATAAACCTAATTGATGGTGAAGTCGAACTGATAATGACTGCAAGAAGCATTTCACGAGACGAAAAAGCTTATGCAGAAGAACAAGGTGTAACACTTATTGAAAAACCTATAGCCAAGGATGCCTTGACTTTCATAGTCAATCCCAATAATCCAATTAATAGTCTTACAATACAGCAAATACAATATATATATACTGGCGAAATTGTTAATTGGAATGAAGTGGGAGGCTGTGATACCCTTATCACTCCTTATGTGCGTAATAGGAATTCAGGCAGTCAAGAGAAGTTTGAGACAATGGTCATGGCAGGGTTAACAATAAAGGAGTTTCCTGAAATGCAGATAGGAACAACGATGATGACTCCATATTATCAAATTGAAAATGATGAAACGGGAATTGCTTTCACTCCTTTTTATTATTACAACGTCATGGTTGACACAGAAAGCACAAAAGCTATTGGCGTAAACGGGACGGCAATGACAAAAACAAATATAATGAATGGAACATATCCCTATATTACCGATGTATATGCTGCTGTGCGTTCCGATATAGACAAATCATCAATGGCATATAAGATTTTCGACTTCTTGACCACCACTGGAGGACAAGATATTGTAGAAGAAAGTGGTTATGTACCACTGACATATTATATATCAGGAGTCAGAAAGACAAGAGTAACAGAAGCACGAGTCTCATGTGTTAACGGCTTTTTGTATGTGCAGTCATCTGTACATCCGACTTATATAAAGATAATAAGTTTGGACGGGAAAATTGTTTTACAGAAAAGTATGAATAATAACAGTATTCCTTTACATAATATAAGGAATGATTATTATATTGTGAAAGTAGCCTTTGCCAATGGAACAGAATGTTCATCAAAAATATACATGAAATAGAACAAGTAAAATTCCTTTCATAATAAATGACTGAGTTAACCAACATGACTCAGTCATTTGCAAGCATGGCAAGAAGGAGGCGTGAAAAAGTATTGCTGATAACTGACACAAGCCTCAATTTCATGCACGCCTATGAAATCTACTCAATGCGTTGGAGCATCGAATTTTTCATCTCCGACAGCAAGCGGATGCTCGGGCTCGCCGACTGCTTTTCACACGATTTTTCGCATACATAGCCCATGTGTCTGTAAATGGTCTCATGCGAGATGTGTATGCCGTCACGCAGAAGACGCCCTGATATTTGCCTCGGCGACCACAGTTCGTCCTTTATACGCTCCGTCACGCGCCAACGGAGCGTATCCGGGATGCGCCTATTGCCGGGCGTTCGGCGCTTACGCCTGTCTACCTTGGCCTGGGCCTTAACCCACACGTACTTGCCGTTGGCAGTGGAGTTGTGCCTTTTCTCGCGACTCACCGTCGACTTGTCCACTTTAATCTATTCTGCAATCATCTTCTCAGAATCACCCTTTTGCAGTCCGAGATAAATTGCGTACCTTTGCTCCGAGGTTAAATGTTTGTACATTGCAATACAAATTTAATTAATCTTGGGGAGACAGCTGTCTCCTCTTTACTTTTTTGTATTGCTAGCTACTTCTTGCCCCGTCATTGCCCGGTTCTGCCGTTTCCCCGCCTATTCCGCTACGCTACATGGACGGGGAAACGGCAGAAGTGTTGCACTTCTATCTTGACAGTGGTGCTATTTTTCAATAGAGAGTGAGTTTTTGAAAGCGAAAGCGGAACACGGTATTGATTTTAGGAGCATCTATAGGGAATTTATCAGCGGTTTAGATTATGCGAAGGATGGATTCCTCACCAAATAAAAGTTAAATACGTTAAATCTCGCTCTTTTGAAATACAGGTAGAATCCATAAATCCACTTTTCTACCTTTTTAACTGCATAATATTGATAATCAACGAGTAATGAATACTCGAATTGTACTTCCTTGACTAACATACAGTTTCCCAGGAGTCTTTCAACTACGGGTGATCAAACTTTATTCGGTTGTACTTCTTTGACTTCTGTAATTCTTCCTGAAACTCTTACGACTATTGGTAGCGAGGCATTTGACGGTTGTACATCTTTAACTTCAATTACACTTCCCGAAAGTATTAAAACTATTGGTAACGAGGCGTTTGACGGTTGTACATCCTTGGCTTCAATTACAATTCCCGATGGTGTGTCAGTGATAGGTTGGTGTTCTTTTCGAAATTGTGAATCATTGGGTTTTGTCACGCTCCCCGAAAACTTGACCCTTGTTCGTGCTGGTGCATTCTTTCAATGTGAGTATTTGGCATCGGTTACTTGTAAGGCTGTCACTCCTCCTATGTTTGAATTAGAAGATGGAGGAGTTATTAGTAGTTTCTTAGGTATTCCTGAGTATGCAGCACTTTATGTGCCGGAGAACAGCGTAGAAGACTATAAGGCGTCAGATTGGGCGGATTTTTTTAAGTATATTTTACCGATAGAAGATACAGCAATCAGCATACCGTCGGTGGACGGGAAGGATGCAATCAGCGTTGACGGCAGAAGCATAAGCACCGTTGACGGTTCGGCTAAGGTTGTGCTATATGACCTGTCAGGCCGCAAAGTGGGCGAAGGCACTACGGTCGAGGCTCCTACGGCGGGTACGTATGTCGTGGTAGTTGCCGGCAAACCGGTTAAAGTTCTTGTTGAATGATAAATCAGACGAACATAAAAGCAAAATTAGACAGACGCCCTGCCGCCGTAAGGTTGCGGGGCTTTTTCATGCGTGTTTTTTCATGCTCAAGGCTTCCTTTTGTGATGGATTTTTTATGTGGTATACGGCAATTAACAAATGTTTTTGCGTTTTCTTTATGCTTGTATGAAAAATAATTTGTAACTTTGCAGCCCAAAGAATTGTGCCGCCCGTAGCCGATGCGTGCAGCTTCTGTGAAGGGCAAGGACACTCTTTTCTGTGTTACATAATTTTAGCAATGTACAGTTTAGAGCCCTTAAAGATTGATTTGAACGGTCTGAAGGAAGGCGAGACTACTTTTGAATACGACCTTGACGACGCTTATTTCGAGGCGGTTGACGCTCCCGAAGTGAGGCGTGGCAACGTGCATGTTGACCTGGTGGTCAACCGTACGGGTGGCGTTTACAGTCTTGACTTTCATACCGAAGGCACGGTTCATGTGCCGTGCGACCTCTGCCTCGAGGACATGGAGCAGGAGGTCTGCGCCGACAACAGTCTGACGGCACGCCTTGGAGAGGAATATTCTGAAGACGACGACCTGGTGACGGTCGACAAGGACGAAGCCTTGCTCGATGTGTCATGGTTCGTTTACGAGTTTATAGCCCTGAGCATCCCCATTAAGCATGTGCATGCACCTGGAAAATGCAATCCTGCGATGATTAAGGTTCTTGAAGAACACTCAGCTGCCCGAAGCAGTGATGGCGGTGGCGAAGGCGCCGTGGACTCGCGTTGGAGTGAATTGGAAAAATTAAAAACAATAATTAAAGATTAAAAGAAAATGGCACATCCTAAAAGAAGACAGTCAAAGACTCGTACCCGTAAAAGAAGAACTCATGATAATGCAGTAGCTCCCACACTGGCAGTATGCCCCAACTGTGGCGCTTATCACGTTTACCACACAGTTTGCCCGACATGCGGCTACTATCGTGGAAAGATTGCTATCGTCAAGGAAACGGTTGAATAATGGAGAAAATTAACGCAATAATAACCGGCATCGGAGGTTACGTTCCCGACTATGTGCTCAACAACGAAGAGCTGTCGAGAATGGTCGACACCAACGATGAATGGATTATGACGCGTGTCGGCATAAGGGAACGCCGCATTCTCACCGAGGAAGGTCTCGGTACTTCTTACATGGCGCGCAAGGCTGCCAAGCAACTGCTTAAGAAGACCGGAGCTGACCCGGATACGATTGACGCTGTAATAGTGTCAACTTCTACGGCCGATTATCCTTTCCCTTCCACGGCTTCTATCGTGATAGGGAAACTCGGACTTAAGAACGCTTTCGCCTTCGACTTCTGGGCTGCATGCTGCGGCTTCCTCTATTCGATGGACGTGGCCGCTTCGATGATCCAGTCGGGCCGCTACAAGAGAATCATAGTCATCGGTGCCGACAAGATGTCGTCCATAGTCGACTATACTGACCGCAGCACATGTGCGCTCTTCGGCGACGGTGCCGCAGCAGTGTTGATGGAAGGTACTTCGGAGGAAGGTATCGGCGTTAAGGACTCTTTCTTCCGTGCCGACGGCAAGGGTCTGCCTTTCCTGCATCTTAAAGCGGGAGGCTCTGTATGTCCGCCGTCTCACTTCAGCGTTGACCACCGTCTGCACTACCTCTATCAGGAGGGCCGCACGGTGTTCCGTTATGCAGTGACGAGCATGAGCGACGACTGCGCCCTCATAGCCGAGCGCAACGGACTGAACAAGGACAACATACGCTTCATTGTGCCCCATCAGGCCAACATACGTATAATCGAGGCCGTTGCAAAGCGTCTTGACGTGTCGATGGACCAGGTTATGGTCAACATCGAGCACTTCGGCAACACCAGCGCGGCTACCATCCCGCTCGCCCTTTGGGAGAATGAGCACCTTTTGAAGAAAGGCGACAACCTCATTCTTACGGCGTTCGGAGCAGGCTTCGTTCACGGAGCAGCCTATTATACTTGGGCTTACGACGGTGCTGACGCAGCCGCTGCCAAGTAAGCGAACGGTAAAAGATATTTAAGACAGCCACATCCGCATGGAGGATGTGGCTGTCTTTGTTTTTGCAAGTACAACGGTGCTTTACGTACGGAAATGTAGTTGTTAGTGGTATAAATTTCCGTTTTACTCGTTTTTATTTTGCGTTAATCACTTTAAACGCTATCTTTACCCCGGTTAAACCAAAATACGGACATTATGAACAGAATCAAGGAAGCGGCGGTAATCGCCATCGGTATCATTGTTTTGGGACTGTGTGTGAAGTCTGGGCTTGACGGCTTTTCCGACAGGAGCCGCAAGGTTACGGTGAAGGGGTTGTCGGAACGCGAGGTTGAGGCTGACAAGGTGACGTGGCCCATACTCACCAAGGAACTTGGCGACGACCTGCCTTCGCTCTACAAGAGCATCAACACCACAACGGCCAAGGTCAAGGCTTTCTTGAAACAGAACGGCGTGAAGGATTCTGAGATAAACGTCAACGCGCCCGTGGTAATCGACTTGAACGCCGACCAGTACAACGTGGTAAAGCACAATTACAGGTATAACATTACGTCGACCGTTACCGTCACGTCGCGCAATGTCAAGCTGGTGCGCTCAATCATCGCGCGGCAGGGCGAACTGTTGAAGCAGGGCGTGGCCGTTGTTGACGGCGGCTACGGCAACGGTGTGGTGTATGAGTACGTGTCGTTCCAGCAGATGAAGCCGAAGATGATGCAGGAGGCCATCAAGAACGCCGAACAGACGGCAAAGCAGTTTGCCGAGAACAGCGACAGCAAGCTCGGGAAAATCCTTGACGCGGGGCAGGGGCAGTTCACCATAACCGACCGTGACGGCAACACGCCATACATCAAGAAGCTGCGCGTGGTGTCTACGGTGACTTACTCGCTGAAGGACTGACGGCTTACGGGCTTCCGCCCGTGAAAGTAAAGAAGCTGTTTTGATTTTTTCAATAGTCGGTTTGAGTTGTATGTGTGCCGGAAATCCATTCTGTACGGCAGGAAAAAATCAACTTTGATAAAGTCAAAACAGTTTCTAAAAGGTCACGGAACCGTGCGTTTTACGGTTTCGTGACCTTTTTCAGGCTTGTATTATAGCCTGTGTCTATTATCATCATGTTGCCGTCGGTACCGTAAAATGAGAACAACCGGTCTGCGGTGTTTGCCGTGTCGTCAATGGCAATGTACGGGTTGAGCTGCATGTCTACGTCAAGGCTCCATTCTCCGACCGTTTTCTCTTCGCGCAGTGTCACCATGCCGTCCTCGTTGCCCTCTTCTCCGGCTATTATTCCGGCTGGCCTTTTCATCGTCAGTATATACGTTCCCTGCATGTCTTCGTCAAGTTTCATGTATTCATATACGGTTACGTCGCCGTTCTGTAGCGTGTCGTTTTCCCATTCTCCGATTAGTTTTTCACCGTACATTTCGTATAGTTGCTGTATGGCTTGAAACCGCGGGGCTGGTTCGGGGTCGTCGTTGCAGGCGCATAGGGCCATAATCGCAATGACTGATAACAATGTATTTTTCATGTCTTGGTGTTTTTTTATGTAATCAGGTGTCAAACACATGGTTGACGTTTTGAAGTCAGTCATACTGTTTTCTGTTTCCGCCGCTTTTCCAAAAGGTGGCCTTTTGCCTTGCCGTTAGCCGTCTTTTGCCGTATAAAAGACGGCTTTTTATGTTGTAAAAGGCCACCTTTTGCATGGCGGCTGGCGGTTGGCTCGCATGTGTTACGTAACATGCTGGTTTTCATCAGGTTATGCCGTAATGGCAAAACGGCGTGTCGTGAAAGCCGTACAGCGATGGTATGACGGGGAAACCATGCCTGCATATATTGTCAACGCCTGGCTGACTGAAAGTCGGCCAGGCGTTGGTTGATGTGTCCCGTCACCGTTGTTTGGCGGCGGTGCGCTCTTCTGTCGCTGCGGCATTTTGACGCGCTCACCGGCTTTTCGCCGTTTGCCGTCTCTTTAGTCGGTTTGCCGTCCTGTTATTTTACGGCAAACTTCCTGACGCATGTGCCGCTCTTCGTGGTTACCTTTACCATGTAAACGCCAGGAGTGAACGATGACAGGTCATGGCTGTAATCATGTCCGTTGACTTCGGCTGTTGCCATGTTTGCGCCTGATGCGGAGTAAATCGATACGCTGCTTATCTCGCTTGCATTGCCTGTAACGTAAAGCTTGTTGCCGTTTACGTTCACGCTTGCGCCGGCCTGGTTGTCACTGGTTGTGACGGTGTTGATACTTGCCGGAACATCGCTGACGTACATGCGTATTGCGGCTGTGCCGAAGCCGTAGCTCGACCAGTCGCTGGCACGGTAGCCGTCGGTTTCGGCGAACACGTTGTACATCTGTCCGGGTGTAATCTGGTCAACGGCAATGCCAAAGCCATAGAAGGATATTCCTAACATATAGTCGCCGCTTGCAAGGTATATCGGCTCTTCCAGCTTATAATAGTGCATGCCGCGTTGTAAGCCCTGGTTGTGTGTGCCGAAGTATATTTGCTCGTCCAAGTTATAGTAACCGTTTTCGTTAGGTGCTGACTGGGCGTCCCATTTCCAGATGTATATGCCTATTTTGTCGCCTTCAATTCGTCCCCATGCGGCTGACACTGAGTCGAGCACTACGGGATTGGAGATGTGGAAGGTGTTGGCAACGAGTATTGACCCAAAGTCGGGTAAACCGAGAGCGTTGTCGTCTACGTACATCGAAGGTGTGGTGTGGTCGTAGGCAAATTCGTTTTCTGATATTGTGATTGTTGTAGATGCGGAGTTGTTGTCAGGGTTCTCGTCCTCCTTGCCTGTTATTTCAGCTGTAGCCGTGAGCGTCTGCTTTTTCGCCGGAGCGTCAATTTCTGTGCTTATCTCGATTGTGAGGTTGGCGTTAGCGCCTGAAGCAAGGTCTGCAAAATCGGCGGTTCCTATCGTGGCGTCGCCAATGCTCAGTGTGACGGTTCCCGAAACGGTTTCGCTTCCCAAGTTGGTTACCTGCGTTTCAATCGGCATGCCGTTGATGAGGTTTAACGGAAGGAAGGTAGGTACTGGTTTGGGGAATGTCACTTCAACGTCGCAGTTGGCCTCTCCGGCTTTTGCCGCGTTGAGGCTTGGCAGGATGGTTGACATTGGTGTTTTGTCAGAAGCAAATATTCTTGCCTTTTGCGGCTGAACGCTTGCCTGTGAATAGGCTGCCACGCATAAAGCCGCGCCTATGAATGAACAGATAAATCTCTTCATGATAATGTTGTTAAATGCTTGAAAATATGGTTTGTAAATGGGGGCAACAAGTAAGCTGTTGACGTTTTTTAGCGAAAATCGACTGGCGCACACATTGGCGATGCGCCAGTCGATTCTTTAAGGATAGGTGTTTTTTGCCTTTTTATTTTACTTGACAACAAACTTCAGAACTTCAGTCTTGCCATTAGCTGTAACCTTGGCGAAGTAGATGCCCGGTGTGTAGCTTGAAACGTTGCAAGAGAAGCTGTTGCCCTGAACCTTCGAAGAGCACATTACAGAGCCTGACGTTGAGTATATAGCAACGCTTGTGATTTCTCCTTCACCGGCTGTGATTGTAAGTGTCTCGCTTGCAGGATTCGGATACAAGCTGAGCGATGTGCCGCCTTCTACTGTGCTGATTGACGTGCCGCCGCCTTCACCCAATATGGCGCGGATAGCCATTGTTCCAAGGTTTGAGTACCTCTGGTCTACTGCAACGAAGCCTTCATCATAATATGTGCCGATGGTGTAGAGCTGGCCGGGAGCCTTCCTGTCTACTGCCAGAGGCCATCCGGTAGAAACACGTGCCGAGATAAGGTAGTCGCCTGCCGGGAGATTTACGTCGTCGTCAATTGCATATTCGAACTGGCCTGTGCCGTATTCCTTGTCAACTGTTGTTGTGTAAACAAGGTCGCTTTCGCTCAACGGGTGGAATCCACTTGCTGTCGGTTCCTTTTCATACCACTTGTAGACATTCAGTACTACAGCAGACATTTCGTCTTCCTGGCCGAAACCTACGGATATGCCGTTAAGTCTTGCGTCATTGTTGAGGTGGAATACAACTCCGGCTTCCATCAATCCACCGTTTCCAATTGAACCGACTTCGAGGTTGTTGGGCTGGTTGCCGTAGTAAGTGTTGTCGGCAATCTTGTCATATCCGAATACATCGTCGGTTATGGCCACGTTAACGGTGTCGGTATTGTTGTACATGTTGCTTTCAGGTTCGCCTTCAACGTTGGCAGATACCTTAATAGTAGTAGTCGTTCCGATTTCTCCGTCCAAAGTAACGTATACCGGGGTGTAAATCGTATCGCCAACAGCTATGTCGGTAAAGTTACCTACGCCAACTACTTCATCGTTTACAGTCATCGTAACGGTACCTGATGCAGGTGTCGTACCTGCGTTGGTTATGGCTACAGATGCCTCGAACTCGCCGGCCTGTAACTTTGGAACCCTTGTCGGCAGATAGCCTGTAGCGCCAGCTATTGCTACGTCTTTTTCAGCAACTTCGATTATAGTCACGTCACGCAGATAGAAGGTGTAGCCTTGGTTGATTGCGTTCATCTGGAATGCCAACTGGTAAAGTCCGTCAGCGTCAACAGAGAATTCGAAGGTCTTGTTGCCGAAGATTTCTTCCGAGTAGTCGTCATTGATTTCGTAAACCTTTTCCCATTCTGCCGGGTCGGTGCCGTTGAGTCCGCAAAGAACCTTGTAGTTGTCATACAGGAACATGAAGCCATAGTAGTCCATTCCGGCCCTGCGGTTGTAGGTCAAGCGGTATGTCTTGCCGGCCTTAAGCTCTATGCCGCGTGAGATGAGCGGAGTATTGTTGAGTGCCTGGTAAGCTTCGATGGTGCTGTTGTAAATCCAACCTTCCGGTCCGTACCAGTAGTAGCGTCCGTCTTCAGACGAAGTGAAGTCTGAAATGAACGGTAATTCGGCCTGCTCGAAGTTGACGAACGATGCGGAGTTAGAGTTGTTCTCCGTGTTTTCTTCAGCTACCTCATTCGGTGAGAATACGGCCGAAGCGGTTACTGTTACCGAGTAAAGTGTACCCGCGTTGTTGAAGTAGTCTTCCGGAACATCGATTGAAACGGTTGCTGTGCCGTTGATGTCGATTTCTTCCTCAAAGTTCTGCGCCTTGAACTCATCGCCTGCATAAGATGCCGTGAGGATGAAGCTCTTGATAGGAGCAAGACCTACGTTCTGCACTTCTACGTCGATGGTCTTGATGTCCATGTTGCAGCTTGAGTTGGGAACGATTACCTTGTTGACCTTAATGTCGGGCACGCCCTGGCTTGAGCCTTCGTATATCTTGATATTCGTGATGCTGGGGCATAATGTGTATGTGTAGTCAGGTACGTCCGGGCATGCGTGGAATGCGAAGAAATATTCGCCGTCAGCCGGAACTTCAAACTCGATGTTGTCGTTAGTCCAGCTGCTTCCGTTGATGTTCTCATACGTTCTCAGCACTGTCATGCTTTCCACGTCGTTGCTTGTTCCGAAAAGAACTTCGAACTTGTCAGCGGTGTCTTGGATGTATGAAATGTAACTGAGTTCCATTGTGGCCTGGCCCTGCTTAAGGACTATGGGGACTGCAGTCACCAGATAGTCGTCCAGGCTGTTGAAAGCATACGCCCTATAACTGTTGCCTGGGGCATATTGTTCGATTTGCCATGTATAGTTGTCTCCGTCGGCGTCGATGATGTTCCACTCCGCTACGTCTTCCGGTTCGGTGAAGTCGCATTCGTAGGGAGGCTCAATCGATGTCTTTGTACACATTACGAACTTTTCGAGCCTGTTGTCTTCAAGAACCAACGCTTCGCCTTCGCCTTGTACCGTTATTACCACATTGTGGTTGCCGCCGGCTGAAAGGTCGGCCTTTTGGTTGAAAGTATAGGTGGCAGTGCCGCCGGCGGGTATGCTCAGGTCGGCCATTTCTGTCACTGTCTCGCCTCCGTCGATGGTATATGTAGCCACGATGTGCTCGCAGTTTTCAGTGCCGATGTTCTTTATCGTCATCGATACTGTCTCGGCTTCCGAGAGGTCGCCGCTTGTAGGCTGCAGTGAAGCTGTAATCAGGAGGTCAACGTTGGCGTTGGCGGTAAGTACGCTTGAGTCATGCTCTGACGGGAAGTTGCTTACCTCTACGGTGAAGGTGTACTCGTATCCGCCCACGAAGGTGATGTTGTCGCCGTGCGAGTCAGTGTCGTCCCTTACGAGGTAAGTCGCACCCTCTGAAGGCGAGGGGTTGACAACGAGGAAGTCGTAAACACCGGCAGGGATTTCGATTGATGCCGATTGGCCGGATGTAAGGAAGCCCTCGTCGGGTGTTGAACCTTCGGGAAGCACATAGTCGCTCTTCTCGAACACGGTATAGGCGTCAACACCGTTGTCGCAGAAGTCGTTTTCTATTTCGCATTCCTTGTCAATCCAAACTTCAAAACCGTCGCCCTTGCCCCAGTCGCTCTTCACGTCCAGGTGATGCGTGCGTTCTCGCTGTCGATGCGTTTCACGCTTGTCAGCTTCATTTTCGGGGTGTTTGCCTTTGCGGCTTTCAGCATGGCGTCCTGTTTCGGCGTCAGGAAGTTGCCCGGCCTTAGAAAGGCGGCGTGGTTGTTTACAATGGTTGTGCCGTTTTCTTTTGCACCAACCGTGTTTTCAACTGAAGCAGGTATGCTGGTCCCGCCCAATTTATAAATAGGTGGAGCGGAAACCTCGGTCTGGGCGAACGATGTCAAGCCCAAAGACGCGCATAAGAGTAAAAATAATTGCTTCATAATAAATAGATTTAATTTAGTTAGTAATAAAGCAATTGCAAATATACGAAATAATCAGAACCATCCAAACTTAACCGGGAAAAAGTTGTTAAAAACTTTTCGCTTATAAATGTTTTTTATAAATTTAATGTGTATATGGCGCAGCGCATCTTGTGTGCGGCCGTTTATCCGGGGTTTTTGCCCTGCTTTGTAAAAGGCCACCTTTTATATATTAAAAGACGGTCTTTTGCACGTTAAAAGGCCGTCTTTTACAATGCAAAAGGCCACCTTTTGCAAGGGCGTATGCCGCGGCCGGCGCAAAGCCTTGGCGCTCAGCGCTTTGGCGTCATGCGCCGTTTGCGCCGCGGCGTGGCGCAGTCGTAGCAGACGGCAGCCGCGTGCGGCCGCGCCTGTAATGCCGGTTGTGCCGTAGGATGGAATGATTTTTTTAATTTAATTATTTTGAACAAATTGTGTAGTGGTGATTAAAAAATATGAATGTCCGCATGTTCCCCAATTAGCAAAGTTTAAACCGCCAAGATGTCCG
>ENA-OQQU01000500-OQQU01000500.1-human-gut-metagenome-genome-assembly--contig:-NODE-500-length-25813-cov-4.826073_pt1 | contig 25813 bp, 31 predicted proteins | sample MGYA00243233_ERZ505096 | MGnify/ENA primary metagenome ERZ505096 (study PRJEB26097, sample SAMN02712159) | human gut metagenome | biome: Gut microbiome | host: Homo sapiens | place: Denmark: Copenhagen... | reverse complement strand
TGAATCATACTTGGACATCTGTTCTTCCTTTTTCCAACCTTTCTCATCCAATTTTTGCAGAATGATTTCTTTAATAGCGTTTCTTGCACGTGGGGGAAGAGATATATACATGTCAATTATAGTTTTATCGAAGTCAGTTAGACCGTATTGCATAGCCAACTCATCAATGATTCCTTGAGGGGCATTTGTGAGCATATCTCCAAATCCGGTAGTTAACCACGTGTAATCTACGCCAAATTCGCGACAAATAGATTTAGTGATTTGTTCAGAAACCGAACATTGTCCATGCTCAATTTTAGAAATTGCAGATTTCTGAACCCCTAATCGTTCACCGAACTTTTCCATTGTTAAATTTAAGCTTGTACGAATAACGTGAATTCTATCATTTATATTCAAGAGAAAAACCTCCTTCCATAGTAAGAATACCATCTTTATTTCTGATTTGCAACCAAAAAGTTGAATAAAGAAACAAAAACTATTGACAAAGTTTTCCAAAGATACTATTATGTTGAATAAAGAAACAAAGAAAGGAGATGAGAACCATGAAAAGAAATGAAAATGAGTTGACAATAAAAACAGAAGATATCAGCGAAATAATGATGCTTTTATCGTGCTTAAGCGATTCAGAGAAAAGAGACATCAAGAATATCATCATTGGTTTTCAGATGGCGAAGGAATTGGATGAAAAAACAGCATAATTGGGATTCAGCAGATAGCCCTAAGCAAGCACACGTTTGAATCCAAGTGAATACTATATTCTAACAGTGCAGGAGGTGAAACGCATGCAGTACATATACAAAGTCCAACTCGACGGAGAATGGGTAGATCTGAAGGAGCTGCCAGAAGAGCAGCAGAAAGAAATCAAGCAGAGGCTGACGGATAAGGTTGCCGACGCTCTGGCAGAGGAATATGCAAAATGCTCTTGAAAAGTTCAATCTGCAGGTTTGTCTGCAGATTGTCAGAAGGACAAGTAATGATGGAGGGAGCCAGAAATGGCAGATTTTAATGTAATAGAAATATTAGGTACCGTAAATTCGCCTGCATCCTATCAGCAGGATGGAACCGCCGTATTCAATCTTCTTTACAGAGGAGGAGTAAAGCCGATGAACTATATCATAGCAACGAATTTACGGTATCTGATCGAGAAAACAATTCAACCATACATTATCGCAGAGAACCTTGGGAAGCGGGTAATAATAGTCGGCAGCATTATTGATCACAACATAATAGCACCGACGAGAATCTACTTCATTGATTCTTTTTTATCCGCTGAACAAGCAGCAGATAAAAAGAAACAAGAGGTCGATTTTTCAGATGATTAAACGGAAGGGAGGGACTAGGAAGCGTGATAAATCCGGAAGATATAAGAAGCGATATCCCAACAACTAAGATTGATGTCAATTATGTCAAGTCGTGCATTATGAACCGAAAACGGTTGTTGGGAATTTTTCAAAATACTAGAAAAAACATATTGGAGCAGATCGACGAATTGGCGGCGGAAGAGGAAGCAATCGTATTCCAGGGAGGAAGCAATCAGGATAATTTAGGAATCCGATCTTCAGGGTTTACAGACGCAGCATACAATCAGCACGCGAAACTGTCACAGGCGAATATATTTGAACGCCAGAAAAAACTTATGCAGTGTTTGGATCAGATAGAAGACAATATCAATAGCCTTCACCGCATACTGCAGATCTTCAACATGTGCGCGATTCCATATCCAATTCATTATGGTATTTGCGAGGAATATTTGTATCGGAGAGAGGACGAAGAAAAAAACAAAACAGTGTATAAGGAAGAATCCGGATTTCGGTCGCTCGAAACCAAATACGGAAGTTCACACAAGACACTTCGGGCAATGATCAACAATACTTGCGAAATGGTCAGGCAGCTCACGGTTGCTGATCTGCGGGGAGAGGATGCAACATTGCTATCTCCGGAAGAGATAAAGAACAAGCTGAGTAAGGAGCTTATAGATGCGCTGGATAAAAATGAATTCAGTGCGAGCAGAGGAAGAAAATAACAGGAATAACAGGAGGGTGTTTTTATGATTATAGGAATTGATGCAGGATATGGATATGTAAAGACGAAGAATACAAGCTTCCCATCGGGTGTAGCACACCTGTCGGATCGCCCGCCGATGATGAATCGTGTAGTAGAATTTCAGGACAGATTTTATCAGGTTGGCGTGGCAAATGACGGAATCACAGAGGACAAGACAGTAAATGAGGATTACTACATCTTGTCGCTTGCAGCGATCGCCGAGGAAATGAAGTTTGTTGGTATATATGATGCAGAGATTGTGCTTGCGTTAGGCGTACCACTTATGCGGTATGGCGCCGAAAAGGACAAGCTGATTGCATACATGAAGCAGCATGATGTGGTGGAATTTCAGTATGAGGACAAAGCATATAAATGCACGATCAGCCCACATGTATATGTATTTCCACAGGGTTATGCTGCCATTGCACACAGATTAAATGATATTAAGGGACCATGCTATCTCGTAGACATGGGAACCGGCACGACTGAGATCCTGCCAATCAACGCAGACAAATCGGTCGATCTCGGAAAGGCAAAGACAGTACAGTTTGGAATTAACAACTGTATTGCGTCAGTCAATGCCAGAATTTCAAACAAATACAATTCAACACTTCCGGAGGATTCTATTATCCAGGTAATTATGGGAAGATCGCAGAACGCCGGACTGCCGGATTCCGTCATCACCGTATGCGAGGATGCAATCCGCGATTGGACAGAAGAAGCCATTAAGCTGCTCCGGCAAAATAAAGTTAACTTTGAGCTTGTGCAGACGTTCTTCGTCGGTGGTGGTGCCGGCGTGATCAAACGTTTTGGGGGAGCTATGCTTGGCTCGGAACATAATATCACATTCATCGAGGATATCTGCGTGAATGCGAAGGGATACGAGCTTCTGGCGAAATCAATGGATGCAAAATACAAGAATGTATAGAGGGGAGCTGATCGAATATGGCAGCAAATTACAAGACAATCACATTCCGGCTGGATATGAACAATCCGCTGGATCACCGGCTGTATGATACTCTTGCAATCCAGCAGACGACATCCGCCAGGAACAAGCTGATCAAAGACGTACTGATACGTTCGCTGCTTGATAATAGTGCAGGTGCAGCAGCTCCGGAGAAGGACACCGGGACAGATAGCGAGATCAAAACGATGCTGGAGATGCTTTGTGGAAGAATATCTGCATTAGAGCAGTCTGCAGCATATGGTTCGCCGGAACGCAATCAGCACAATACAGAAGATAGCAGGCAGAATATGGGAAATGGCAGAAAGCTGCAGTCTCAGTTCATGCAGGAACCGGCAGAATCGGAAGCGCAGAAGCAGACACAGGAACTATCTGCCGGGATAAAACAAAAAGAGCAGGAAGCAGATGCTCAATCCGTGGATCCGGAGCAGCAACCTGTACAGACACCGGATACGGTTGTATCACAGGAGGCATTAGATTTCTTAGCAAAAGGGGGATTTTCATAATGAAATTAGAAGATTTAACAGCAAAACTTATTAAGCTCGATAACGATATCAAGTATCTTGTTTCCGCATCCAAATTTGATTGGTACGACGATTTATCCGGAATTGAAGATTGGGACGCAGTTACGGAGGATCCAAACAAGCTGCAGTTTATGAAGGAGTTTATCGGTGTGATGCAGAAGCTGCAGGATGTATCCTTGACGATGGACTACTTAACCAAGCCGGTAGAAGCGACAGGAAGGCTTACAAGAAAGATAAACGGCAGGTATGCATTGAACGGTCACGAGTTCACCTCCGGCTGCGGCATCGAGTATTACTGTACAGATGATGAAAATTATTATGATTCCGACGATGATCGCTGTAAGCCGTACTGGGCTGCGTCAAGGGTTGAATATAATGGCAGTAACTATTATATCGTTGGATGCAAAAAGGATATTACAGAGGTTCAGGTACGTTACCGGAGCAGATAATAAGGGGAAAGTATGGTTATAGATAGTAAAACATCAGGAATAATAGTAACGGTTGTACTTGTAATAATGGCGTGTAGGGTGATTTACTTGAATGTAAAATTAGCAAAATTGGAGTCTTACGACTTGCATGTTCGGCTTACGGAAGCTATCTGTGCTGCAAATATGGAGCTTTTTGCAACAATTTATTACTTCGGAAACCAGCTATTCAAAAAAGCATGGGACTTATCAACGGCAAGCGGCATAATCTTTTTAGCTTTATTTCTATTTCCGATTGCAATAACGATTGATAGAATAGTAAAAGATGTTAGAAAGAGGTAAATATGGAGCAAATAATACATACTTTGTCAGTGCTGGAACTCATCATGTTGCTGCTAATTTTGCTTGCGGGTTATCGTGAACGAAAAAAATATAAAAATGCAGAAAAGTTGTATGAACTACCAGCTCTGAAGATAGGACAGGAAATATACCAACTGAAAGCCGGGGAAGCTCGGAAGGCATCTATTAAAGATATAGAAATCACCAGGGAAAAAAACATAACCTATCACGCGGAAACGATAAAGCGGGAAGCAATATATTTTTCGGAGGAAGATATTGGGAAAACAATATTCAAAGAGACAGGAGAAAATCATGTTTAATTCATCTTTCTTTAAGAAACATTACCCGATACAGTCTCAGACAGAGTTATATGAAATGTCGGAAAAAGACAGGAGAAAACTGTCAAATTGGATTTATGTGATTGAAGCTGATGTGCAGAATTGGAATTATCGGGAAGCTGTGCGCGGAAGTAGAAGAAGGATTGTGATCAATTATTGTGGGGACATAAAACATTTATCGCAAAAGATAGAAGCTATGAATGCTGCGGAAATCAGCGATGAAGATTTAAGCTTTGTAAATGAGGTTCTATATCGGCACAAATACATCTTACCTGTGTCTCTTTATTCTTTTCCGATAAAGAAATGATAACTGCAGAATCGGCAGCGAGATTAAAGACTACACAAATATAAAAAACTGGAGGAAAGAGTATGGAAACAAATAATGGAATAAAAAAATTTGGATATGGAATATTTCTTATGTTCGGAGCAGTGCTTATAAAAGCTCTTGTTAGAAATTTTCTTCCACAAATCTCCGCCATCTCCGATAGTCCCAATATAACGGACTTTGTTTTCCTGCTAACCCAAGCGGCAAATGTAATTACTTTTATGGGTAGCATAATGGGTGTTGCGTATATGTTCTTTGGAGCTATAGACATATTTCTTGATGGTTATTTGGGGGGAGGGCATGGAAACTTAGATTATATTCCGGTTCTTAAATATGCTGATAAAACTAGAACAAAAAAATTAAAAATTCCTTATTTTGATGACTTGAGCCTAGACGACACAATCGCAAAAAATGTTTTAACCCCCATTGAAGAGGCGTGGAAACTGACACAGGACAAAACGACGAGTTATCATCAGGAATATGTTACTACATATTATTCACTATCACCTTATCTTGAGGAGGTTGCAGATGCTATAAATGCATGGGGAAAAATGATGAAGGAAAAAGCTCTTGAGACCGGAAATAAGGATGAAAAAGAGAGAATTCTGGGGCTTTTTAATGACCAAATGAACGGGAGTCTTGGCGCTGCAATAAAACATGTTGTTGAGCAAATGAAAGCAGTTCAGCGCAAGGAGACGCAGTATAAGGCAGATGTGGTGGCTGCAGAGCAGACACTTCAGGAAGAAAAACCGATTCATTCAACTGAAGAATCCCCATTTGAAGTATTGGATGTTATGATGGCTTCGGAACGAGAGAAGTCTGGTCTGATCTCATAAAAAAATATGAACAGCCAAAGAATAAAAAATCGAAGAAGCGGAAAAGAGAGCATTGAAATTAAATTTCGGAGGTAATGCAAATGGAAACTTGGGAAAAGAAACTGACAAGAGGATTAAGAGTAGGCGCAGTTGGCGCTGTTTTGATAATGCTTACTACAATATATTCCGTTGGAGTTGGAGTCACGAACCACATAAGTACCATTATTTTGTTTGTAGAATATATGGGATTTTTCATTTTGTTATATGGTATCTGGACATTAAAAGCTGCAGATATAGAGAAACGTAGATGGGATGATGTACGTAGATTGGTTGACTTAGCAAAAATAAAGATTGGACAAGTCGTATACTGGAGAATGGACATCTCAACCATCGTGCTTGTAAGAATTCATACGGTTTCAGTATCTCCGGACAACACAATTGAGTATAGCGCATCTTCTCTTTATGGAGACGAAATAAGCTTCACGGACGAGCTGATTGGAAAAGAGATTTTCGTTGACCTGCAGGAAGTTCCTGAACAGGATCTGTTTGAGTGTCGCAAAAAAGGGGAGAAGTTATTGTGGATTGAGATTCAGAACAAGGATGATACACATGGTTTATAGAAGATTTAGAAAACACCAGAGCTTTTCCAGAGATAGTATGATAGATATAGAGAACAGTGGTATGAGGATAGTGGAGAAGCGATAAATTATATTATCGAAAATGAGTATGCAGCATTTTTTATAATGGAGGAAGTTAAACTATGGCAGAGAAAAAAAAGACGAAAAAAGTAGGGCGTTGTAGCTGTTGCAAGGCAAAAAAGGTGTCTTTAGTTCCAGACCTCGGCATTAAAATCTGTAAGCACTGTGCACTCCGCATGGCGTTTGCGCTTGTGCGGAACGATGTGTTGGATGGTGTGTGGGACGATCAACCGCGGGATACTTGTGTTGCCTGCTGCAGCGTTGGACAAGTAACATCAGGGATGCCTTTTAAGATTTGCGATTCCTGTGTTGGTCGTATGAATAAAATCATTTGGGATGAAAAACAGAGAAAATTTTCAAAAAGTGCAGCCGGTGATAGAATTTCTTTAGACATTAAAGATTTATCTATAATCGTACATAAAGAAATAGCAAAAATTTCGCATGAAAAAGGTGTTGGAATGAACAAAATCGAGGATGCATTTTTCTATCAATACAGAATGTTTTATCCGGAAATGATCGAGGTTGATATCAAGGAAAAAGAAGATCCAAATAATCTAATAAATTATTTATATGCCGGAGATGGACTTATTGTGACAGATCCCAAAGGAGAACTTGCAAATGCAAATTGTGATTTATTGAAAAGAAATGGTTATAAGGTGTTTCACTTGGATTTAGCTAATTATAAAAATGGGGCTAAGGTAACTATGTCTATGTTTCCAGATCAGGATATGAGCGACGAACAAGGATGATACGCTTGGAATATATTGGATGGTCCGGATGCATGAAGCATTCGATTAAATATATCACAGAAATATAAGCCATTACATATTTTAGGAAAGGAGGAGACAAGCATGGAGAAGATAACAATCGATATCGAGCAGAAAAACAGCGACGGTGTTTTGAAAGAGTATGCAGCAAAGTTTGCAGACTTAAAGCAGCAGGAGAAGAACGTAAGTAGCTCCGGCGAGGAAGAAAAAAGTACATAGAAAAAAACGGATGAGCTACAACTCATCCGTTCTTTGCGATATCGTATTTGCCGATACGATATCAAACAAGTAAATGAAATAGATTACCTATAAATAACCTATACAACCTATAAATAAAATAACAGACTATGCTGAGAAAATCAAGTATAAAACGAAAATTTATACGGCTGGTTGAATCAGAAGAGAAGTCCTGGGCAGTTTATTTATAGGATATCCGGCTCAGGACTTTTTTATTGTGCTATGTTCGCCAGGAGGTCGCTTAGATCTGCAGGCGTGCTACATAGATTAACTGAAAAATAGAAAACAGGCGGGCGCAGCTTCAAAAAATGGAAAATGCGCGTGGCTTAGTTAAGGTCAGCCTTTTTTCTTAGATGCTCATATCTTAAATGGGAGGACACAGCCGGATCGAGACGAATATCCAGATTACCATGCCGGCGTGTCACAGGAACAAAAGCCCTGTATAATCTAGCTGGTGTAGTGCAGCATAAATAATAAATGCACTCGGCTCAGTGTAGACCAAGAATATCCTATACTGATAACGTCAGGGGTTGGATGCAGAAGAATGACCTCAATAAGCCTAACCTGTCCGGACGGCTGCCCGGACGGACAGTACATTGGTTAAAACTATCCTGCGGAAGGTAATCCGTTGGGGGAGATGGTAATACACCCCAGGGGGCGCACAGATCAATCGAAAGATGAAGCAAGTGGAATACTAGGCGGTGGAGCTTGTAGAAAGTGTGTCGGAAGCATGATCATCATGTGGATGAAGTCAGATATTCAGGAGGTATTATGGTTGACGCTCTTGCGATTTTCGCAGGGGGAGTCTGCCCGGAGGTAGCCATTAAAGAAAAATGTAGGAGTGGCTCCGGAGGTTTTTTGGAAGGTTTAGAGTGTAAAAGATGTTGAACTTATACAGAAATGTCGAACCACAAAAACCACAAAAACCACAAGAACCACAAAAAACACAGGAAAGTCTATTTACCCTTGTTTTTAAGTATGTTATATTATAATCACTGGAGGTGGATGAGAGACACCCTCATACAGAATTGTTCCTTACAAACTCAGCAATTTTGTAGCACCTCCAGTTAATAGCATTTTTCTTTTCCCTTCCTTTAATAGGGCAATGATAACCACGAATGAAAGTTCGTGGTTTTTTGTTGCCTTGCTAAAGGTAGAGAGCGGGCGAGGAGGAACAATTTAATAACAGGAGATTAAGCAAATGGCATTTGTCGTTAATCACTATGAGCTGCTGCAGCTTCCAATCAACGCAACGACTGAGCAGATCAAAGCAGCTTATAATGAAAAGATGGAGCAGGCTACGCCTGCAATGGCAGAGCAATATAAAACTGCATATTACATTTTAACGGATCCGGTTCGCCGGCAGAAGTATGATCTATCGCTAGGCATCCACAAATATCGGAATGTGCCGGTAATATATCGAATAGGTAAGGCAATCGCAAGGGTGATTCTAACCATGCTGGATGCCTTATTTTCATTTTATTGGTGCTTTCTATCTGTAATTATAGCGGCGATAGCCGCTTTTTGGATATACAAATGGAGAACCGCGGGAGTCCTGCCGGATGTAGTGGCATTTTGCGCGCTGCATAGGTACGAGATCATCATGCTGGCGGGATTTGCCGCGATAGATCTGCTGGGACACTTTTATGTGCGCAGAGCAAACCGGTACCTGAAGCATTACAACTGGGAATATATCGTTAAGGAGGAAAAGAACAATGGACGAAAATTACACAGATGAATTTATGGATGAAGATGAGGATTTGTATGTTGAGGATGAGAATCCGGATCCGGGACAGGAAGCAGACATACATAAATCTATAGAGCCGGATCCGGCAGAAGAGGTTAGAATGCCCGTGATACAAGAGAATGCGCAGCCACAGACGACGCAGCCGCAACATATGCAAGAACAAGGAGATCAAACAGAAGGTGATATAGACAAGCTTCCATATAAAAGCTATATAACGTACTTATATGACCGCTTTTGTGATGTGAACAAGGGATTGGGACATCTGGATGAAGAGTGGAAGAAAGTGCGCGCTCAGATCAATTCAGCGTTGCAGCTGAAGATTCCAAGAAAATACATAGAACGATTGATATCTCTGGAGTATAACTATGAGCAACGCGAGGTTATCAAATTTATGTATTTTTCCAAATGCAGTGAAGAACTGGTCGCAGATATGAAGCCGGCTCTCACATATAAGGAAATGATGGCAAAATATGATGCCACGAAGGTTGAGAGCGCGATCGTCAACATGTTGGACGCACCGCTCAATACGATGTCGCGGCTTGTGAACGAGTATAAAGAAGATCTGACGAAATACCGGAAAGAGACAGAAGAAAAAATAGCATCTTATGAACAGCAGATGAAAGAAAAGGATATGGAGCTTGCTGAAGCAAAAGAGGAGCTTGCTAATCTGCAGGAGGAAAAGAAAGCAGAACGAGAGAAGAAAAGTAAGGAGCAGCTCATCCAGATGGAGGCAGAGAAGATTGCCCAGGAGATGTTTTTAGCAAAGAAGAAAGAGTACGATGCTGAAAACCGGCGCAATCAGGAAATGGAAGAGCTGTATCATCGAATCGATATGCTTGAGCATGGAGCAGATCCGGGCAATGGTCAACAGAAAGCAAAGAGAGGATGGTTCACCGGGAAAAAGTCAAAAAAACAGGTGCCTGTTACATCACCACAGCGTTTCAGCAGAAATCTTCCTCTTCCAAAGGATTTCGATATCAGTACGTATATGATGCAGAGCAATCTTTCATCATCCCAGCTCGATGTGATTGCAATGGCTGCGAAGTGTGGTCTGTCTGATCAGATACTGAAAGACATGATTGACAGTGGAAAGGATGCTCGCGCGCTAAAGCAGATTGTAGAAGTATTCCTAGCCAAAAAGGAAAAAGAGATGACAGCTGGAAGCGATATAAAACAGGAGGACATAGTCTATGATAAATAGCAAAGAAATGATGCAGCAGATATGTATGGATCGCTCTGAGGCGGAGGCAATCTTAACTGCGCTTGCACAGCTATCAGTGCTCTGCCAGAAATATGCAATAGTATCAATGAGTAGTGATAGCCTGAGACTGTCTGAATTGGAGTATGAGCTTGGACAGGTTAACGATAAAATCAATCGAAGTATCGTAGGCATTTACACTCACCGAAGTGCGTTGAAGAATGGAATTACAACAGATGAGGAGAAATTATGATGTCACTAATAAAAACAGCCTTGATTATAATTTGTGTGTCTATAAGTGCACTTGCTCTTTATTGTGACTTTAGTTTTAAAGAATTTATTGAAGATTGTATAGATGCCGTGAAGGGACAGCATGTATATATCTACGTCTGTGATGGAAAGAGGTACAAAAAAAGAACTGTCCGGATCAAGAACGAAGAGATTGTAGGTCGATTATATCGTAAGGTAGAGAAACCTTTAACCAAATTAAAAAATGAAGCTAAGGATAGAAAGCAGCCATGTCATGAAGAGCTTGAACAGTTATTTATTTCTTTTTATCCGGAATTTGAGCTGCTATATACAGACCTTAAATCATGGGCGGACAGATACAATCATGCAGACGAGAGTGAACAGAATGCTTTGGAACAAGCCTTAGATTCTAAGATGGAAGTAATCGTGCAGCCGATTATGCAGCTGCGAATAAAACGTGCTTCTATAAAGAATAGTTATGATCGGTATGTAGCCGATTGTAATCAAGCGGAAAGAGAGCTTGTAAGGAATGAGATATCTGAAGACAAATGGTTCCGCAATATATCGTTGATTAGTGAAAACAATAAAGAAAAAGAACTAGAGAAACTTCGCCAAAAATACGATAATATTGATAAAATATATTGACAAAATATGATTTCAGATATATACTAAAATTAGAGAAAATATGCTATAATGTAACGAGGAGGGGCTGCTATGGAGAATCAGAAGAAAGAAAAAAATAAGAAACGAATCGTACTGGTAGTAGTGCTTTTGCTGTGTTGCTGCACATGCGTAGCAGTTTTCGTCAAGAAAGGCATAGCCAAGAAGTCTGAGCGAAGCGGTGTTCCGGTGGCGGTTGATGCACAGACCGTTGATGTGGATAAGGAAGCAGCAGAGGAAAAAGAGACAACGGAAGCCACAGACGGGAAGAAGGATGAGAAGCTGCAGGCGGACAAGAAACCGGAGGTGACAGAGACGGTAGCATCGGCATCCGGAAAGAAAACTGAATCGTCAGCAGATAAACCGAAAACAACCGAAGCAGCATCCGGGCAGAATAGTAAGACGGAGACAAAGAAGGAGAATACGCAGACAGGACAGACAAAGACAACGGAAGCTCCTGCAAAGCAGAATACGACAGAACCTACGAAGCCGAAAACGACGGAATCTACGAAGCCGAAAACGACGGAATCTGCGCCGAAAACGACAGAAACAGTGACTGCTCCTTCCGTACCAAAAACAACCGAAGCCACGACAGAGGCACCACAGAAGCAAAGAGTGTGGGTAGTCGATCAGGCAGCATATGATGAAGAACGTCCGGTGTATGAGACGAAGTGTAGATGGATATGTACTGGATGTGGTGGATATATGTACACACAGGAAGACATAGATAATCATCCATGTGTGGCAAGCTGGTACAGCGATACATATTATGAACAAACAGGAACCGAAACCATCCATCACGATGAAGTCGGTCACTGGGAATGGCAGTAAAAAAAAAAACAGTCGATAAAGAGGAACAATCTAAGGGTTGTTCCTTTTTTTGATGCTTTCTTTTAACCGCTTAGAAAGCTCCAGTCTGTATCAAGTGATCAGGCTGTTTATATAAAAAAGATCGTTTCAAGAAAGGAGAACTATGATGAACAGGAAACGAATATTATCGGTGGCGATGGCAGTTGTATTACTTATAACAACTGCCTTTTATTATGCCCCAAGAACTTTTGCACATGCAGTAGCATCAGAGACGGATGCAGAGAAGGAAACGCCTGCCTCAGAACCAGAGATCACGTTTGATCGCTGTTATAATGATGTGGCACAGGCACAGATTGAAGATGAGGGTTTGGATTTTTCAACCTGTGAACTATTCGTAAAAGCAAATGCAGAAACATTTACACCGACTACAACTGTACAAGAGGTTTCAGATACAACATATATATTAAAGTTCGTGTCTGAAGAAGAGACCAGAAGCGCCTATACGTATTATTACGATAAAGCACAAAGTATAGAAGCAAACGAGGATTGCTTTGCGATATCTCTGTCTCCGGAAGAAAGAACATTATCAATTCTTATTGCGGATCATGATAAGAGAGTGTCTGATGTGTATGTTGCGATTATGGATGCCATTCAGGGTGATGTAGAGAACATTTATGTGGAGGGAGTAGCCGGACAGTCAAAGTTCATTGATGCTGCACTTGCCTGCGCACAGGATGCAGGAATAACGGTTACGTCTCAGAATTCTGATCAGTCGGAATTGGAAAATGAAGATGAAGAACTGGAAAGTCCGGATCTTGATACGGAAGGGACAACGCAAGAGCAGACGACAGAGGCTGTTCCAGAAGAGACAGAAATCATAATAGGAACACCTGCAGATGCATCTGCAACTGCCACAGATTTAGATGGAGAACCAAATATAAAGAGTAAATGGAAGTTTCAGACATTTGTAGAAAATTTAGTTTCCGTATATGCTATTGGAGAGCGCCAAGAGTATGACCTTGGTGGCTTAAAGGTTTATTGTGAGCATGAACAAAACGCTGCCATCGGAAGGACTACGGCAATCAATGGAAATAACGTGTATATGTATTGTGGTAGCCACAATGATGCTTCTCCGTTTTCATATGAAACTGGGTATGTAAGTGGATATTATGTATTTGATGCAAATCTGGATCAGTTTACTGCGGGGGCAGAAGGAAGAAATATCCGCTGCGCATTTTGGGATAAGTTTCGTGGTGGAAATCCAAATATCAAGTTATCCAATGACGATGCACAGGATTTTTCTATCAATTATTTAACAACACGATCAAAGTACACAAATTTTCATCTTCCGGATTCAAACAATTTTAAGATTTGCCGGCTTGATGGAACAACAGTTTTATCAAATGCCAATGGGTGTGTACAGCAGACAACCATCAAAGTCAACAGGGTAGGAGATATTTATCGGACGGAGGAGTTTAAGGTTTTTACCGAGACGAGCGACTATAATGATTGCATTCAGGCTCGTATTCAGTTTAGCGGAGCAAAAATCTATTATAAAAACAGAACATCTTCTGATTTTAAAGAAGGTCAGACTGGCGGAGATATGAGAGTTAATGACGGCGAAACGGTTTATTTCGAGTTCGACGCAGGTCAGGCACCACAGATAACATTTTCATCCGTGCGCGCCGGCACAAACGAGGCTGGCTACTACATTGGTCCAGCATACAGACTCCGTCCAATTTCAAAGATCACTGGAAACTCCGGCACGAGAGATCTTCAGCCGCTGCTGTGTGTAACAGAGACGTCGGTGTCACTGAATATGACTCTGCAGGCAGCTACTACGGAATTAAGTATAGTTAAGAGTTCTGCAATGCCTGAAATTACATCCGGCAATGCCTGCTACTCTCTGGAGGGTGCAGTATATAGTGTATATGAGGGAAACTCGACTTCGGGGAAGGTTGTAGCAGAGCTGGTAACGGACAACCGTGGTACAGCAACCGTGTCGAATCTGGCAGCCGGAGATTATACAATTAAAGAAAAATCTGCACCAAAGGGCTTTGCAGTGGATACAAAGGAATATCACGTGACTACTGGAGCAATCCCGGTTACCTTGCGTGTAACGGATCATCCAACGATGGATCCGGTTTCAATCCTTTTAACAAAGAAAAACAAGATGTCGCAGCCGGTTGTTGGAGCGCAATATACAATCAAGTATTATAAGGGTGTCAAGATGGATACGGATCCGGCTGCAGCGGGTGTACCACTTGACCGAAGCTGGATTTTTAAGACGGACGAGACAGGAAAAATTCGATTTAGTAATAACCAGAAGTGGTTTGTATCCGGTGATGAATTTTATGTTTTTTTCGGTGCAACCGCACTTCCGGAAGGAACCGTCACAATTCAGGAAACAAGCGCACCGACAGGGTATGTGTTGGATCCAGAAGTATATGTCCGGCAGATCACACCGGGTGTGGATGCGAGTATATCTACATTTAACGAAGTTGAAGTAACGGAAGATACGATCCGTGGAGATCTGTCGTTCACAAAGGTTAACGAAGCCGGGGAAAAGCTTGCGAATGTCAAGTTCTCTCTGACCAATACAGATACCGGCGAAAGCCATATTATCTGGACAGATGAAGATGGGTATTACTCGACGTCAAGTGGTTACATCCTGCACAGTAAGGACACAAACAACGACAAAGCCGGATCCGGTATCTGGTTCGGAGAAGAGGATCTGGACGATACGGTTGGCGCGCTTCCGTATGGTACATATAGCTTAAAAGAGTTACGCTGCGAAGCGAATAAAGATAAATATAAAGATATTGAAGCAGTGACTTTCTCAGTAACCGAGAATAAAAAGACTTACAACATCGGAAGCATCATCAATGAGAAGTTCCCGACACTTAAAACAACTGTGCGCGATTCGGAAACCGGGACGAATGTTGCAAGTCTTTCCGATACGTTCAACGGTATCGACGCTGTAAACTTAAAGAAGTTAGAAGTAAGACACAACTATAAGCTTACGATGAAAGCTTATTCAAAAGCGCTTGGAACATATCTGAGCGAGGATACAAAAGAGTTTGAAGCAACAGATCCAGAGATGGATGTGGAAGTAGATGTGAAGTTTGATGTGACGGATGAACTGCTGGGCACGGATGTCGTGATCTTCGAGTATTTGACGGATGAGGCATATCCGGATGAGCTTGTTGCGTTCGAGGAAAACCTTGGGAGTGCTGAACAGACAATTCATTTTCCAAGTATGGGGACGACCTTCTTGGATGATGTTTCGAACACACACATTGCATATCCGAATCAAGAAGTGAAGCATACAGACAAAATTGCGTATAATAATCTGATTCCAGGCATCAAGTGTAAAGCAAAGGCAACATTAAAATATCAGGATACCGGGGATACAATCGTAGATACAGATGGGAAAGAGCTAGTTCAGGAAGTAAGCTTTATCCCGGAAGAGCCGTCCGGCACAGTCGATGTTACATTTAAGTTTAATGCCAGCCTGCTGGCAGGAAAGTCAATTACAGCTTTCGAAGAGATTTATGTAAATGATAGACTTGTGATGAGTGAGTGCGATCTGAACAATGAGGATCAGACGATTCACTATCCAGAGATTCATACAACTGCGAAGGATGCAGTAAGTCTCACGCATAATGGACGAAGAAGGCATGACGCTGTTATCGTTGATATTGTCGATTCAAAGAATCTTATACCAGGTGCAAAATACCGCGTCGATGGAGTTGTTATGGATTATGACACACAGAATCCATTCCTGAAGGATGATGGAGAGCAGGTTCTGGCGAGTGTCGAATTTACAGCAGAGAAATCGGATTCTTCCGTAGAGGTTACATTCCCTGAGATCGATACGATCAAGCTGCTTGGAAAATCACTTGTCTGTTATGAGCGGCTTTATCTGGTTGTTGATGACAAAGAATATCTCGTAGCCGTGCATGAAGATATCGAAGATAAAGATCAGACAGTAACGTATGACAATTTCGTTGGATATATCGATATGCATATCGATCTTCACACAGGCGGACAGGGACACAAGGTTAGTAAGAGACCGGGTACCGGAGATCCGGTGAAGCTGTTCCTGCTTCTTGGAGCTGCGCTGGTATCAGGCAGTGTAGTTTGTATTATGATCTACAAAAAGAAGAAAGGAGACAAGAGGCATGAAGATTAGGAATATGGCAGCATTGGTGATTGCTGGGTGCATGTTTGCATCCGGCATTCATGTATATGCAGCTTCCCAGATTGCAGATTCAGATGGAAATCTGTATGCATATTCCGTTGAGGGTGAACAGACGGGAGAATCAGACAATCCGGAGGATTATTCTTTCGACTTTCAGGAGAACGTTGAAGCATCCGGCAAGAACTATACATTGAATCATGTTGAGTATTCAGTAATCAGCGCATATGAAGAAAAGTATGGTGATACGGAGATTCCAACTACGGAAGTAGTAAAAGAAGATAAAATCGAGAAAAAGGATGGCTATAAGCCGGAGAAGTCTGTAATTGAGAAGAATGGTCTGAAATATAGATATAAAAGCAGTTCTTTTTCGGAAAGTGATGATTTTTCAGAAAAACCGATAGATCTGCAGAGCTATACAGATTCCGATTATACGATTGGAACCTTGGATGATGTTGCAAAGCCGGATACAATATCTTATGAGTATGAAGGGAAGAATTATGCATTATCGTACGATCATGCAGAAAAAATCTTTGAAGGATGGAAATCCGGATACACGATTCAGGGGACAATTTACGATTATGATGCACCTACAATCATGGTAGGCTCGACCGCGATAGAACCGTCGCAGCTTACTACACTTTCCACTCAGGATCTGCAATCGTATGTGGCGGCGCAAGGATACAACACAGACACTTATCGCTTCAGCAATGTCTCATTTGCCGGGGAACCTTATGTCAATGCAGACAAAACATGCAGGGATTACACTATATCTGTAGATGCATATGTCCGGCAATACCGATTATATTATACCCTGCATGATAAAAAGAAAGAGGCATTATATACGGCTGAAAACACGTACGAATTGAGTGCAGACGATGTACAGAATCTTAAGAATCTAAAGGGATCATACACCGTGAAGGCTACGGCGTATTATGATGAAGCGGAGCAGAAGAAAACCGAAAAAACATTGCCGGTAGCGGCAAAGGTTGCGATTGCATTTGGCGTGATCGTCGGACTTGTGTTGATTGCAGCCCTGATATTATATTTAGTGAAAGGGGGAAGAAAGGGTACAGATTATCGATCCAGAAGAGATTCAAAGAGAGATTATAAGAACTTGTAAAGCAGATAAAAAGAAGAGTATGTCCTATTGACGTTTGGGCATGCTCTTTTTTTATGCCAAAAATCAGAAAAAAAGGAGAGTAGAACGTATGAGAAATTTATTTGAGAAGGCAAAGAGATATGGATGGAAGGTGATTGCAGCGGTGGTTGCTTTGGTTACGACCTATGCACCGGCAGTGTGTGCAGCAGAGTCTGCAGATGAAGTCGCAAAGCAGGTAACAAGCCCGCTTAATAGTCTTGTAGATGTGTTGACATCAATCATGGCAGCCGTAGGTGTACTTATGCTTATCAAGAGCGTGACAGAACTTGTAAATGCGATTCAGCAGCAGGATAATTCCGGAATATTCCATGCTGGTCGTGGGATTGCTGCAGCTTTGTTGATGATCAGTATCAAGGTGCTTGTTAAGTTGTTTGGCGTATAAAAAGGAGGGACGTAGATGGGGGTATTAGACACGATATCCACCGTGACTAACTTCTTCGCGAATATTGGAGCAAGCTGTGTAGATATAGTGAATGGTGCATTAGAAGTATTTTCAAAGTTTGTTTTTTCGTCAGCAGATATGCTGACGAAGGACATTCATAGTGAAGAATTCGCTGATTTCTGGGCGGTGGTAGATAATGTTGGAAGTGTGTTAGGAGTTATAGCATCTACGCTGATGGTTTTGCTTTTCCTGATCAATATGTGTACAGATACCTGGGATTCCCGACACGACTTAGATTTGTTCGGTGTAATTAAGAAATGCGCCAAAATGATTGTGGCAATCGCCCTGGTGAATAATGCAGTGCCGATCGTTACTGTCATATTCCAGCTTGGTGCAAAGCTGGCAAAGGTAGTGATGTTTGGCACAGATTCCCAGGGCGTTGTTTATAGCAAACTGAAGCTTGCGACGGATCAGTCCGCATATATTGAATACGGTGTTAGCGGATTTAAAGGATTTCTGATGTTCCTGGTATTTTTGATTGCTGCGATTGCAATCATAGCGTCCGGAGTGATGATTGCTGTAGAGATATATACGCGAATATTTAAGATTTTTATCCTGATTCCATTCTCGACAATATCCTTCACGACATTTGTGATGGGGGATGGGAACCGCGGAAATGAAGTGTTCCATAGTTATCTGAAGTCGATTCTTTCGACAGCCATTGAAGCGTTAATCATTATGGTGTGCCTTAATTTTACATATTCGCTCCTACATGGAGATACGATGCAGAAGCTGATACCGGCAACCAAGACGGAAGCGTCGGAATCAATAACGGTGAATGGGGCGGAGCTAGCGTATCTGCTTGTATCAATCTCAGGAGATACATCGAGCGCAAACAGTGTGTTGAAGGAGCAAAAAGATAACATAAGCCAAGCGGTCAAGGAACTTGTAAATGGAAAAGGACGCGATAAAGCAATCAGCAAATACGGCTGCATAGTCACTTCGGATGGTCAGGTGTTAGAAGCATCCGGAGATTTATTATCAATGTTCACCGATTTAAGTAATGCAGTCGGCGCAGATGATTTGAAAAATAAATCTGTATCGATAAAGCTGTATCCTGCTTTCACATGGTCTGGCGTGTTCTTCACGATACTACAATTTTTATTCCCAATTTTCCTATGTACAGGAGGAGTAAAGAAAGTAGAACAGTTTTCAGCTTATGTATTAGGCAGATAGGAGGATGTTATGGAATTACCAATCAATACGGATCCGCAGGATCTGAACAAGAATATGCTCGGTGGGCGCAAATGGTGGCAATATTTATGCATTGCAATTTCGTTTGTAATTGCAATCGTATTTACAATCGTACTTCGAGGAAAACTTAATTCTTCGTTGAATGGCATTATCTGTGCGCTGCTGGTTGTTGTGCCGGGATACATTGGTATCTTTAAGAAAAATGATTTGGATTTCTTTGAATATTATAAAGAGAAGAGAAAGAACCGGCAAAGCAAAAATGTATTTTATTATGTTTCGGATCATGAACATGTGGATTGATAAATAGGTGGAATGTAAGACATGAAGTTTTACATCCCGCCTTTTTTGATGCAAAAAAACAGGAGGAACAGAATGGATAAATGGATGATTTACAAGAAATGTGACGATTTTCGCGTGGCAGCACCGAAATCCGTGCAGGATCTTGTTGAGATCAAGGCTATATCCGAAAATGGAATTTTTGAAGTTGGTCGTGGAGGAATCTTCACTAAAACATATAAGTTTTCGGATATCAATTATGCGACTGCATCTGTGGATGAACAGATTGCAATCCTGGAGAGCTGGTGCCGGTGGCTAAATAGCAACTCGGCACCTTTTAAGATTACTTTTAATAACAAAAATAAGAATATGGCTACGCTGCGTGAACAGATTCTGTTGCATAAGAAGCTTGATGAGTATGATGTGTACCGGGATTATTTTAACGAGAGCATTGAGAAATGCATTACAGCCGGCAGACAGGGCATTGAGCAGGAAATGTACATCACTGTACGCTACGATGTGTCAAACTCGTATGAAAATGCGAAAGCATATTTCACAACGCTTGAAAATTCTATGGTTACAGCGTTTCGGGAGATTGGAAGTACACTGACACCTTTGGATGCGACGGAGAGACTTCGTATTCTGCATGATTTCTATCGCTTTGGCAATGAAGAGTATTTTCAGTTCAATTTCAGAAATGCCGTTGCGCAGGGATTTGATTTCAAAGATGCAATTATCAATACCCGGCTGGATTTTTCTGCAGAAACATACTTTAAAACGGATAACAAGGTTTGTTCCTGTCTGTACCTGAAGCAGCTTCCGGGGAAATTGACAGATCGATTCATTGTAGAATTGTCCAAATTGCCGGTCAAAATGATTTATACCATCGATAACTCTCCGATATCGGACAAGGATGTCGATGATATGCTCAAATCAATTTATCTTGGCATCGAAGAACGTATCCGGAAGCAGAACAAAACAAGAGTGAAGCAGATGGACTTTTCTTCAGATATTTCTCTTTCCGTAAAGATGGAGAAAGATACGATCGAAACCTTGATCAAAGAAAAGCAGGAACAGGATCAGCATTTCTTCTATACACAGATGAATATCTGTGTTGTAGCGGATAATCTGGAGCGGCTCAAAAAGGACTGCGATCTTGTGATCCAGACTGCAAAGAACTTAAGCTGCATCTTCGATTATTCGTATATGAAACAGAAGGAAGCTCTGAATACCATCCTTCCGATCGGCGTACGGCAGGTCAGCAATGGACGAAACCTGCAGACCAAAAGCCTTGCTGCACTGTTTCCATTTAATGTACAGGAGCTTACAATGCCGGGTGGTATGTGGTATGGAACCAATCTTGTATCGAAGAACTTGTGTCTGGCAAACCGGAAAAAGCTTGTAAATCCGCATGCATTTTATTTTGGTGAAACAGGATCCGGAAAGACAACCGCTTGTCAGCTGGAGATGATGCAGGTGTACCTGAAAACGGATGATGATATTATAGTGATCGATCCTAAAAATGACTATGAAGATGTGTGTGCATGGCTGCGGGGCGGATATGTGAACGTATCTGCGAATAGCCCAAGCCATTACAATCCGTTAGAATACTTTAATGATGGCTCGCGATCAAATATCGCAGATGAGAAAGCAGAGCTGGTTAATTCGCTTGTAGAAACGTGCAAACGTGAGCCGCTATCCGCAAAGGAAAGCTCGATCGTGAATAAAGCACTCAAATATATTTATAATGAGGCTGCCTTAACAGGGAATATGCCGACCTTGACAGATCTGCACGCAGCATTAGGCAAAATCGAAGAACCGGAAGCGGTTGACCTGCAATGGGCGCTTGATCAGTTTGTGCATGGTTCCTTCAATATATTTGCCCAGCAGTCGAATGTGCAGGTAGGCGGTAACCGGCTTTTTATGTTTGGATTAAAGGATATGGGGAAAAATCTCCGGGATGTATCAATGCTTGTTATGCTTGAGTGCGTGAAAGAGCGTATCATGCAGAATGCGAAAGCAGGAAGGGCTACATGGCTTTATATAGACGAGTTCCATGAGGTACTGCATACGGACTACTCTCAGCAATACATCAAGTCGCTATGGATGCTTGTGCGATCGCTTGGCGGTATTTGCACAGCCATGACACAGAATGTTACGGATGTGCTTTTGAATGATACTACAAAGGCGATGCTTGATAATTCGGAGTTTGTCCTGATTCTGAAGCAGCAGCCGGGAGCTGCTGTGAAGCTGGAGCAGGAGCTTGGACTTTCAAAGGAACTGATCAAATACTGCACAAAAGAAAGTGGATGCGCAAAAGGGCTTCTTCGATGTGGACCTGTGATTATTCCTGCATCTTTGATGCTTGAACCGGGTACAGAGCTTTTTGGACTGTTTGATAAGAACTTCCATCGTGATGCAGATGCATCAGAGAGAAAACCTATGTTTGTTGCCCAGCAGTAACAGATTGGGGGTGATGATATGCCGGAAGAAAATCATGGAATTGACGTAGAAAATAAGCAGATTGTGCATGAAGCACCGTCTGCAGTGGTTCAGACGGTTGAAAATGCGGCAATCAAACTAGCATCAGATAATGTACGGTTTATACAAATTAAGAAGGATAAGGGAGAAGCTGCAGATGATTCATCTGCGAATATTCGACAACAGGTTGCAAATGACAGTAAAAAGCAGATGGAAAATGCAAAATCAGCCAGACGTTCGAATGTACAAAAGAAAGCCCAGATTGAGAAAAAGGAAGTATTAAAGAAATGGGGCAATCAGAATCTGCAAAAGCAGTCGGATCAGAATGTTGTATCCGGTAATTCGTCGGCAATCCGCAAGATTGCTCAACAAAAATCTGTGATAAGCACAGAAGAAAAACAGAAATATGGGATAAAAGCAGATTCCACGTTCCGGCAGATCAGTGAATCTAACAAGAAGGGCATTCGTATATCGACCAAAAAGATGCGCAATGTAGGAAAAGATGCATTGAAACAGTTTGTCCGTATGAAACGGATCGCACAGGTCGTATCCTCCGGAGATGCATCCAGTATGGTAGAATCGGCAGGAAAAGCAAGTATCCGTGCAATCGTATCTGGCGTTGTGAAGGTTTTTAAGATGGCGCTTCGGGCTGTATGGTCATTTTTGCGCGTGCTGCTTGCTCCATTTGCTATATACCTATGTATTTTAGTTCCGATTATAGTTGTAGTCGCGATGCTTGTCACGGACAATATCAATGCTGCAAACCGCGCAAAGAATCAGCAGAAACAGAGTTATATATTGTCAACCAATTTCCCGGCAGATGTCGAACAATGGCGGGCATTTGTAACGGAACGTTGCAGCGCGAATAACGATCCAAACAGCGATGTGGATTTAACGTTATTCGTGGATGCGATACTTACAACGATTTATCAGGAATCCGGAGGAAAAGCCGATGCAGCCGGTGTAAATGGCGATGTAATGCAATGTAGTGCAGCCGGCAGTTATTGGAATAAAGAGATGCCTGCAGAATGGTCAGATGCGCAACGGTCGATCGATGTTGGGACGAGGGTATTTTATGATCTACTCAAAAAATGGAATGTGACATCTGCATCGGATGTTGATGGTCTAACCATGGTTGCTCAGGGATATAACTATGGATCCGGGTTTCTGGATTGGAGCAGAAAAAAGGGATACGAGAAATGGTCGCTTGACATCTCAACGGAATTTTCCAACAGTAAGGGCGGACATTATGGCACAAAAAGCTATGGTTCCCAGTGGGCAGCAAAGCTCGAAGCCAGCGCGGTTATGATCGATTCAAGCATGATTGCAGGCGGGGAATATTTGTGGGCGGTTGATGCCAGCCATGTAGAGGTCACTTCGTTTTTTGGACGCAGACAGCCGACAGTCAGTTTTGCATCCAAAAATCATTTAGGAATCGATTTTAACGTCGGAGCAAATGAGCCGGTGTATGCGATCGCAGAAGGAATTGTGACAGCCAAGGCATATAGTTCATCGATGGGAAATTATGTATCTATATCCACTCAGACCAAAGATGGTACGCTTGTACACACATATATGCACAATAATTCATTTGCCAATATAGCGGTCGGTCAGAAGGTGGCTGCCGGTCAGCAGATTGCGTATGCCGGAAGTACCGGAAATTCAACAGGTGTGCATTGCCATCTCCGGACACAATTAAATGGATTAAGCGTGAATCCGCTCATTTACTGCTATGGAGGCATCACAAATATAAAAGCCAGGGATTCTTCGGGGAACATAATGACGATTAATCTCAATGTCAATCTATCATCGGATTCCTGGAGCGCACGTGCCGGAACTGCTTGGAACACATACTATATGTACACTGCAGACGGTTATATCCTGGGAACCGGAAAACATGAATAGGAGGTTTAGAAAATGTTTGATGATTTATATGATAAATTGAAATATGAGCAGGAAACATATTTCTGCTACTTAAAACTCATTTCAAGAACAGAATTCTACGCAAAAGCGTATGAAATCACAGTGAAAAAAGCAATTTATGCAGCGTTGTTTGATGATCTGAATAACAATCATCTTGCGAATGAGGTGAATGAACTGCTTCTCAGACAAGAAAATTCGGTTGATTTCATTTATATGAAAGCGGTCGATGATGCAGTGATCTGGAAGGAGAAGCTGACGCCGGAATCGTGGTCACTCATAAAGGCAAAAATTAAATTTTAGTAACAAATGGAAATAATCAAGAGCTATCAGCAAATGTGCTGGTAGCTTTTTTATTTGGAGGAATATGGATGACATATAGAACACGGGAACAAATGCAAAACGAAACAGCTGCAGCAAGGAATTGTTCTATTCTTTTAATTGCTGAACACTTCGGCTACTCATTAAAACAGCATGGAAATTATTATTTTGCTGACGGCGAAAAGAGCTTGGTATTTTTCACTAATACAAATTCTTTTTATCACTATTATGAAAGAGCCGGTGGTTCGGGCATTGATTTTGTAATGCGTGAACGAGGCTGTAATATTGGGGATGCAATCGCGTATATCAATACTGAGATATCAAGAACGTTTATTGATTTCCCCAGTAATACAGGTTATAAGAATGAAAATTACCAATCCTTGCGAAGCAAAAAGGAATTGAAGGTGCCGGAGAAAAATGATAATCACCGTCGGGTATTTGCATATCTCACGAAGTCAAGAGGAATCAATCCGGATATTGTGAGTGAATTTTTGCATAAGCACCTTCTTTATGAGGAAGCTGGAAAGCACAATGCGGTATTTGTTGGATATGATAAAAAAATGGAAGTAAAACATTGTTTTATCCGGGGAACAATCTCTGATCGACAATATCGGGGAGATACATATGGTTCTGATAAGAATTATGGTTTTCTAGTCCAGTCACAAAATATGGATGCTGAAAGCCTGATCGTATTTGAAGCTCCTATCGATTTGATGAGTTATAAATCATTATATCCGGACGATAGATCGGATATGCTTGCGCTGGGGATGCTTTCGATGGAGCCAATTTACACATATCTTTCAGAATATGGTTCAAAGAAGATCTATTTGTCTTTGGATATGGATGAACCGGGACGACAAGCGGCTCAAGAGTTTTTGCAGAAATTGCATGCTGAAGGCTACGAAGCAGAAATGCATCCAATCTGCAGTCAAATTGAAAATATGCATGTGAAGGACGTGAATGACTTGCTGTGTGAAATGAAGCAGCGAACGATTGGAGGCTATGATCAAGTACGTAGTAAGCATTAACATATTGCTGGAAGCTCTTTTTTATTGTATCGGAAAGGAGGTATCAGCATGGATGAGCTTATGAAAGAATTTGATGAATGGATGCATCTTGAAGGTGAATTACAGAAAAAACAGCCGGATTATAGCTTGGATGAAGCATATTTGTTTCTCCAAAACACTTCAAAAAATTCTAAAAATTTAGAAAAAATCTAAAAATTGCAACAAAATTAAAAAATTGCAAATTTGTTGCAAAATTTCAAAAAAATTGAAAAAATGCGATTTTTTTAGATGAAAAAGTGGCGGAAAGCAATTAAAAGAAAAGGGCGGGTGGTTAACGTGAAAAAATATGAACATGATCTTCACTTGAGGCTTGATCAAAAGACGGATGAATTATTGCAGCGTAATCTTGACAGAACTAATGAGCAGCGAAAAAAGAAGATCAATCAGTCAGAATATGTTCGACAGTTAATATGTCGTGACTATCTGGAGCAGCTTGGAATTGACAAGTCTGATCTTATGAAATGTGTGAGGTCGCTAGCCGGATTGGGTAATAATGTGAATCAGATTGCCCATAATATGAATTCTGGCATATATACGATCGAGGATTTGGAGAATCTGCGAAGCTGCATGGCAGACATTGGTCAGATGCGAATGGATATATCGAAATTAT
>ENA-OQQU01000489-OQQU01000489.1-human-gut-metagenome-genome-assembly--contig:-NODE-489-length-26113-cov-19.640840_pt1 | contig 26113 bp, 17 predicted proteins | sample MGYA00243233_ERZ505096 | MGnify/ENA primary metagenome ERZ505096 (study PRJEB26097, sample SAMN02712159) | human gut metagenome | biome: Gut microbiome | host: Homo sapiens | place: Denmark... | reverse complement strand
GAACATGAAGAACTCGCTCATGGACCTGCACGACAAAATCCTGCTGCGGAAAAGGGCGCTCATTGAAACCGTCAACGACGAACTCAAAAACGTCTGCTACATTGAACATACCAGGCACCGCAGCATTGACAGTTTTGCTTCCAACCTGATTGCAGGGCTTATCGCATACAACCTGCTACCTAAGAAACCGTCACTCAATATTGACATCATTGATAAAAGCAGGCTTATTGCATAAGATTATTATACCGAACTCACGTTAATTTAAGGTACTCAAATTAGGTCAATACCATTTCATTGGTTTTGCAGTCATTTCAAGTGATTCTCTTTTTTTTAATGCTTTTTTCGCTTCGCGAACTGTGATTTATCACTCCGCTGCAACAGCAGTCGGCGAGTACTTTTGTGGGGCAAAATAAGTTTTGTGGCCACAAAAGTACAACTTGCTTGGCAAATCCTGCATTCTGAAAACATATCCTAACAGGTCTGTTAAAGGCAGAATCTTCAATCCGAAGCCAAAGGAGAAGTTGCCAATGTTCTAACTTTCCATGATGTTAGGAACTCTTAGTTTGGAAATAATATAATTATAATGCTCGAAATGCTTTGACTATTGGGTTTCCTCTAACAAACACCCTGTAATCCGAAGTTCAATGTTTGTGAGTAGTTTGATACATAGGTAATGCGACAACTCAATGTGTTGGTTCATGGTTCTATGATTTATTGGTTATAAAAGTCGTGTTCACGAGAAACCCATGTTTGACGGATTATTCACCTCTGCTTCTCAGAGAAAAGGTCAAAAGTTCAATAATGCCAAAGTGTCATCGTGTCATTCGGTAATTGAAAAATCACAAGATGGTCGAGATGGACAAGAAAGGAATTGGAAGAAACACCTGATGGTTTTGAATAGTGTCTATACAGAAACTAGAGGGAAAAGCATTCACTACTTCGAAGATGCGGACTTAACCCAACCTTTTAATCAAATTGAGGATTAAAAGCATTCGTTTAATGGCATTTAATCAAATGCGGTTTAAGCGCATTTATAAGCATTCAACCGCTCAATTCATAGGTAACTTTATAGGGAACTTCGTGTTTTGTGCTAAATAGAAAAACTCCGAAATACTTGACTATTAAGTACTTCGGAGCTTCTTGGGTGGTACCACCAGGAATCGAACCGGGGACACAAGGATTTTCAGTCCTTTGCTCTACCAACTGAGCTATGGCACCATCGTTATTGCTTGTTTGCGGGTGCAAAGATAGGCGTTTTTTGTGATTCTCGCAAGTTTTTTCGCATTTTTCTTGAAAAAAATGCACGAGTTTCAGAAAATTGCAGTATCTTTGCACCCGCAATTCGGGATTTAGCGCAGTTGGTAGCGCACTACGTTCGGGACGTAGGGGTCGCTGGTTCGAGTCCAGTAATCCCGACTGTAAGCGGAAAAAGGTAACGATACTTTTTTCCGCTTTTATTTTTTATGTGCCGGCTGGTTGCCGGCGTTGTGGCGTTAATATGTCATCGGGGCTGACTGGTTCGGGCGTGTTAGTGGTGGTCTTTGTAGTATTGCCGCCGTATGGACTGGCCGCATGCAGGCAGGGGCTTTTGTGCGTTTGAAGATAAATAATGCAGTTTAACCGCAATTTTGGGCTATTTGATACATGTAAAATGCATTTTAATCCATATTTGTCCTTAATGCTGTTGGCGGTATTCGCAATAATGTTTTTTTTTTGTAAAAAAATTGTCGGCAGTCTTGTTTGCCTGATAACGGACATCGTGCAGACGTCTCTTGTACGTATACATTTTCTTAGTTATTAACTTAAATATTTTAGTATTATGAAAATTATCAGATTTTTTAGCAGGTTCTTTTTGGTTGCGGCAGTGTGCTTATTCTGCGCTTGCAGCAGTGACGACGATGAAGATGACGGCTCAGGTTCGGGCGGCTCGGGTAAAGGTTCGGTAACGCTGAATATCGGCGGGGTAAAGGCTAAGCTTGACAATGTGTATTGGATGGCGGAGGCGAACGGCGACGGCACTAATTATTACGAACTGCAATTCATGTCGTTCGACATGTATGCTTACATGGCAGGCGGCGACTATTCTTCGTTCCCGTCGAGCTATTCGGTGGTTTACATATCATTTGAAGTGCCTGGCACGCTTTCAGAGTTGCCCGTAGGTACTTTTAGCGAAGAAGACTATGAATTGTCTGGCATATTGGACGCTTCAATGGAGAATGGTGGTGAAGGACGCTATTATGTTGAAGAAGGTCCTTCCAGTGGCAATCTTGTCATAACAAAGACTGGCGACACTTACACGGTGACGATAGATCCGCTCGAGATTATTTACAGCGACCCGGATAACGTTGGTAATGGCGATTGGGGCTCAACCACAATGCAGTGGAACTATGCGGGCAAGATTAAGAAAGGCTCCCACGGAGTAGAATGGCGTAAGCAAGCCCGTCGGCAACATGCCGGCATCAAGCCAGCCGGCATACCGGCAGAGGTAATATATTTGCCCCGATAAGCGTAAGCCTTTTACGGGCATGTTTCAAAAGGTCATGTTTTGCTTGCCAAAACATGACCTTTTGCATTGTAAAAGATAACCTTTTGTGCCGCAAAAGGTTATCTTCTAGATTTTGAGGCGTAATGTATTGATAATCAAATGCTTGTCTATCCCTGTCTATCTCCTGTTGCTTTAATGTCCGTGTCGCCTTGTCCCCTTTCGGCGTTGCAAGGATACAGCGGCCGATTCCGCGTCTGCAGATTGCTGCATGATATTAAAAGCTAGAGTGGATTGTTGGTTGTGAAGATTGAAGGTTGTGAAATGTATATACTTGTTTTATTTTTACGGAATTATAAAATTAACTAACTACATTACAGAAAAATACGTTATATTTGCAGTGCCGAAACGGTCATTTCGGAAATGGTTGTTTCGGAAATTGAAATTAAAAGAATAAAGTCATGAATTTTTTTGACAGGACAGAAGAAATAGCATCTTTGCATGAAATTCGTGAAATAGCAAAGAATAACGCACAATTCACGGTAGTGACAGGACGTCGCCGCATAGGTAAGACATCTCTTGTATGGAAAGCGTACGAGGACGAGCCTATCCTTTATTTCTTCGTTGCCCGCAAAGCTGAAAGTGACTTATGCGAGGACTATCAGCTTGAAATCGAAAATAAGTTGGGAATACCGACAATGGGACGGGCTGGACATTTTACAGACATATTTGAATTTCTGATGAAACTTTCCATAGACCGCCCTATAACGCTGTTCATTGATGAGTTTCAGGAATTCTTCCGCGTGAACAAGTCTGTATACAGCGACATGCAGCGTATCTGGGACATTTACAGTAATAAAGCCCATATAAACCTGATTGTTTGCGGTTCTATTTACTCCATGATGACAAAGATATTCAAGGACAAGAAGGAACCATTATATAACAGGCAGACGCGTTTTATGACTGTACGCCCGTTTACTCCAACTGTACTAACGGAAATCCTGACAAAATATAATCCCGATTACACGGCAGAAGACCTGTTGGCTCTATATTCATTTACCGGAGGTGTGGCAAAATACGTGCAATTGCTTGTAGATGCAGGGGCTACGACCAAAGGAAAAATGCTGAATCAAATCGTAAAGGCCGATTCCATTTTTCTGGGAGAAGGCAAAGCCATACTTATTGAAGAGTTTGGCAAAGACTACGGTGTTTATTTTTCAATTCTATCGGCAATAGCAAGAGGCAAAACATCCCGTTCGGAAATAGAAAGCGTGGTAGGTAGAGAAATCGGTGGCTACTTGACCAAACTGGAAAACGAGTATGAGGTTATAGCAAAAAAACAGCCTTTGTTTGAAAAAAGTTCTACCAAGAATGTTCGCTATGCAATAGAAGACAACTTCTTCACGTTCTGGTTCCGCTTTATCTACAAGTACAGCTATATGCTGGAAATAGAGAACTACGAGGGTTTAAAGACGATTATAAACCGTGACTACGAAACATTCAGCGGTCTGATGCTCGAGCGCTATTTCAGGCGCGTGCTGATTGAACGTAAAGCCTATACACGGATTGGCGGATGGTGGGACCGCAAAGGTGAAAATGAAATTGACATTGTGGCCGAGAACGAGCTGAACAATGAAGCTACGTTTTTCGAGGTAAAACGTAAAGCCGCAAACATTGACATAGAGGTTCTGAAACAAAAAGCAGCATCTTTTCTGCGTGCCACTGGCGAGTTCAAGGGTTATGACATATCTTACAAGGCTCTGTCAATGGATGATATGCAGTAAAAATCATAAGCAACATAAAATCTTCGGGAAGTTGAAGCATCATCTTCGCTTCCCCGTTCATTTTATTTGTCATACTTTTATATTATATTCATTGTATTCTGAATAAAAGACCGTTCATTTCCGGCTGTGGTTTTAATGTCCGTGCCGCCTTGTTCCATTTCGGCGTTGCAAGGATACAGCGGCCGATTCCGCGTCTGCAGATTGCTGCATGATACTAAAAGCTAGAGTGGATTGTTGGTTGTGAAGGATAAGAAAGTTAGATGGAAAGATATAAAAGCTCAACGGATTATGAAAATAAAACGAGTTGTAGCAGAAGTGCGAATAAATGCAGATTATGTCTTTCATATAGGATGTGGATTACATCTATGTTTTGTGAGGACTTGGCACAATACAATGATGTAGGCCTTAAAACAGCATGGCAATGATGAGGTATGGCCAATATAGACTTGTCGTATTACTGTATTCTGAAATACACAGATAACGCCAAAGGATTGTATGTTATCAGGTTAGGCAGGCAAAGCAAGAAAATTGTGAAAAAAATAGTCCGGGTGTGGTTACATGTTCTGGTTGTCATTCATAAACAGACAAAAGAAATAAAATAACAAACTTAGAAGTTGCGCCCGATGACGTATTTAGGGTATATGACAATGAAGAAATATTTTGCAATTGCTCTCATCGCTTTAGTAGGAGCCGGTGCTATTTACGTGAATGCGAAAACGACCAATGCTGAGGTTGCACCAGGGAATTTTGAGGTCAATGTACATGTGACAGGAAATGATGACGGACATTGTCATTATTGTGGTCCTAAAAAATGTCCGTATTTCAGGGCTAAGAGTGGGGCAGACCCAACTATATGTAAATGTGGTCATTCCAAGCGTTCCCATGTTGACTCGTATTAAGTAAGCACCTTTATCCATAATATTGATTATAAGTTTGTGGGCACGTCACAAATTAAGCGCATCTCAAAATGAAACACATTGGATTCCTATTGGCAATGATATTTATGTGTTTGATTGCAAACGCACAAATGGTTGGAGGTTTTCAACAAGGTAAAGATGGTCACATCTATTTTGTTGCTAATAACAAAACGGGGGAAACTTTCAATATAAGGATTGTAGCCGTCTCTATAGACAGGAACAATTCGGAAGTGAAAACAATGACACCTAATGGAGGCTTCTTTTTGGGACCCGTAACTCCATGGAAATGGTATTGGAAAAAAGGAGATAAAATTTCTGTGGTATATCCTGATGGACGGTCACAAACTTGGGTTTGTCCTCAAAGTGACAATGCTTACAATCGCTCAGGTGTATCGTTCCGAGGAAGTCATTGTACTGGTACGGTAGGTTGCAGCTGTCCCGGATTTTCCCCAATTACCGATGGAGAAGTATGGCAGCAGTCATATTGCAAAAATTGCGGACACACAAAAAACTATCATAAATAAGTTCTCAATCTGTTGATTAATGATTTGTAGAGGTGAGGGATGATAACCCTCACCTCTCAAAATTACGATCATATCAATTAAGTGAAATGAAACAATTATGAGAACTTTAAAGCACTTTGATAAAAGTGCAAATATTGAAGAAACAACATGAAAAGAAATATTAAAACCACTTCATGGATCATTGCTGCCATTATTCTACTATTGGCCTGTATCATCGTAGTGCATTACCTTGTGAATTCACCATTTGAAGAAACAAGGATTTATCCTGATGATAGCAGAGAACATCCTAAAGATACTATATTTACCGTGAATGGCATTGCATTTAAAATGATTGGCGTTAAGGGAGGCCGAATCAAATGTAAAGGATTTAGGAAAACCATAGAACTGAAGGATTTTTATATCAGTGAAACAGAAGTGACTCAGGAACTGTGGATGTCTGTAATGGGGGACAATCCTTCTGTTCACAAAGACAGTGCTCTTTGCCCTGTTGAGAATATAGATTTGGTAGAATGTCTTGATTTTGTTCACAAGCTGGATTCTATCTCCGGAATTAATTTTCATATTCAATCCTATCCTGAGTGGTTATATGTTGCCTATCTTGGTTCTTTGGACTTAAATGCCTCATATTATGATGTTAGTATGGGTTGGCATAAAGAAAATTCAGGCAATACCACTCATCCTGTTAAGCAAAAGCAGCCAAATAAGGTTGGTGTATATGACATGATTGGCAATGTGTCCGAATGGACTATCAGTGGTTCTGATCCTCTGTTCTTTGTTGTTGGGGGCAGTTATGAGACAGAGAAAGAGAGCCTCAGTATAGATGCACATGAAGTTGACCATGCAAACATCAAAATGGGGTCGCTTGGTTTAAGACTTGTATGTTATCCGAAATAGCATAAGTAATAATATTTTGGATGGTTTATAACAGTTTTGAGTTACTTGAAATATCTAGCATATCGTATATTTAAACAAGAATGTAAGAATGAAACAAAAAGATAACCTATATGAAATTATGTCTGATAATGCTTTTGATGAGGAGGAAAGAAAATGAAAACAAAGATAACAACAATGAAAAGAGCTTTTATTTTGTTTTGGCATGGTTTGACCGCCCTTTTTATGGGCATTGCCAATTGGTTTACAGTAATATTGGGGATGAGGGATGAATCCAAATATGGAAAGTTCCTCCGTCGTGTTGTAGGTAGCTGTTTTGCTTTCATTATGATTGTGTTTGCAGCTGCTGCAGGATTTACTTCATGTGAGTTCTTATATGACACACTGAAAGTAGACAAATATCTTGATGATTTATATTATGACCAGCAATATTTGTCCCGTAACGCCATGTTTTATACTCACTATGATGAGGATGGCTTCGTTAAGACAACTGATGGACAGACAACCATTACAGGCATAAAGTGGATTGCAAAACCTTTGGGCATGGACTCACTTATATGTTATAGCGATGGTGAAAAACGAGGATATTTCAATATGTTTACGGGTAAGCCAGTCATAAAGCCTAGGTATGATCATGCCTGGATCTTTTCCGACGGGCTTGCAGCCGTGGATGATGGCGGTTGGATTAAATTCATTGATGCAACAGGCAAGGTGGTAATAGACCTTAAGATTCCTTACATTCCTGGCAGTGATGGTTATGTATTCCATAACAACCATTGCGTATTAAACAATGACCGTCTCGACCGATTCGGACTGATTGACAAACAGGGCAAATGGGTGTTACATCCTGAATACTTTTCCATAACCCCTTCGGGTAAGTACTGGATAGTTGATAATGGTGATGAAAAGAGTGTTTTGGATAGTACATTGAATACCGTCATCCCATTCACAAAAGGCTATATATGGGTTAATGATGAGTATATCAGTGTAACTCTGAACAGTCACGTCATACAAAGGTATAGTCTCACTGGAGAGCTTATCAATGATTTCTATGTCAACGATGTAAGCTATCTTACATACGAATCAAATGAATTGCGCTATATCACCTCTAAAAACTATGATGACGAAGGTACATTGACAAGCGAAACGGAAGAAACTGAGCCGCAACCGATAGAGAAAATGGCAAAATGCAAACGCTATGAAGCTGAGAGCGGATGGTACGGTTTGATGACAGCAGACGGAAAGGTTATTACACCGCCTTCATACCGTGAGGTAAAAGCTATTGGTTACGATATGTACCTCTGTAAGGACAACGATGAAGATGGTGTAATTCTTAATGGTAAGGGCGAAAGAATACGCTAGTCTCTTGTGTTGATGCCGTTATCGGCAAATTGGTTGCCCATTATGTTTGCATGATAAGATTGAGCCGGATGGTATGATGGGGTATAGAATATTTTCTATAGTCTGCTAGGCATTTTAAGTGAATATTATAATTGAGGGCTGGCGTCGGGTATGTTGCCAGCCCTTTTTTATTTTCTTTGAAGTCGCCAAACAATAAAATGTAACCATGGGTGAAAATACATTTTTCTGACATTCAATATGGATGGCAATGAGATGCAGGTAAGACAGGAATCATCGCTGCACTACAATTTCCCTTTCCTCCAAAGTTGTATTTAACGTCGTACTTTTGCGCATTATTTCAGGTTAAATAATGCGCAAATCATTTTATTATGATTTCTTTTTGCGGCTATTGCAGATAATGTTCGTATGCAAGTTTTACGGTAGGTCAATACTTCTTGTTTGTTTCTCTACATCCTTTTGTGTCATTTCATACACTGTACTTGTCGTAAGGCAAAAAGATTGTAGATAAATCGTAATTTTCTCAGCTTGTAGCTATTTGAGGTTGATGCTTTGGTCCCTTGTTGGTTGTGTTTGTGCAATAGAATGCAACATGTTTACTTTCAAACTGTTAGTGGCCGGTTTGTGACCTGTAACTCGGCTGGTTTTCACTCAAAATTCATCTATTTTTTACGTGTAAGTCATAGAGTTATTTTCCCGTAATCAAAGTAAACTTTATAGTTGTCTAGTGCGGAGCCACTGCATTTCATTTACCATTTGTCTCCATTATAAAGTGCTGTAGTCTACATCAAATATTTTGATAGGTTTAGTCAAGTTAAGGATTATCCTGTGTCGACTATGATTATCAAATATAACCCGGTAGAATATTTCCATATTCCACCAGTACGTGAATAAACTTATGCATGGCTTCATTGTGAACAACGTAAATTATCTAACTTCGCTTTTGTCACTATTATGACAAAGTTTTTCATTTTATCCGTAAGTGCGTAAAAGTTGAATTCTATCATTATACTACCACAGACATTACCTTTTTGTATATTGAAGTATAATGTAAAAAGGCAGTATGGCCATCTTGTAGATAGGGATTGCAAAAATATGTGGATAAAATGCCTTTTACATGGAACATTCGGTCGGGAAGTAGTGTTATTCGGTATATTCTTCATGTAAAAAGCGTATGAAATGTCAACTTTTTAAGTTGGTCAAAATAAGTTTGAGAATATTTTATTTGAGTTTTATTCATGTATTTGAAGGAATTTTTGTAATTTTGTATTCAGACTACGGAACCTTGAATCCTAATTGTCGTTGTTAGACGAGTTCTATTATGGCATCGGACAAGGCAGTCTACGCCGTGCCGAGTATGGCGGAGTCGCAAAATGATAAATCTGTACAAGGCGGGCATTGGGTGGGAAGGTAGTCTATACATAATAAAGGCGTTTACTCGACGCTGCGTTTGAGACTCTCTGTAATATAGTAAATTCACAATTGTTGTCTTGAACTTAGCAACGGTAGATGTCCCGGGTGTGATTTTCATGCCGTCTGTGGAGTTCCATTATTAAATGTGGGTTGTATGTTTTTTGTAAACATACGAGTTGCCATGTAATATAGGTCTCCACATTTTGCGGAGTATAATGATTCATATCGGCGTGGGCTCTGACGTTGTCTGTTCAACAACAATGGGCAATGCTAGAGCCTCAGAGAGTGGAACGGACAACAGGACGATTCCACGCTTTTTTATGTTCATAACTGAGTTCTGTCTAGAATAAAGTTAGGTCAACGATATGAATGTAATTGAGCATGCATTTGGTGATATAAATGCGTATGGAGGTGATGAAAGCCCTCCCTGCATCGGGCTTACCACCGATGCCCTCCCCGAAGTTCAAAAGCCAGTTTTGGCAGAGAACCAACAAATAGGGGTGTCCACCAAAAATGCTCTATTGAGAACTATTACTAAAACACCGAAAGAAGATCCCCATTGGTATGTTTTACGGGTAACATACGGACGTGAAAAGAAAGCATACTATTATTTGATTAGCAAGAATGTAGAGGCCTTCTATCCAACAATCAGGACTGTGAAGGAAGTTGACGGCAAGAGAAAGACCGTTGAAGAATCTCGTTTCCCCAATATATTCTTTGCACGCGGAACGGAAGAAGAAATAAAGTCATTTGTTTACGATAACGTAAACCTTCCCTATTTACGCTTTTATTATCGTCGTTTCCATGACGGATCACGAATTGTAAAAGAACCCCTCATTGTTCCTGATTATCAGATAGAGAGTCTTAAAATTATCTGTGCCTCTGAAGCGGAAGACATTATTATTGTGCCTCCTGATGTTCATAAATTCAAAACGGGTCAGACAGTACGCATAATAGATGGTGTATTTAAGGGTGTTGTAGGGAAAGTGGCCCGTTATCATGGGCAACAGCGAGTGGCTATTATCATTGATGGCCTGCTAACAGTTGCCTCCGCTTATGTACCGAGTGCATTCTTAGAAGAAATCATTTGATAATTGGGGTACGATATTATTACTTGTATGATATAAAAAATCAATAGATGACAAAAAGGACAAACTATTCTTATAGAGAGCTACTAATTAAAACGGTTAATAGACGAATGGAGGTAAACCAAACATTACATTTCTCAATTCGATGGTCATTGAAGGCATCGAAGCAGAAGAGTTTTACTTGTATTATTTATTCAAAATAGGGGTTACTTGTCCCTAAAATCTGTCATAAACAAAAAAAATAAATGAACATATCACTTGTATACAATACCGGAATACAGTATGTTGAGCTTGAATCAAAACTGAAAGTAAATTTAGGCTTAGGCACTGATGATTCTCCCGTGCTCTATTTCGTTGAAACAGCAACAGACAATCAGGTTGAAATAGAGCCAGCCTACTATTTTCATAAACATCGAGAATGCCTTCGCCGGGCCGATCTTATTAAAGGAGGATACCTGTATAAGAAGACAAACGAGCTTGTTGATGAGGCTGATATTGCAGAGGACATGAAGTGGCTTCCTGTCAATTCTTGTATACGTATCAGTAAATTGACAGAGCGAGTTGGTGTATTGCATGAGGAAGGTTTATCACTTATTGAAAATAAGTGGCTCCCAATGCCTTATTTTGAGAGCACGGAGGACGGTATGTCTGCGGAACCTACAAATTGGTGTCGTATAAAACTCATCCCTCTCAAAGACGAATGCAATGAGGAGTTTCGTGTATATAAAGTTTTATTAGCGTTTGATACGTCATCACATATGAACGCTGGTAAAGAGACGCCTATTTTCCGAGGTGAAAGATATCGTAATTATTCACTTTGTGGTGTGAATTCAGCTCTCATGGAACACAAAACTGCCACACAAAAAGACGCTATAGAGAATCGTCTTATACCTTTAAAAGCTTTTGATTTCTGCAACGTGAGTCGTCAGCCATGGCTCAACCGGTATCTCCGACGCATATTCAACTCCAAGGGAAATCTTCAAGCGGGAGAGCAATTAAAATACATAGCATTCTATACGTATCTCATCACGATGCTTCATAAACGTCAGATTCTGCCAGACATAAAGCTATACAATGATGAGGGAAATGCTTCAGTCGGTGTGAATCTTATACTTGATATTGGCAATTCAAGGACTTTTGGGCTTGTTGCCGAAGATCCGATTGATCCTTCATTCTCTAAAACCGCAGTTGTTCAGATAAGAGATCTTGGAACGGGAGAGCTGTATCCGGATCCTTTCGACATGAGACTTTGTTTCAAAAAAGAAGATTTTGGAGTGGAAACACCTGATGGTGCATTTAGATGGCCAAGTGTCGTACGTCTTGGCAAAGAAGCACTACGTAATATCTACGAAGTTACTCAAGATTTTGAGAGTGATGTCCAATACGATACCAATTATAGCAGCCCTAAACGTTATCTTTGGGACAAGGAAGCGTATTGCTATCAATGGAAATTTATAACTAAAGAGCAGGATCAGACGTCAGCTCAGCAACAATCAACAATTGATTACGAAGGTCTGATGCAACAGTTCCATAACGATGGTCGATTCGCTTCGGATCCTCAACAAATGGGTGATAAAAGTTGCTATTCTCGCAGTTCGTTGATGACATTCTGCTTCATAGAGATACTTTTACAAGTTCGTCAGCAGATAAACAGTTTTGAATTCCGTAAAAAGAATGGCAAGGATTATCTCAAGCGAGAAATACGACGTGTAATTCTTACTTGTCCTACAGCTATGACAAGGGAGGAGCAGATTACCCTTCGAAAATGTATGGAGGAAGCTTCCATTGTTATAGAGCGTTATTATTCTAACACGTTCAATGTGCCTTATGTTAGAAATGGTGCAAATCCCATTGAGATTATACCCTCGGTTGAAGATCTCATGTTAAGTCCTGGTCAAATGTCTCTTCGGAATAGTTGGAGTTATGATGAAGCCACATGCTGTCAGATGGTATACCTATATGGAGAGTTACGTAGTTATCTTGGAAATGCGAGAGAATTGTTTAAGACTTACGGGAGGAAGAGGAATGGAGCGTCTGTGCCTTCACTAATTATCGGCTCTTTGGATATTGGTGCTGGTACATCTGATATTATGATTGCCAATTACTCAACTCATGGTCAGAGCATTCAACCGAAGCCCTTGTTTTGGGAAAGTTTTAAACTTGCTGGTGATGATCTTATTAAGCGAATTGTCACAGACATTTTGCTGGAAGTGCCTCGCGCTGATTATCCAAATGCTTCAGGTATTATAAGGGCTAAATTCAATGCTATCGGTGTAAATTCAAGAGAGGCTGCAGAAAAGGTACTTCATTTTTTTGGTGAAGGTGCGACTATGGGAGTTCTTGAACAGAGAATGCGCAAAGAATTTCTAGTTCAGATTTCTTATCCATTTGCGTCTTTTTTACTCGAAAAACTTAGGAAGGGTGACAAAGAGTGTGAGTTGTCTTTCAATCAGATTTTCAAAGGAGAAAAGCCATCTGAAGAACTTCTTGACTTCTTTGCCAACCAAATAGGCTTCAGATTTGAGGATCTCACTTTTATATATTCGCCCCAATTACTAAACGAGATTGTCCTGAGGGTATATGAACCAGCGATGCGTAAATGGGCGGCATTGTTTCGGAAGTATCAATGTGATATTGTTCTTTTAGGAGGACGTCCGTGTTCTCTTAAAGAAATCAACTCTCTTATGAAGAGACTGTTGCCCGTCACTCCAGACAGGCTCATTTCAATGATTAATTACCGAGTTGGATCTTGGTACCCAGGGGCTACTGATAGAGGCTTTTTTAAAGATAATAAATCACTTGTAGCGGTAGGTGCTTTAATCGCGTACTTGGCTGAGAAGGGAGAACTTCCTCAGTTTAGTCTACAACCGGCATTGTTGAAGACTGATGTTCTTCCGACATCTGATTATATAGGGGTCCTGAATTTGGGTACCAGTATTATAGAGAATGTTTTGACTCCGATTCAGAATTCACCGACAATTACAGTTGCGAATCTCCCGATATATTTCGGTACTAAACAACTTGATACGGTTGGTTATATGTCTTCAATGTTGTATGTGCTGCATTTTAATGAAAAGAATATTCGCGAGGAAGCAATCAAGAATCTCCGAAAGAAAATGAATCTTATGGCCGATCGGAGCGACTCTACGATTTCACCTAACGCCATAGCAAATGAAATAGACCGCATCAAGACAGAAATTCGATTCCAGTCTCCTCTTAAAGTGTCACTTGAACGAGATTTCAGAGATGACAAAGAACAGATTATCATAACATCCGTAACAGATAAGAACAACAGCAACGTGACTGCAGACATTGAACTTTCGTTGAAAACATGGTCTGATGAAAGTACAAATTGGCTTGACTCAGGCGTATTTAAACTAAGTATATAATAAGATTATGAATATAACAGCTCAGCTCGAGGCAAATGCTCAAGCATTAAGATGGAGTCGCCAATACTTGAAAGGCGGAATCCTGTATGAAGCACGCAAAAGCTTCATAAATAATCGTCTTCAGTTGCGTCGCTTGCAATATGCAAGTTCTCAGAAAGCAGGTGCTGCAATATTTGGCATCAGTCAGGTCGGCAAGTCATACATGACCAATTATCTGCTTTCCACTAAAGATAGTCCTGTAAAGGTCTATGATACAGAAGGGTATGGCACTTCTTTTCTTGCTAATATAGACCCTATGGGGAACGGTCGTGAGGCTACTGCCTTAATATCACGTTTTAGTACCTCTAACTTATGCGGAGGAAATACAAATTATCCTATACGAGTCAGAATGATGTCTCTGTCAGACCTTACTCTTGTCTTGGCGGACAGTTTTTATAATGATCTCACAGGTCATATCGTTCCCAACAATGAGGAAATTAAGAAGGAAATAAATCGTCTGCAATCTAAATATGCTTCTTTGCCCATAATCCAATCTTATGTAGGAGAAGAGGATATCTATGAATTGCAGGAATATTTCTCCTCTGATTTGATGCGCTCATGTCCGGATTTTCATAGAGATTTGGTTAAGGAAGGCTATTTTGAAACTCTATCTCAAGTTATTGAAAAAATTCCAGTAGAAGATTGGTCTAATGTTTTTGGTTATCTTTGGTTGCATAATCCAATTATGACCGATGTATTCATGAAGCTACTTGTTACTCTTCAGAAACTAGAGTTTAGCACAACTTGTTACATCAATATTCAAGCTCTGCTGAATAGTAAGGGAACTATACTTCATGTTGATCGTATCTTTGAGCTTTTCAATGTTGAAAATATTTCCGGAGGTAACGGCTCTTTCACGATTGAAAAGGCAAGTGAACCATTTATGAATGTTCTGACCGATAAAGACCATGAAATAAACCATATTGAGAAAAGTGCTTTCTGTGCTTTGGCGATGGAAGTTGGATTTACTATTGCAAACCCGATAGACCCTTCTCATAAACAGAATCTTGAAAACGAAAAGCCATTTCTTGACACTCTTGATATTTTAGATTTTCCTGGAGCTAGGTCGCGTGAGGAGATTGCCATAGCTAACCTCAATAAGGAAACTGCATCACAAATGGTTATTCGCGGTAAGGTGGCATATCTTTTCAACAAATATTCGCGACAACACTTGATTTCTACTCTTCTGCTATGTCAGGATGACAGACAAGCTGAAGTAAAGACTGTCCCCCGACTCATTAATACTTGGGTTGAGAATGCTATCGGACGTACAGTTGAAGAACGCACCCAATTCATTAGAGAGTCAAAGGTTTCTCCATTATTCGTTATTGCTACAAAGTTTAACAATTATCTGAAAAAAGACTATGGTGGCATGGACTATGATAAGATGTTGAAGAAGTGGATTAACCTCGGTAGTAATCTTTCAAGTGTTCTTGAAATCAAAGGTGCAGGGGAAGACTCTTGGTTTCAGAACTGGATACATGGGCAATCATTCAAGAATATCTTCTTGCTCAGGTCATTTTTCTTTTCAGGAAACGACCATATTTTTGAAGGATATAAGGAAGAAAATGAGATGATTACAAGTGCTGAATCTAAGGTCGGTACTGATTATCAAGAATACTTACCTAAACTCAAGGAATCTTTTCTAGACAATGAATCATCGTTTGTTCATCGCCATTTTGAAAATCCTAGAATTTCATGGGATGCAGCGGTAACTCCAGGTCTTGACGGTTCACATCTGATTATAGAGAAGCTTACATTGCTCAAATCTCATATTGACAACGCCAGAGAATTGCTCCGTAAACGAATAATAGATGAAGCGTTCAAAACATTGGTAACAACGTTGTTAAATCATTATCATGACGATAACTCTGCACTTGAGATGACAAAGCAAAGAAAGACTGCTGTGGATATGAAGATGCAGTTCAATGTGTTGTTCGGCAAAGACAAAGACTTCTTCACTGATTTCCTTGACAGTCTCATAATAAATGAGGCTAGTCTGCATAATAAGATACTCAATGCAATAACATCATTACAGATAGTCGAAAAAAATAACACAGATGAGCTTCTCTTGATTAGAGAACAGCTGGGAGTTTCTTCAGGACAGTCTTACTCAGAGAACGTACAACACGCCATCGAAGCAATAGGTGTAGGTACAGAAGAAGAGTTGGAAGAATATCTTAAAGATTATGAGTTGACTATCGAAGCATTAATACCCGACTCGGCAATTTCCAATATCAGTAAGATGATTGCTGATGTTGTCGCATCCTATTGGATAGAGCATATATCGATTGACAATTTACAGCATTTGGTTGATAGAGGTCTGCCTCAAAGTAAACTCGAGACATTCCTGAACAACACAAAAGCTTTGTTTAATAAGAAGCTTTCAATCTCATCTCGTATTGCAGAACGAATTGCTCCGTTTGTTGTAGGTGCTGTCTCTTTAGAGGATCTGACCCCGATGCTTGCTGACATTTCCTCACAGATGGTCAATAATTTCATTACTTCTATGGGTGCGGAGTATTATGCTGAGAAGCAATGGAAAGAACTTGAGTTGGCTTGTGCACAGATAAAACTGCCTATTTCAAGCCATAAATCGGAGTATTGCGATGTTTTGTTCAATGAAAAAGATGCACGCAAAGAACTTCGGGAGATGTTCGATGCATTTGATAATGGCGACTTGTTACAAAAGAAACCTCATCTTGCGTCCAACTATGCAGAGTTTAAGAAATGGACGGATTTAATGCAGTTATCATTCCTTGCGACCGCAGGCATCCCTACATACGATGTAGCTATGAACGATGCACTACGAGAGGTAATAGAAAAATATATTACCACCGTTAAGGCGTTGTATGACAACTGTGTTGCAAATGAGAAGTTAAAATCTCTTGCAACAATAAAGGTATCTGTATAATGATGGAACTGACAACCTCTCCTGTACGCGAATACGACTTTACAATCTGTGAAGGGCGAATTGTTGTGCGCAGTCTAGCCAGAATCAATGCGCTACTCGACGTGTGGACAAAAGATTTAGATGTTAAATATCGAAGAATTCTTGCCGATGTAGCATTTGATGGCACAGGCTCTGACGAGGAGATGATTTGGAGTACTGATGTATTTCTTTCAGCACCAAGGAGACTATCAGAGCTGGACGATAATGAAGCTGAATCATATAGAGCGATTCTCAAGGAAACGCTTCTTCTTTATGCGCAGTCAATAGTTCATGCACCAAAGGAGGTCAGAAAGCTTCTCTATTCGGCAATAACCTATATTTCAGAGGAATCTGTCTTCTGTGGAGACGGACGAGTTGTTCTTTCAGAATGGGGCGTTCTGTCAAAAGACAATACTGAGATACTTGGTATGCCTTATGGTATTGAAGTTTCTCCAGATAAAAATGAAGCAAAAACTGAAAAGGAAACAGTCAATATTGAGAGTGATAAAGAATGCTCACACATAACGCTTAAAGATAGCGGTTACAACACTAAGAGCAATGATACGGATGACGATAAGAAACGACGCTTTCGTAAAGCGTTGTTATGGATTATTCTGTTGGTAGTCCTGATAGCTGTGTTTTTATTGCTTATGCACGGATGCAAGTCGTCCATGGAAAGCGTAAGAGAGGTTGCCCCTGATATTAAGAATGAAGAGATCGTGATATCCTCCGACAGTATAAATTATGTTGTATTAAACCGTTTTATACTTGTAATTGGAAATCAAGATGCATCCTTGGGAGACTTTGTAGACGATTTCAGAAACAGTTATCCTGACGAAAAAAAATATATTCTCTCCAATAGTGACAATCAGTTAAAACGCCTGACATTGACATTTCCTAAAGAAGAGAAGACGACTTTAGAAAGAGAATTACCAGTAAAATTTGAGTCTTACAATCTGATTATTTTACCTGAGTCTGTGTATAAGTCATCATCGACTGTTACAAATGATCCTGCTTTGTCTGATGCTGAGAAAAGCTGGTATTTCAATGAATGTGGCATTTACGAAGCATGGGATTTGACTATGGGAGACAATGATGTAATAGTTGCTATTATAGATGACGGTTTTGATTTAAACCATCCAGAATTGCAAGGACGTATTTACATGCCTTTTAATGCAGTAACACATACAGATGTCATTTCACCATCTCCATCTGGACACGGCACCCATGTTGCCAGTACTGCAATTGGTAATGCCAATAATTCAGAAGGCACAGCTGGTGTAGCTCCGAATTGTAAATTTATGCCAATCCAAGTTGGAGACACAAACGGCAATATGTCATCTACAGCAATATTTGACGCTGTCTTATATGCTATAAGCAATAAGGCAGATGTAGTAAACATGTCTCTTGGAATGTACTTCGGGCAAAATTTACAATTTGCTCCTCCTTTTGTTCAGTATAACTTGAGAAGTTCCTATTTTAAGCAAGAGGAACAAATCTGGGCAAATATTTTTGAATTAGCACGACAGAATAATGCAATATTTGTTCTTGCAGGAGGGAATGAAAATATCCTTATCGGTGTAGACCCTATGTCAAGAAATAAAAACACCATAAGAGTGTCTGCAACACAGCCCGATAGACAAAAGGCGTCTTTCAGTAATTTCGGGGATTATTCCACTGTTTCAGCTCCAGGAGTGCATATTTATAATGCGGTTCCGGGAGGTAAATATACCTATATGGACGGCACGAGTATGGCTGCACCTATTGTTGCAGGAGGCTGCGCCTTATTGAAGAGCCAAGACAAGTCGATGACAATCAGCGAAATCATCTCAAGACTAAGAAATACTGGTGCGAAGAGTCCGTCTTTTGTTGGTCCAATTGTCAATTTTGCACATGCTCTGAATAATGGAAATAAAGTTCCAGTCACCAATCTGCTATTGGCGGACTCTAATGAAGAAGAAAATGAAGAAAAAGCAACACCCGCGGTCGTGATTTTACCGGAAAATATAAAGGTTGAAGATCTTCGTGGGCGCTGGAAAAGTATATCGAAGTTTCATTCATCCAAGAATATTGAGGTTTCGTTGTATCTGAATTTCAATGGTACGACAGCCTGCAAAATAGATATTATTGAACCATCAGGATATTGTTATTCTGCTCCTCTCAGACTTACCATCAAAGATGATATTATATACCTTGACCAATTGGGCGAAGCCAGGTCTTCTTTATCTTCTGAGAGTTATGAACCATATAGGTTTGTCATAAAACCAGGACGGGGACGAGTAGCCATAGCCAAAGGGCAGAGTAAGCAACAACCTATAAATGTTTTTGAATTTAATCTAATAAAGATATAATCTTCTGTAAATGAAAAATTTAAAATACGATTCTGATAAGGTCAACGATTATAGCAAGAAAGAACTTGCTGAGATGATTTTCAATGGTGAGGTCTCCAGGGAACAAGTCAACGAAGATGGTTTGTATCTCTATCACAGGCCTATGCTTGATAAAGAACTCTCCCTTATGGAACAGGAGGAGCACGATTGGACTGAAGCGACGAACCATAATACAGTGGGAAGTTTCAAGGTTTATCTCGACAAATATAATCCGACCATTGTCGAAGGTGAAACTATCACAGATGGCTGGGTTGAAAACACTGTATATGTGGGACGTCATGTTGACGATGCTATCCGTCTTCAGACAGTTGAGAAAATTGACGGTGCCGTTAAAGAAAATGATAGAGACAAAGCCGCTTGGAATAAGGCAGAAGAGGGAAATTCTATAGAAAGTTACAATGAGTATATCACTGTTTACGACAAACGACCTCCGGCATATCGTGGACAATATGTTGATGAAGCAAAATTAAGGATTCGTGAACTTCAAGACAAATTTGATTGGGATAAGGCTGTGTCGGAAAATACGATGGAATCGTATAAAACATACCTGTCTAAATATGATGTTTCAACGTCTTCGTACAGAGGTGCTTATATATCTGAAGCTGTTGAGGCAATAAAACGGTTAACCCTACAGTCAATGCCTCATACTTATCCTGTAGACCCACTCAAAAATGAAACGGAAGATTGGGAAAAAGCTGTGCGTGCCGATAATATTGAGGCATACAAATGCTATATCTCTAAATATGAACCTTTAGAAGGTAAATATGTAGTCGATGCAAAAAATGCGATAGAAAGACTTCTTGAAGAAAAAGTTTGGTCAGAAGCATTGAATAATGACAATTTTGTTGGTTATAAAAAATATGTCACTATATATCAAAATAAGAATAGTAAACATCTGGTAGAGGCTGAACAAAAGTTAAACCAACTCAAAAAAGACTTAGCATGTATTATTGACAATATCACACTAGAAACAACCGATGATAAAGAATGGGAAAAAGCATGTAAGGCAAATACAATTACTGCATATCGTTTATATTTAAGTAAATTCGATGGACAAAATACATCTCAGAAAGGTAAGTATGTTAGTGAAGCTAATAAACGTATTGATAGCCTCATGGATGAGGCTTGTTGGGAGGATGCGGTTAAACAGAACATTCATGCAGCCTACCAGAATTATCTGAAGCAATATCCTAATGGACATCATTGCGATGAAGTTAAGAGAATCATTAATCCAAATTCTAAATCTGCTGGATGTCTAAAAGCTTTGCTTTGGTTTTGCTTAGCTGTAGGTGGAGTCTTTATTGTATGGCAATATTTGTATTACAAATGGCCTTTTGTGTATGATAATCAAGAATTAGGTATAGATACAATATGTTTAGATACTGGGATTGTTGATGATATTCTAATAGTTGATTCTGCTGCAATTGAAATAATAGATGACACAGCTAAAGAAGTTACCATTCCATCAAATTCTGAGAATAAATCTATTGATAGAGATTGTTTCATCAGAAAGAATCTTAAGCAAAAAGTACCTACTTCAACAAAAGAAAAAAATTATAAAGAATTAGCAGAATCTGGAGATACTAGAGCATATGCAGTATTGGCAAAAATGTATCTTAATAAAAATAAATACGATCAAGCTGCTTATTGGGCAAATAAAGCATGGTATGCAAATGCAAATCGTGTACTTGCAAGTGAAGTTATAGAATATCTTTCAGATATTGATTACTATGTTGGCGCAAAATATAAAAAACCTTATTAATAAGAATATAAAGATTATGATAAAAAAATTAAATATAGTACTTATAATTCTTTTTTTGAGCATAAGCACAGCTTTTGCTCAAGATAAAGACATTATCTCTAAAGCAAAGGAAGGAAATGCCAAAGCTCAATATTCATTGGCTTTAAAATATTATAATGGGTCTGCAGGTTTTAGTAAAAACTATGCTGAAGCATTTGCGTGGGCATTAAAAGCTGCTAAGCAAGGTCATATGGAAGCCCAAGATTTAGTGGGATTTTGTTATTGGTCTGGTAATGGAATCAAGAAAGATTTATACCAGGCGGTAGAATGGTATAAATTATCTGCTAATCAAGGTTATGCAAATGCCATGAAAAACCTAGGTGTTTGTTATGCTAATGGACAGGGGGTTGTTAAAAACATGACAGAATCATTTCAATGGTATCTAAAGGCTGCAGAAACAGGTGATTCACGCGCAATGTATATTGTTGCTACTAGATATCAAAATGGCATCGGTATAGCAGCTAATGCAATAAAATCAAAAGAATGGATGGAAAAAGCTTCCGAGGGTGGAGATTCTGATGCACAGTATGCTTTAGCAAAAATGTTGCTAAAAGGGACACCAGATATGAATACTGATACGGTCGCAGCATGTTTTTGGCTATTTTATTCTGCCAGGGGAGGAAACGATCTCGTACACAAAGAGGATGAACGTAATACAAAGGCAAAAATACTGTTAGAACATATTGCAGATGATCAAACTTCAAATTGGATTCATTATGCCAAATATTACATCGGGAAATATTATAGTATTGAGGAGGATTATTCTAAAGCTGAAGAGTATCTTTATAATGCTTATAAGTTAGGATGTAAAGAAGCTTCTGCGGAATTAGGGTGGTTGTATTATGAAGCAGATTCTCATAATGGAACAATAAGAACGAATACAGCTTTTGACAATACATTTGATAAAAATGAGGAACTAAAAAAATTTAGACAAAGAGAACATCGATTTCCTAATGACAATTCAATATATTGGTTTAATGTTGCTCTTAAAAATGGTATTGATGGGGATGGTCTGATTTATTGGTATTTATGTAATATGTATGTTCAAAACAACGCTTTTGATAAAGCTGCTGAGAACCTTGAGAAATTTTTGTTGGAGGGACATGGTTTTAATGGCCCTATAGAAGATTATCTCAGATTAGCAGATCTTTATTATTTGTCGAATTCTAACCCTAAAGCAGCTTTTAAAATTTATAAAGAACGATATGATGCGACTAAGAGTAAAAATATGGATAGTGAGTATTATGATGAGGTTTGGTTTTCTTGGATGGCTTGCGGATTAGGAAAATGCTATTACTCTGGATTTGGAGTACAAAAGGATCCGGTAAAAGCATTTGCTCTTTTTAAGGAAGCGATAGAAGCAGATAACGATCCTGAAGCTATGTATCTTATTTCAAGATGCTATCGTTTCGGAAGAGGAACTTCTCAAAATTTAAAATTAGCAGACGAATGGTTGAAAAAGTCTAAAGAGACTAAAGACCCATCCGCATTGCGTGTGTCGTCAGCATTAAAAAAGTAAGAAATGAAAGAAATATCTACATATCCGATAAAAGAGATCCAGAGTGTGATACCAGGAGAGAACTATGTCAATTTGAAGGCTAGACTAGACCAACTAAGTCCGGAATTCTCATCATTATTTGCTTCTTTTAAAATAGATGGCGACGAGGGTATTTGGTACGGTAAAGACAACATCGCATATCAACGATTTCAGGATGCTTCAGAGACTCAGAAGGAAGAAATTGCCGCACAACTTGAAATAGCGAAACAATCATTGTGTGACAATCCCCCTGAGAAGATGGAGAATTTTGTGAAATTACTTTTTCAGATTCCATCAGAGTCTCAAATTTTTTGGTACCTGGATAATGATGGCAATATTTCTGTAACCCTTGCCCAATGGGGTTTCTCTAATCGAGATGCCGAAAAGTGTGAGGATGTTATTCAGGTATTGATTGACAAAGAACGTCCACTCACACAAGTCTCGGTAACTTTGAAATTCATCTATAGTAACCTTGAACCAGCATCTAACTATGATTTTCAGTTTCATCTGTTCAATAATGAGAAACTTTGCAAAACCGATGCTAATGGTGAGTACCATGTTGGCACACTGTTCGCAGGTAAGAAGATTGCCGTATCAACAATTGATGGGAAACAGTATCAGGAATTTTTTATAGAGAAAGGGAAAGAATTTATCACGACTATCAATCTTAACGTTATTTACTCAATAACCATAAAAAATCAATATGGAGATTTAAAACCATATTATCCTTTTGAGATAGGAACGCTTCCCGTAAAGACAGATGAGACAGGTGTTTATCATGGAGAAGCTATAATAAAGCCAGAAGCTCAGATAAGTGTATCAGTTTCTGATAATAAAGTCTTTAATTTTAAACTATCCAATGATTCCTCGAACAATGATTTTATAATTGAAATCCAGGAGAATGTAAGGAAAAATCCTGATACGTTTCGTATAAGATTGCTGGACTATGACGGCAAACCGCTTATACAAATGCCATTCAAAATATTATCAACTGGCAATATAGTTATTGAAGGAATCACGGATGTTAATGGTTATGCCAAGCTGTCATCAAAATATTTTAAGGATAAAGAAAAGTACCAGATAATTTTTGAAGATTCTGAGGAATATCGTAAATCTCTAAAAAAATAGGGAGATAACAACCATGAGTAAGAAGATAGTTTTCAAAAAGGATTTTGTCTTTGACAAAGGCAAATCTGAATATCAGTTTCAGCTAAAGAAAAAAAATAACCTTTGGTTATGGCTATTGTTACCAGTACTCTTTTTTGCTATTTGTTGCATACGTTGTGAAAGAACAATAACGGTTACTGCTGTGGATGATATATCCGGAGACGTTTTAGAGAATGTTGAGGTAACCATAAGTCATGTTGATTATTATCTTTATAAAGATGGTCGTTTCTGTGGTGGTAAGTTGCAATGTGACACCTTGCTAACAGATGCTAATGGAATAGTGACATTCGAGATGCAGGATTGTAGTGTGTTCTCTTATATTTTCTGTGCTTTCGTAAAGGCTGAATATACAGCTATCGGTGATTGCCACCATCTTGATCCTTCTCCTGAATCTTCATTGTTTCATTATACAAGAAATAAAATTTTAAGACTTGTTCCTAACACCTCAGATATATCCTGGCATATATTTGACAAAGAGACTAAAGAGCCTCTAGCCGGTGCGTGTGTTATATATCAGTACCAGTTAAGTGGCTTTAGCAAGACTGATACAGTTAAGTCTGATGCAGCTGGAAATTGTATTCTGAAAGGCATTCCATCATGTGGGGATGTGACTCTCTCGAAAGTCACTTGCTATGGTTTTGAAGATGCAGTACCTGTTGAATATAGTGTGCCGAAGATTCTTGATGATGTAAACTCTGCAAGGACGGAACTCGTTCCTGTGAAAACGAGCTTTTCCTTCTTTGTCAAGAATAAAAATACAAAGCAGCCGCTTCCGGGAGCAATGGTGGATGTTGTACTTACTTCAAGAGCAGGAAAAACCGTTCGAGGCCAATCTCAAACCAATGTTGATGGTAAAGGTCGAGGTGTTTTTGATGATGCTTTTATTCTCGCCAATCTGGATTTTACTGCTAAAAAGCTACATTATAAGGATGGTCATTATGATAAAAAAGTAACCGTAGAAGTTTTCAAAAGTCTTCCAGATAGTGCTCGTGTAATTTATCTTGAGCCAGAGTCATATATGGAAGAATTCCAAAATGTTGATTCCATTACAGGTGCCCCTATCATAGGAGTTGAGAATGTTATGACTGTAACATCTCATGGTAAAGATTTCTCGCAGACAGAAGTAAGTAATAGAAATGGCGTTTTTTATGTCAATGCCAGAGAGGGAGATAAGATACACATTGCTTCTTTTCACGATTCTTATGAAACAAAGGAAACAGATATTAAGTCTTTTTCAAAAGGTGAAATAATCCGTATGAATCCAAAGCGAGTTAGTCTTAAATTTAGAACAATTGATGCAGAAGATGGTTCGCTGTTGGATGATTGTATTCTTGAAATAACAACCTCCCGGAGCCATGTCTCGGATCCACATAATAGCGGTAATGGTCAATTTTCGGTGTCTGGGCTTTATCTTGACGAGACAATCAGTATCATTGCATCTAAATTCGACTATGGGACAAATGCTATAAAAATTCACGAAACAAAAGTATCTGATCTTATTAATGCACATCAAGATGCGCGAGATATACCTCTAGCACTTGATTTAGAACCATGTAATGCAAGCGATAGTGGTGCTTCTGATGTTGCTGCTGGTAGCGTTTCAACACCCCAGTCTTACAATATGGGGCAAAAGAGTGGAACGTTTGAATTCAAATGGAGTAATGGCGGATCATGTCCTGATAAGATTGACGTTTATAATCATAATCCGGGTGAAGATTATACTAAAACTTCTCCTGTCTTCACAACAGGAATGACAGCTGGAGATGGGAATGCTTCCGTCAAGTTCTTAAATGGTAGCGTTATAACAATCATTGTTACAACAGGGCCGGAAAATGGTTCATCTTGGAGCTATAAAATTTCATGCCCTCGATAGATCTCATAACGTATGATATATATAACGGAATTATTAATAAATACAAATTAAAATATGAGAAAGATAATTATTGTGACTTTGGTTTTATTGTGTTAATTAAGCATATATAGTCAAATACCCTCCCTATTTGTTAAATATCCGCAATGGAGTAAAGAACTGAAAAGTCGTGCACAGAATGATTTCCCAGCTAAAGTTGTTGTGGGGTATTATTATGAGACAGGGAATCACGTTCATATCAATTAAGAAAGTGGATACTCTTATTGTTACGGTAATTGATAGATTTTTAGATTAAATTTAGATTCTACCAAACATGAATCATGGTAAAGATTTTATGGATACTTTATTGATTATTTTAGTTTGTATAGGACTAATAATACCCATATTGGAGTTTATATCTTATATGGTGCGTTTAAAATTTGAAATGAGAAGATTTCCTTGGAGAAAATGGATGATTGATACAATTCCTATTTTATTAACGTGAGTTCGATATAAGAACCTTACGCAATAAGCCTGCTTTTGTCAATGAT
>ENA-OQQU01000485-OQQU01000485.1-human-gut-metagenome-genome-assembly--contig:-NODE-485-length-26172-cov-25.223150_pt1 | contig 26172 bp, 27 predicted proteins | sample MGYA00243233_ERZ505096 | MGnify/ENA primary metagenome ERZ505096 (study PRJEB26097, sample SAMN02712159) | human gut metagenome | biome: Gut microbiome | host: Homo sapiens | place: Denmark... | reverse complement strand
CCGTCCACCCCAAGATCTACGTTGCTCTGGGTATTTCCGGTGCCATCCAGCACACCGCTGGTATGCAGGATTCCGAGTGCATCATCGCCGTCAACAAGAACGAGTCTGCTCCCATCTTCGGTGTGGCAGATTACGGCATCGTCGGCGATCTGTTCAAGGTTGTGCCGGAGCTCATCAAGCAGGTCGAGGCAGCCAAGGCCGCTGAATAATTTGATCTTCTGAGATCCTGATTTGTGGAACACCGCCGCACAGTGGAAACGCTGTGCGGCGGTGTTTTTTGCGCATATCTGCCCGCCGCAGCGCATACAGTCTGGTATGTGCTATGCCAAACGGACAGGAAAGGAGCGCACAGGATGGAACTGAAGGTCTTTCGGGATGCGCTGCCCGCTGCGGGTGCGAACTGCACCGTCAAGGCGGAGCTCCCGCTGGAAACGGAGATCCTGATCTCCGATTATCTTCCGCCGGTGTTCAAGCTGGTCAAATGCTTTGCGAAACCGGTGGTGCTGCAAAAGCAGCTGCAGCCCGGCAAACTGACGCTGGAAGGCTATCTGCGCTGCATCGTGTATTATCAGGGCGAGGATGACGCGGGCCTCTGCCAGACGGAGCAGAAGCTGCCCTTCAACAAGGTGCTGGAACTGCCGGAGTTTGCCTTTACTGCATGGACGGCTCAGGTGGAGGGCCAGACCGAATACCTGAACTGCCGCTCGGTCACGCCCCGCCGCATCGAGGTGCGGGGAGCCTTTGGTCTGGTGGCGTCGGTCTACACCCAGCAGAAGACCGAGGTGCTCACGGCGCTGGCCGACGGCGGCATCGAGCAGCAGCTGACCACACTGGAGGGCGTTCGCCGCGCGGCCGTGCTCGACAAGCTCATCACGGTGGAAGGTGAGCTGGCCTTTCCGTCGCAGCCTGCCGCCATCCTGGACATTGCCGGGACAGCCTCCCTCCACGACCTCAAGGTCCTGAATGCCAAGGCTGTGGCCAAGGGGACGCTGCATGTTCTCTGCGCCTGGCGGGCAGAAGGGGAAAGCACCCTGCAGAGCCAGAGCCTGGACCTTCCCTTCAATCAGGTGTTGGATGTGGAGGGCCTCAGCGAAGACTGCCGCTGCCTCTGCGTGGCCGAGCCGGTCGGGTTCACGGCCACACAGGGAGAGGGGGAAGCCCCCGGCTCCCTCAGCGCCACCGTGATGCTGCGGCTGCGGGCATGGCGGCCCTACCAGCTGCAATGTGTGGCCGATGCCTTCTCGACGCAGTTTGAGACGGAGCCTGTGATGCAGAATCTCCGCACCGAAGCGCTGCTCTGTGCCCTGAACGAGACGGCCACCCTGACCGGGTCCGGCCCGCTGCCGGATGCCGGGGCAAAGATCCTGGCCTGCTTTGCGGCCATCGGCCCGGCGCAGCTGGTCTGGCAGGAAACCGGCTGGGTGGTGGCGGCGCGGGTCCTTGTGACAGCGTTTGGCGAGAACAGCCTTGCCGAGCTGGAAAGCTACGAAAAGCCGCTGGAGCTGGCCCTGCCCATCCCGGCCGAAGCCGCCGAGACCGCAGCGCTCTATCCGGAGTGCTGGCTCAGTGTCGAGGATCTGCAATGCAGCTGCACGGGCGGTGCGCTGGATGTCTCGGTGACGGTGCGGGTGGAGGGTGCCATCCTCAGCCGCAGGCAGGCTTCCTGCGTGGGCAGCATTGCGCTGGGGGAGAAGCTGGCCCCTGCCGACCCGGAGATCTCCCTCCGCATCTATTACGCACAGGCCGGGGAAGCGCTGTTTGCCATTGCAAAACGCTACCATGTTTCGCCGGGGCAGATGCTTGCCGCAAACGACCTCGCTGAGGGCACAACGGCTATTGAAAAAGCACAGCGGCTTCTGATTCCCGGTGCATGACCATAAAAATGTCCGCACTTGTATCTCATGCGCGGACATTTTTGCTTGTAAAGTATGACTTATGAACAAAAAGTGAACAAAAAGACAACGAGCCCTCTCCCAATTCGACACAGGCTTTGTTATAATGATTTCTGTCGTTTGAAAACCGGTTTGTTCAAAGGAGAAGTTTATGATCAAAAATATTGAGTTGGAGAAGGCGGCTTACGACTTCAAAGCCAAGATGCCCCTTCGCCAGGCGATCCCGCTGGGCCTGCAGCATGTGTTCGCCATGTTCGTCGGCAACCTGACTCCGCTGCTCATCATCACGAGCGCCTGCGGTCTGGCGGGCGGCGAGTTCGCTGACCTGCAGATCAGCCTGCTGCAGAACGCCATGTTCGTGGCCGGTATCGTCACGCTGGTGCAGCTGTTTTCCATCGGCCCGGTCGGCGGTCAGGTCCCCATCATCATGGGTACCAGCTCCGGCTTCCTGGGCGTGTTCAACAGCGTCGCGGCTTCCATGGGCGGCGGTGTGCTGGCCTATGGTGCCATCATGGGTGCGTCCATCCTGGGCGGCCTGTTCGAAACCGTGCTGGGCTTCTTCCTCAAGCCTCTGCGCAAGTTTTTCCCCTCGGTGGTCACGGGCACGGTCGTGCTGTCCATCGGTCTGTCGCTGATCTCGGTCGGTGTCAACTCCTTCGGCGGCGGCAACGCAGCCAAGGACTTCGGCTCCATGGAGAACCTGCTGCTGGCCGTCTTCGTGCTGGTGGTCATCCTGTTCTTCAAGCACTGGACCAAGGGCTTTTTGAGCTCTTCCTCCATCCTCATCGGCATTGTGGCCGGTTACATTGCCGCCTTCATCATGGGCTTTGTCCTGCCCACCACCGGTGTCACCGCCGACGGTGTGGAGTTCACCAAGGCATGGGTCCTGAACTGGAATAAGGTCGCACAGGCCAGCTGGTTCGCCATCCCCAAGCTCGTCCCGGTCAAGATCATCTTCGATATGCGCGCCATCCTGCCGGTGCTCATCATGTTCATCGTCACGGCTGTTGAGACCGTCGGCGACATCTCCGGCGTGATGGAGGGCGGCATGGGCCGCGAGGCGACCGATAAGGAGCTGTCCGGTGGCGTCATCTGCGACGGTCTGGGTTCCTCCTTTGCCGCCTGCTTCGGCGTCCTGCCCAACACTTCCTTCAGCCAGAACGTTGGTCTGGTGGCCATGACCAAGGTCGTCAACCGCAGTGCACTGGCAACCGGTGCCATCTTCCTGATCCTCTGCGGCCTCATCCCCAAGCTGGGCGCACTGGTCTCCATCATGCCCCAGGCCGTTCTGGGCGGTGCAGCCGTCATGATGTTCTCTTCCATCGTGGTGTCTGGCATCCAGCTCATCACCAAGGAAAAGATGACTCCGCGCACCCTGACCATCGTTTCGGTGGCGCTGGGCGTGGGCTACGGCATGGGTGCCAACGCCAGCATCCTGGCCCATACGCCGCAGCTGTTCCAGCTGATCTGCGGTGAGTCCGGCATCGTCCCCGCAGCCTTCGTGGCCATCGTGCTCAACGTTCTGCTGCCCAAGGACGAAGAGAACGCCTGAGTTTCCTCTTCAGATCAAAAACTGTTTTAGTTTCCGCAGGGCCTCCGGCGTGTCTGCGTCCAGAAGCTCTGCACGGTCTGCGGTGAACACATTGCAGACCCGCTCCGGGTAACGCCGGAGCAGCACACTGCCGCCTTTGCCTTCGGGCAGGGTGCGCAGGGCGGAAAAATAACCGCATCCAAACAGAGCGGGGCTTCCGACAAGCGGTTCCGGGTCGTTTTCGGCCTGGAACGCCAGCCGGAAGATTGCCCGCTCTGTTTCTTTTTGTGTCCGGGTGTCGGCCACAAAGGCGCACACCAGAGCCTCGACCGTCTCCCGCCGCAGCAGGGGCTGGTCGCCGGGCAGGAAGATGCAGCCCGCAAGGCCGGGCTGCAGAGTGAGCAGTGCTTCCAGCCCCAGCCGGACGGTATCGTTCCGGCCCGGCAGCGCGTGGCGCAGGCAGGCCACCCCCAGCGTTTGGCAGAGCGTTTCCACCTCTGCCGACCGCGTCACGACGATGCGGCAGGCCAGCTGTGGGGTATCGGTGGCGTCCAGTGCCCGGCAGAGCAGCGGCCGCCCGCCGAAATCGGCCAGCAGCTTGTTGGAGCCAAACCGCCGGGCCAGCCCGGACGCCATGATGACACACCCGATCGGATGAGAAGTTTCAGACATGTGGATCCCTCCGCGTTGACGGTTCCGCTTCTCCCCTGGGAGCACGGCGGCAGCGCAGGGCGGATGGAACCGATAATTCTAGTGGTATTATAGCGAAAAATGTGTTAAAATAAAAGCAAACAGCAAAAAAGAGAGGTACTGCGTATGATGACGATCCGGGAATACAAACGAGCGGAAAGTCTTGAAGAAGCCTGGCAGCTCAACCAGAAAAAGAACAATCGGGTCATCGGCGGCATGATCTGGCTCAAGATGGAAAAGATCAACGTCGGCACTGCCATTGATCTGTCCGGTCTGGGGCTGGATACCATCGAGGAGACGGAGGAGCAGTTCTCCATTGGGGCCATGGTCACCCTGCGGCAGCTGGAGCTGGACGCCGGGCTGGCCGCATACACGAACGGAGCAGTGCGGGAGTCCGTGCGGCATATCGTGGGTGTGCAGCTGCGCAACCTTGCCACCGTGGGCGGCAGCATTTACAGCCGCTTCGGGTTCTCGGATGTGCTGACCCTGTTCCTGGCACTGAACGCCTCGGTGGAGCTGTACAAGGGCGGCATCGTGCCGCTGGCCGAGTACGCCACCCGCCCCTACGACCGGGACCTCCTCGTGCGGGTGATCGTGCCGAAGGAACCGGCTGCGTTCTGCTACCAGTCGGTGCGGAACAGCCAGACCGATTTCCCGGTGCTGACCTGCGCCGCCGCCAAAACGGCCGAGGGCTATCGCTTCGCCATCGGTGCCCGGCCGGGCAAGGCAGTGCGGTTTGACCTGACGCCCAACGCGGCCGAGACGCCGGAGCTGCTGGCAGACCGCTTTGCCGCAGAAGTGCGGGCAACGATCAAGACCGAGAGCAATCTGCGCGGCAGCGCCGAATACCGCAACCATCTGGCCGGAGTTCTGGTCAAGCGTGCGGTCCGCCAGCTGGAAGGGTAACGGAAAGGAGACCACGATGCAAATCACCATCATTCTGAACGGAACCAGAGTTTCCGCCGAGGCCGCCCCGGATACTCTGCTCATCGACTTTGTCCGCAGCCACGGCTGCTACAGCGTCAAGCGCGGATGCGAGACTGCCAACTGCGGCCTGTGCACCGTCTTTCTGGACGACAAGCCGGTGCTGTCCTGCTCGGTGCTGGCAGCCCGTGCCGACGGCCACCGTGTCACCACGCTGGAGGGCCTGCAGGACGAAGCTGCAGAGTTCGGCGCGTTCATCGCGGATCAGGGAGCGGAGCAGTGCGGCTTCTGCAACCCCGGCTTCATCATGAACGCCCTGGCCCTTTTCCGCGAGAAGGAGTACCCCACCGAGGACGAGATCAAAGAATACCTTGCGGGCAACCTCTGCCGCTGTTCCGGCTACGAGGGCCAGCTGCGGGGCATTCAGGCATTTCTCGCATGGAAACGATCGAAGGAGGCCGCCGAATGAAAAACGTCAACAAACCGTTCCGGAAAAAGGACGCGATGCAGCTCGTGACCGGTAAGCCGGTGTACATGGACGATCTCGCTCCTGCCGACTGCCTCATCGTCAAGCTGCTGCGCTCGCCCCACCCCAACGCCATCGTCAAGACCATCAACACCACGGTGGCCAAAAAGGTGCCCGGCATCGAGGCCATCTTTACCTGGGAGGATGTGGACCAGAACGCCCGCCGCTACACCCAGGCCGGCCAGACCTACCCGGAGGCCAGCCCCTACGACCGTCTGGTCATCGACCGGCACGTCCGCTTTGTGGGCGATGTCGTGGCCATCGTGGCCGGTGCGGATGACAAATGCGTCGAGAAGGCGATGAAGCTCATCAAGGTGGAGTATGAGGTGCTGGAGCCGGTGCTGGATTTCCACACCGCCAAGGATAACCCCATCCTCGTCCATCCGGAGGACAACTGGGAAAGCCTGTGCCCCGTGGGTGCGGACAACAAGCGCAATCTCTGCGCCCACGATGAATGCGGCAGCGGCGACATCGACGCCGTGCTGGCCGACTGCGACGTGGTCATCGACCATGTGTATCACACCAAGGCCTGCCAGCAGGCGATGATGGAGACCTTCCGCACCTGCTGCTATATGGACCTCTACGGCCGTCTGAACATCCTCAGCTCGACCCAGATCGTCTTCCATACCCGCCGCAACGTGGCCAACGCGCTCCACATCCCCAAATCCATGATCCGCGTCATCAAGCCCCGCATCGGCGGCGGTTTTGGTGCCAAACAGACGGCGGTCTCGGCCATCTACCCGGCTTTCGTTACCTGGAAGACCAAAAAGCCCAGCAAGCTCATCTTCACCCGCGAGGAGAGCCAGACTGCTTCCTCGCCCCGCCACGAGATGGAGATGCACGTCCGCCTCGGTGCCACCAAAGAGGGCCTCGTGCGCGGCATCGACCTGTACACCCTCTCGAACACAGGCGCTTACGGCGAGCACGGCCCCACGACGGTGGGCCTGTCGGGTCATAAATCTATCCCGCTGTACGGCAAGGCCGAGGCCTTCCGTTTCGTCAGCGATGTGGTGTACACCAACCACATGTCCGCCGGTGCCTACCGCGGCTACGGCGCAACGCAGGGCCTGTTTGCCGTGGAGTCTGCCGTCAACGAGCTGGCGGCAAAACTCCACATGGACCCGTTCAAGATCCGTGAGATGAACATCGTCCGGGAAGGCGATGTCATGCCCGCTTACTACGGCGCAGTGAACACCAGCTGTGCGCTGGACCGCTGCCTGAAAAAAGTCCACGACATGATCGACTGGGACAACAAGTATCCCGTCCGCGACCTCGGCAACGGCAAGGTCCGCGCCGTCGGCATGGGCATGGCGATGCAGGGGTCCGGCATTTCGGGCATGGACGTCGGCAGCGCGACCCTCAAGGTCAACGATGACGGCTTCTATTCGCTGATCATCGGTGCGGCGGATATGGGCACCGGCTGCGACACCACCCTGGCGCAGATCGCCGCCGAAGTGCTGGACTGCGAGCTGGACGACATCATGGTCTTCGGTGCCGACACCGACGTCTCGCCCTACGACTCCGGCTCCTATGCGTCCAGCACTACCTACGTCACCGGCAAGGCCGTCGAAAAGTGTGCGCTGAAGCTGCGGGCACAGATCTGCAAGCTGGGCGCGGAGCTGCTCCACTGCGAGGAGAGCGAAGTGGTCTTTGACGGCAAGACCCTCTCTGTGGACGCCGACCCGACGAAAAAGGTCTCCCTGAGTGAGGTGGCGTTCGCCTCCCAGTTCGGCCACATGGTGCCGCTGGAAGTCACCGAGACCCACACGTCGCCCTTGTCGCCTCCGCCGTACATGGTGGGTGCTGCCGAGATCGAGCTGGACAAAGAGACCGGCGAAGTCAAGGTCGTGGATTATGCCGCCTGCGTGGACTGCGGCACCCCCATCAACCCCAATCTGACCCGTGTGCAGGCCGAAGGCGGCCTGTTGCAGGGCATCGGCATGGCACTGACCGAGAACATCACCTACGACAGCAGAGGCTGGCCGATGGAAAACTCGTTCATGCAGTATAAGATCCCCGCCCGTGTGGACATTGGCCGCATCCGGGTGGAGTTTGAGAGCAGCTACGAGCCAAACGGCCCGTTTGGTGCCAAGTCCATCGGTGAGGTGGTCATCAATACGCCGCTGCCCGCCATTGCAGATGCAGTGTACAACGCCATCGGCACCCGCTTCTATGAGCTGCCCATCACCCCGGAACAGATCGCTATGGCCGTGGAGGAAACCCGCTGAATGCTGTCCGAAGCGCAGTTCCCATTTCTGGCTGAAAAGGGCCATGTCGTCTCGCTGGTGGGCGGCGGCGGAAAAACGACGCTGCTCTATCAGCTGTCGGTCCACTGCGCCCGCAAGGGCTGGCGGGTGCTGGCCGCGACCACGACCCACATCCGGCAGCCGGACCACAACATGGCCCATACAGAAGCCGAATGCAGCGCTCTCTGGGCTGCGGGGGAGTATGCCGTTCTGGGCACACCGGACGGCTGCGGCAAGCTGACCGCCCCGCCGCCGGACCTGCTGCACCGCTGGATGCCGCAGGCCGATGCTGTTTTTCTGGAAGCCGACGGCGCGAAACGGATGCCCTGCAAGGCTCCGGCGTCGCGGGAACCGGTGCTGCTGCCGGAATGTGACACCGTGCTGGCCGTGGCCGGGCTTTCAGCTCTGGGCCGCCCTTTGCGGGAGGTCTGCTTCCGGCTGGACGAAGCCTGCGCACTGCTGCATACCGCACCGGACGTCCCCCTGACGCCGGAGCTTTTGGCTGCACTGCTGGCCAGCGAAGCCGGTGGGCGGAAGCTGGTGGGAGAGCGGGCGTTTTATGCGGTGCTCAACCAGGCGGACGACCCCGCCCGGCGGGCGCTGGGCGAGACGACCCGGACCATCCTGTGGGAACGATATCATGTGCAAAGCATTCTGACGCATTTTGCAAAAGGAGAACGAGCCGAATGAGCGAAGAAAAGATCGTGTTCTGTACAGGCGGCGGCTGCACCGCCAAACTCGGCGCGGGGGTGCTGAGCCGCATTCTGGAAAAGCTGCCGCGCGGCGAGCAGGACCCAAACCTGCTGGTCGGCTATGACAGCAAGGACGACGCGGCGGTCTACCGCATCACCGATGACCTTGCGCTGGTGCAGACGGTGGATTTTTTCCCGCCCATGGTCGATGACCCCTATACCTTTGGGCAGATCGCCGCAGCCAACGCCCTCAGCGATGTCTATGCGATGGGCGGCGAGGTGAAAACGGCCCTGAATCTGGTCTGCTTCCCGGAGAGCATGGACCTGAACGTCCTGGGCGAGATCCTGCGCGGCGGTGCCGAAAAGGTGGCCGAAGCGGGGGGCATCCTCGCGGGCGGGCACTCCATCGCGGACACCGGCGTCAAATACGGCCTCTCGGTGACAGGCCTTGTGGACCCGCACCGCCTGACCGCCAACGACACCGGCCGCCCCGGCGATCGGCTCATCCTGACCAAGGCGCTGGGCGTCGGGCTCATCTGCACGGCCAATCGTGTGGGCGAAGCTGCGCCGGAACAGATGGAAGCCGCCATCCGCTCCATGACGACGCTGAACAAAACGGCGGCAGAGATCGCGCGGAAGTATGAGGTCCACGCCGCAACGGATGTGACGGGCTTCAGCTTCCTCGGCCACCTGCACGAGATGATGGGCGGGCGGCTCTCCTGCGTCGTGGATGCCAGAGCTGTGCCGGTGCTGCCCGGCGCATGGGAGGCGGCGGACGCCTGTCTGTACACCGCTGCCGCGCAGCGCAACCGCAACCATACCGGCCCGTTCGTCCGGTTTGAGAACGTGCCTTTCCCGATGGAAGAGATCCTGTTCGACCCGCAGACGTCCGGCGGGCTGCTGCTGGCGGCGGCTCCGCAGAAGGCGGAAGCGCTGGCGCGGGAACTGTGTGCGGTGGGTCTGCCTGCCGCCATCGTGGGCGAGATCCGGGACGCACAGCCCACGGAGATCACAGTGAAGTATTGAGAGGATAGAACGATGATGTTGAACGTAGATGCACGCGGGGATGCCTGCCCGCTTCCCGTTGTCAAGGCAAAAAAGGCCATCGCAGCGCTGAACGGTGCAGGCGAGGTGGAGGTTTTGGTGGACAATGAGATCGCCGTCCAGAACCTGACCAAGATGGCGCAGCAAAAGGGCTATGGCTCCAGCGCGGAGAAGCTGGCCGAGCGGGAGTACCGCGTCCGGTTCACGGTGGGCGATGCCTCCGCTGCGGCCGAAGAGCCTGCCGTCTGCACACCCGATGCCCGCACCGATACCGTGGTGGCCATCGCAGCGGATACGATGGGCGAGGGGGCCGAGGAGCTGGGCAAGACCCTGCTCAAGGCGTTCGTCTTCTCGCTGACCCAGCAGGAGAAGCTGCCCAAGACCATTTTGTTTTACAACGGCGGCGCGCACCTGACCTGCGAAGGTTCCCCGATGCTGGAAGACCTCAAGGTGCTGGAAGCCGAGGGCGTGGAGATCCTGACCTGCGGCACCTGCCTGAATTTCTACGGCCTGACCGAGAAACTGTGCATCGGCACCGTGACGAATATGTACGTCATTGCGGAAAAAATGCTGAATGCCGGGAACGTGGTCAAGCCGTGATCTACCTCGATCATGCTGCCACCACGCTGCAAAAGCCGCCGGTGGTGGGGCAGGCGATGCTCGCGGCTTTGCAAACGGCGGGCAACCCCGGACGCGGGGCGCATGAACCGACCCTTCACGCGGCCCGCATCGTTTACGACACGCGCACGGCGCTGGCAGAGCTCTTCCACGCAGAGGACCCGACCTGCATCGCCTTTGCGGCCAACGCCACCCAGGCGCTCAACACCGCCATCGGCGGGCTGCTTTCGCCCGGCGACCATGTCATTGCAACGGTCTGCGAGCACAATTCGGTGCTGCGGCCCCTCTACCGCCTGCGGGAACAGGGGGTACAGCTCAGCTTTGTGGGGGTAGACGACCGCGCCGTTCTGCGGTATGAGCAGTTCGAGCAGCTGGTCCGGCCCAACACCAGGGCGATCGTCGTCACCGGGGCATCGAATGTGACCGGCCATGCCACCGATCTGCCCTTTGCGGCGCAGGTGGCAAAAAAGCACGGCCTTCTGTTGATCGTGGACGCTGCCCAGACGGCGGGAAGCCTGCCCATCGACGTGCAGGCCCTCGGCATTGATGTGCTCTGCTTCACAGGGCACAAGGGGCTGATGGGCCCGCAGGGCACCGGCGGGCTGTATGTCCGGCCGGGGCTGCGGGTCGCGCCGCTCGTTGTGGGTGGCAGCGGGGTGCACAGCTTTGCCGAAGCCCACCCTGCGGAGATGCCCACGGCGCTGGAAGCCGGTACGCTGAATGTCCCCGGCATTGCCGGGCTGGGGGCCGGGGTGCGCTGGCTGCTGGAACAGGGGGTCGAGGCGCTGCACGCCAGAGAAATGGTACTGACCCGGTCGTTCTGGGAGGGCGTCCGGGAGATCCCTGGTGTCGTTCTGTACGGAACGCTGGCAGTCCCCCGTGCGCCGATCGTCTCGCTGAACCTTGCCGGAGAGGACTCCGCCCGTGTGGCGGATGCGCTGTGGGAGGAATACGGCATCTGTGTGCGGGCCGGTGCTCACTGTGCCCCGCAGATGCACCGGGCGCTGGGCACCGTGGAGCAGGGCGTGGTGCGGTTCAGCTTTTCGCACCAGAACACCGAAGCCGAGGTGCGGTGCGCCGTAAAGGCGGTCCGCGCGCTGGCATTGGAGGAATAAAATGCGAGCAAAACGACCGTATATCGTGCTTTCGTTCCGCGCCACGGTGGACGCCATGGCGTGGGAAAAGCATTGCCTTGCCGAGCACATCCCCGGTCGGCTCATTCCGCTGCCGCGGGAGCTTTCCGCCGGGTGCGGTCTGGCGTGGCGGATGCTGCCGGAGGACTGGCAGTGCTGGCGGGAGCGCTTTGACCCTGCCGCCTACGATGCCGTTGCGCAGGTGGAACAATGATTTGAAAAAAGGAGACCCTTGCATGGAACCCCGAACTTTTTGTGATGCTTTGAACCGTGAGGCGGGCGATTACCTATTGGCTACGGTGTTGGAGGGCGCGGCGCAAGGGGCGCAGCTGCTGTTGTGCGGTGGTGTGCCCGTCTGGCCGGAACATCCGGCGGCGTGTCTGGAAGCACAGCTGCCTGCGCTGCAGCAGGTGACTGCCAGCGGAGTGCAGACATTTGGGGCACTTCGTGTTTTTGCCGAGCGGTTCGGTGCAGCCCCGCGTCTGGTGGTCTGCGGCGGCGGTCATGTGGGGGCATCGGTGGTGCGGCTGGCAAAGCTGCTGGGTCTGCCTGTCTGCGCCTTAGAGGACCGCCCGGAATTTGCCGGGCAGCTGCGGCAGGCCGGGGCTGACCCGGTGCTCTGCCTGCCCTTTGAAGAGGGCCTTGCAGCAGTCTCCGGCGGAGCAGAGTGCTATTTTGTGGTCGTTACCCGCGCCCACCGCTGCGATGTCCAGTGTCTGACGGCCATTCTGCAAAAGCCCGCCGCCTATGTCGGCATGATGGGCAGCCGGGGCCGCGCGGCTCTGGTGCGCCGTCAGCTGACCGAAGCCGGGCTGGACCCGGCGCGGGTGGAGCAGCTCCGTGCGCCCATCGGCCTTGCCATCGGGGCCAAAACGGCGGAGGAGATCGCGCTTTCCATTCTCGCACAGATCGTGCAGGTCAAGAGTGCCCGCTCGCTGACCGAGGGCTTCCCGCCCGCCATTCTGGAAACATTCCGGGCGCTGCAAACGCCTGCGGTGCTGGCGACCATCGTGTCCCGCCACGGCTCCACGCCGCGGGAAGTCGGCTCCAAAATGCTGGTCCTGCCGGAGGGCAGAGCCGTGGGCAGCGTGGGCGGCGGCATCATGGAATACCGCATCCAGCAGCTGGCCGGAAAGATGCTGGCCAGGGCGGCAGCGCCCGCCCAATTGGTCGATCTCACCACCGACGGCACAGGCGATGATGCAGCCATTGCGGCCTGCGGCGGCTCCATGCAGGTCTTTTTACAGCGGATCGAACCGGAGGAATGAACGATGAAACAGGAAAAACGGATCGTGGTGCGGGGCGGCGGAGATCTAGCCACCGGCACCATCCACCGGCTCTGGTCTGCCGGGCTGCGGGTGCTGGTGCTGGAAGCAGAGCACCCCGCCGCCATCCGCCGTCAGGTGTCCCTGTGCGAGGCGGTCTATGAGGGCGAGACCACCGTGGAGGGCCTGCGGGCCGTGCGGGTGGCTTCGCTGGTCGAAGCCGACGCCGTCTGGGCGCAGAACGCCGTCCCGGTTTTGGTGGACCCGAATGGCAGCTGCCTGGCTGCGGCAAAGCCTGCCGTGTTGGTGGATGCCATCATTGCCAAGAAAAATCTCGGAACCACGCGGGATATGGCTCCGCTGACCATTGCCCTCGGCCCCGGCTTTGTGGCCGGGCAGGATGTGGACGTGGTGGTGGAGACCAAGCGCGGCCACAAACTGGGCCGCATCATCCGGGCAGGCTCTGCTGCGCCGAACTCCGGTGTGCCGGGCGTCATCGGCGGCTATGGGGCCGAGCGGGTCATCCATTCGCCCGCTGCCGGTGTGTTCCGGAATCGCCGCGCCATCGCAGATTTTGTGGAGGCTGGCGAGACCATCGCCCTGCTCGAAACGCCGGAAGGGGAGACCGTCCCCGTCACGACGCAGATCTCCGGCATCCTGCGGGGGCTTCTGCGGGATGGCTACCCGGTGCCGAAGGGCTTCAAGGTGGCCGATGTAGATCCCCGCCGCGAGGAGCTGGAAAACTGCTTCCTCATCTCCGACAAGGCCCGCTGCATCGCGGGCAGTGTGCTGGAGCTGGTGGCTGCTGAGCTTTGGAAATAACGAAAAAACGAGCAAAAGAAAAACCGCCGCCTTCCGGTCTTCCCGGAACAGCGGCGATTTTTGCTTGCAGGGGTCAGTTCGTCTCTTCGGTGAGCTTGGTGATGAGCATCTGGTAGATCTCGTTGCCCTTGAGGATGAACTGCTTTTTTACGAGGTCGGCGCTGAGCCGGTCGGGGGTGCCGATGTTCAGGCAGAACAGCTCCTGATCCAGCGCTTTGATGGTGCAGCGGATGGTGCAGTGCCCATCCGGCTTTTCGGTGATGCGGGCCGCATACTGTGCCTCCTTGCGGGCCCAGGTCTGGCTGCGCAGCACGGCGGCTACGGCGCGCTCCCGCACACTGCGGGGCAGGTCATAGGCCAGCTCCTGCGCGACCTTGCGCCCTTTTTCGGTGATGGTGTAGCGCCCATCGGTCAGAGTGACCAGCTTTTGCTGGGTGATGTCATCCAGGCAGGAGCCGATCTCAAAATAATTGACCAGCGCTTCCTCCATCAGGGCGTTTTCAATCTCCGTGCGGGTGATCGGCCCGGCATTCTTCACGAGATAACACAGCAGCAACCGAATCTCGGTGCTGTCGGTCAGCCCGCCGGGGCGGACACCGGCGGTAAAAGCATCGTTAGCGGCCATCGTTCTGCACATCCCCCTCAAGTTTCAGATTGCGGAAAATCATCTTCTCTTTATAGTATAAAGGGTTTTACGCCGGATTGCAAGCCGCAACCGAAAAATCGGTCTCGATCCGCTTGGGGCTGTCGGGCGTGGAGTAGAGCCAGTGGTCCAGGTGGCCTTCAGTGATGAAATAATGCAGCTCGAACCGGTGGCTCTGGCCGAGGCTGTGGTTTACGATGACGAGTTTGATCTTCATTTTTTCCGGCAGGATGTTCTTGATGTAAACACTCACAGCCTGGCCGGGGTGAAGATCCTGGCAGCTCTCGGCCAGCCCGGCCAGATTCGGCGCGATCTCGATGAAGGTTCCGTATTCTTCCACGCTGCGCACGATGCCTACCACCGTTTCGCCCACGGTAAAACCGGCGGCGTTCTCGGCCCAGGTGCCCAGCAGCTCCCGGATGGTCAGGACGAACCGCCCCTGCACATCCCGGCTCTTGACGACGCACAGGATCTGCTGCCCCACGCTGACCCGGTCGGCGGGGGAGGAGATGCGGCTGACCGACATGCAGTCGATGGGGAGCAGGGCGCTGATGCCGCATCCTACGTCGCAGAAAGCTCCGAACGGTTCGATGTGGGTCACGGTGCAGGGCAGGATGTCGCCGGGGCGGAGGGTATCGAGGTAATCTGCCTTGCACATCCGCTGTGCCTCGGCGCGGGAGAGCCGGTAGCAGGGCTGGCCGGCCTCATCGGTGTCCAGCTCTTCGATGACGAAACAGGTGGGCCGCCCCACCCGCGTGAGCACGGCAATGTCCCGCACACTGCCCGTTTCGGCTCCGTCGGCACACTGCTCAAAGGGCATCACGGCCCGCACCCCGCCCAGTTCGAACCGCAGCTGGCGGGCCGTGTCGAACGCCAGCGCAGTGCTCTGCAAAATTTCGCGGCTGGCCATGGCCGCCCGCAGCTCCGCAGCCGAAAGCCGGTCTGCACTGCGGTAATTTCCTTCGGTACGATAAGTCTGCATCATTCTTCATTCCTCTTTCTGTGCTGTTTGTGCCTTGCGCACCCGCCGTTTTGCCCGGCGGCAGTAAAACCATATGCGCTGACAATTGCATTTTATACGAGTTTGGATTATACTATATCTGTATGCGGCGGCCGATTCAAAATCGGCGCGGGCCGCGATACGGGCCTGTGCCGGAGGGCACAGGCAGGAGGGAGAGCTGTTCATGGATATCGCAGTTGGAGATACCATCCTCACCCGCAAAAAGCACCCCTGCGGAGCGTCCAGCTTCGAGGTGCTGCGGGTGGGCATGGATTTCAAGATCCGCTGCACGGGCTGCGGCCGCGAGGTCATGCTGCCCCGCGCAAAGATCGAAAAAAACATCAAAAAGGTCCAGAAGCCCGGTGCCGCCGAGTGACGAACCGCCACATCCCATGAGAACGATAAGGAGAACTGCACAAGTATGTCAAAACTGTTTTCTCAGATGGATGCGGTCTGCCACCGGTTCGAGGAGCTTTCGGTCCGCCTGAACCAGCCCGAAACAGCGGCGGACCCGGCACTGTTTCGCCGCCTGATGCAGGAATACCATGAGGCCGAGCCAGTGGTGCAGGCCTATCAGGCCCTGACAACGGCGCAGGATCATCTTGCTCAGGCAAAAGCCCTGCTCGAAGGGGAGACCCTCGACCCGGACTTTAAGGAAATGGTACAACAGGAGATCGGCGAAAAAAGTCAGGATGTGGAAGAACTGGAAAATTCTCTCAAAATCCTGCTTCTGCCCAAGGATGCGAACGATGGCAAAAGCGTCATCGTGGAGATCCGCGGCGGGGCAGGTGGCGAGGAAGCTGCCCTGTTTGCCCACAGCCTGATGCGGATGTACACGATGTATGTGCAGAGCCGTGGGTGGGAGCTGGAAGTGCTCAACCTCAACGAGACGGAGCTTGGCGGCGTGAAGGAAGCCATCTTCGCGGTGAACGGCGCAGGGGCATACAACCGCCTCAAGTACGAGAGCGGCGTCCACCGGGTGCAGCGGGTGCCGGAAACGGAGACGCAGGGCCGCATCCATACCTCCACGGCCACGGTGGCCGTGATGCCGCAGGCGGAAGAGGTGGACTTTGCGCTGGACCCGAAAGACCTCCGCATCGACACCTTCCGCTCCTCCGGCGCAGGCGGTCAGCACATCAACAAGACGTCCAGCGCCATCCGGGTGACACACCTGCCCACCGGCATGGTGGTCGAATGCCAGAACGAGCGCAGCCAGTTCCAGAATAAGGATAAGGCGCTGGAGATCCTCCGCAGCCGCCTGCTGGCCCAGAAGCAGAAGGAACAGCAGGATGCCATCAATGCCAATCGTCAGGGCCAGGTGGGCACCGGAGACCGCAGCGAGAAGATCCGCACCTACAACTTCCCGCAGGACCGCTGCACCGACCACCGCATCGGCCTGACCGTGCACAATCTGGATAAGATTTTAGACGGCAATCTGGACGAGATCATTGATGCGCTGGCGACCCATGAGCAGGCCGAAAAGCTTCGCCAGCTCAACACACAAAGCGACAAATAATGCACCTGAAATGGTGTAAAGAATATATACTTTACAGACAGAAAGAACGATGATTCGCATGGAAATGAAAACTGAGATACTACCTGCCAAGGACGAGGGCATTGCAAAAGCGGCTGCGCTGCTGCGGCGCGGCGAGCTGGTGGCCCTGCCCACGGAGACGGTCTACGGCATCGCAGCCGATGCCCGCAATGGGGAAGCTGTGGCCAAGATCTTTGTGGCCAAGGGCCGCCCGCAGGATAACCCCCTGATCGTCCACATCACCGGCCCGGAGATGCTGCCCGGTCTCGTCAGCGAGGTGCCGGAGCGGGCACAGCTGCTCATGGCGGCGTTCTGCCCCGGCCCGCTGACCATCATCATGCCGCGCGGCCCGGAGGTGGCGGCGGAGTGCTGCGCCGGTCTGGACACCGTCGGCATCCGGATGCCCAGCCACCCCGTGGCCCGTGCGGTCATCGAGGCCAGCGGCTGTGCCTTTGCGGCTCCTTCGGCCAACCTGTCCGGCAAACCCAGCCCCACCAACGCACAGGACGTCTTCACCGATATGAACGGCCGTCTGCCTCTGATCCTGGACGGCGGCGAGTGCGACTGGGGCGTGGAGTCTACGGTCGTGTCGGTCGTGGGCGATAAGCCCACCCTCTTCCGTCCCGGCCACATTACATTGGAAGACCTGGAACGCGCCCTCGGCGAAGAGGTCGAAGTCTCCAAGGCCATTCTTGAAAAGCTCCCGGAGGGCGCGGTCGTCCGCAGCCCCGGCATGAAGTATAAGCACTACGCCCCCAAGGCGGATGTCACCCTGCTGGACGGCACCTTTGAGCAGTTCAAGGCTTACGTGGAGGCCCACATGGACCAGAATCCCAGCTGCCTCTGCTTCACGGGCGAGGCCGAAAAACTCGGTGTGCCCTGTGTGGAGTATGGCCGCGAGGGCGATGGTGCCGACCAGGCAAAGCACATCTTCCGCAGCCTCCGCGCACTGGATGAGCAGGGCGACGGTGTCGTCTATGCCCGCTGCCCGCAGAAAGACGGCCTGTCCATGGCGGTGTACAACCGCCTCATCCGGGCAGCGGCTTTCCGAGTGATCGCACTATGATCACGCTTGGCATCACGGGCCGCAGCGGCTGCGGAAAATCCACCGTGACCGCGGTATTCTCGGCCCATGGGGTCCCGCTGGCCGACGCAGACCAGATCTCGCGGGAGATGCTGCTGCCGTCTTCGCCGCTGCTGCCGGTGCTGGCCCGGCGGTTCGGGGCAGACATTCTCCGGGCGGACGGCTCGCTGGACCGCCGCCTGCTGGCAGACCGTGCGTTCGCATCGCCGGATGGCAAAGCGGCGCTGGACGCCATCACCCACCCAGAGATCGTCCGCCGCATCCGGCTGGCAAAACACGCTGCCGAAGAGGCGGGGGCTTCGCTCTTTGTGCTGGACGGTGCGGTCATCGTCGGGACAGAGGCCGAAGCCGAGTGCGACCGTCTGGCTGTGGTGACGGCTCCATTTGAAACGAGCGTGGCCCGCATCGCAAAGCGGGACGGCATCGCGCCCGAAATGGCAGCGCGCCGCCTGAACGCCCAGACGCCCGAAGAAGCCCTGCTGGCCCGCGCTGATTACGTCCTGCGCAACGACGCAGACCTTGCCGCACTGGAAGCGGCTGCGAACGCGCTTTGCGAGCAGCTGCTGGCGGAAGGCGGCACGAAAGGTGGTGCTCGACCCTCGATTTGAATGCGAAGAGATTTTTGAACGGCTTCGTTCTGGTGTTTCTGGTGACGCTGGGCATCCTCTGCCTGCCGCCGGTGCGGACGCGGGTGGAAAAAACGCTCTATCCCTGCAAGTATTCCGCCCTTGTGGAACAGTATGCCGCCGAGTACGACCTCGACCCGCTGCTGGTCTACTCCTTTGTCCGTACGGAGAGCGGCTTTGACCCGGATGCTACATCCAGCGTCGAGGCCCGCGGCCTGATGCAGATGACCGAGGAGACCTTCCTCTGGCTGCGCAGCAAGATCGCGGAAGGGGAAAACGTCACCATCGGGGATCTGTATGACCCCGCTGTCAGCCTGCGGTTCGGCTGCTACTACCTCCATCTCTGCATGGAGCGCTACGGCGGCGATGTCGCCACAGCGGCTGCGGCCTACCACAGCGGCTGGGGCACGGTGGATGCGCTGCTGCAAAAGGAAGAACACTCCGCCGACGGCATCACGCTGCAGGGCTTTCCCTACAACCAGATGCACCACTATGTGGAAAAGATCACCGCCTGCTATGCAGTGTATCAGAATCTGTATGGCACTTGATCCGCTTGAACCGGGCCTCCCGGTTTGAAATATTTAGGAATATGGAAACAGAAAGGCAGGAGAAATTCTATGGCAGAAAAAACTCCGACCCAGCAGCTGGCCGAAAAGCTGCTCTATAAGCCTGCTTACGTCGCCGACAAGGATGCAGACGTCAAGCAGAAGGCACATGCTTTTGCCGAGGGCTACAAGAAGTTCCTCGACAACGGCAAGACCGAGCGCGAAGTCGCCGCCGAGAGCGAGCAGATGCTCAAGGATGCCGGCTACGTGGAGTTCGACCCCAAAAAGACCTACCAGCCCGGCGATAAGGTCTACTTCGTCCAGTTCAAGAAGGCCGTCGTGGCTTCCACCATCGGCACCCGCAGCTTTGAGGACGGCTTCCGTCTGGTCATCGCGCATACCGACAGCCCCCGTCTGGACCTGCGCCCGACCCCACTGTATGAGTCTGACCACCTGAGCTACTTCAAGACCCATTACTACGGCGGCATCCGCAAGTATCAGTGGGGCACCATGCCGCTGTCCATCCACGGCGTCTTCACCCGCGACGACGGCACCACCGTCACTGTCCGCATCGGCGAGGACGAGGGCGACCCCGTCTTCTGCATCACCGACCTGCTGCCCCATCTGAGCGCCGAGCAGAACACCCGCACCCTGAAGGACGGCATCAAGGCTGAGGAGCTGAACATCCTCATCGGTTCCGATGCTGTGGAGGATGAGGACGTCAAGGAAGCCGTCAAGCTGAACACCATGATCCTCCTCCACGAGAAGTACGGCATCACCGAGAAGGAGTTCATGCGGGCCGAGATCGAGATCACCCCGGCTTACAAGTGCCGTGACGTCGGTTTTGACCGCTCCATGGTGGGCGGCTACGGCCACGATGACCGTGTGGACGCTTACCCCGCACTGATGGCTGAGATCGAGACCAAGACCCCGACCTACACCACCGTTTGCGTCCTCACCGATAAGGAAGAGATCGGTTCCGACGGTGTGACCGGTATGCAGAGCATGTATGCCTTCCACTTCATGCAGGAGCTGTGCCGCACTGCCGGTCAGGACGACATCCTGGCCTTCCGCAACAGCGTCTGCCTGTCCGCAGACGTCACCGCTGCCTACGACCCGTCCTGGGCCAGCGCCTTCGAGCCGATGAACGGCACCTATGCAGGCCGTGGTGTGGCGATCTTCAAGTACACCGGCGGCGGCAGCAAGGGTTCCGCAAGCGATGCCTGCGCAGAGCTGGTCAGCGATGTCACCCGGATGCTCGACAAGGGCAACGTGGCATGGCAGATCGGCGAGCTGGGCCGTCTGGACCTGGGCGGCGGCGGCACCATTGCCAAGTATGTGGCCAACCGCGGCATCCCCGTGCTGGACATCGGTGTGCCCGTGCTGTCCATGCACTCTCCCTTCGAGGTCATCCACAAGAGTGACCTGTACATGGCATATCGCGCCTTCAGCCTCTTCAACAACGCACAGTAAGCGCCATTGAAAAACCAGTGCCCCGGCAGGTTTTGTGCCCACCGGGGCATTTTTGCGCTTTTTTGAGGAAAATACTTGACCTTCCACCGACTTTATGGTGTAGTGTAAGGGCGGAGGTGAAGCAAATGAATATCAAACAGGCTTCGGAACAGAGCGGGGTCTCCAGCCCCAACATCCGCTTTTACGAAAAAGAAGGGCTGCTGACGCCTGCCCGCAACCGGAGCAATGCCTACCGGGATTACACCGCCGAAGACGTCCGGACCTTGAAACTGATCCGGATGCTTCGGATGCTGGACCTGCCGCTGCCCACCATTCAAAGCGTTCTCCGTGGGGAACAGCCGCTGGCCGAAGCAATCCAGGCGCAGCAGGCAGTGCTGGAACAACAGGCCGCCCGGCTGGCGGGTGCGATCCGCTTTTGTGCAGAGCTGACCCGGCAGGCACCCCGGATGGAGCAGCTGGATGTGGACGACTGCCTGAAACGGATGCAGGACCCGCAGGAGCCGGACGGATTCTTCACCGGCTGGCTCAAGGACTACCGCACGGTGGCAGAAAACGAACAGAAAAAGCGTTTTTACATCGTATCGGAGCAGTCCATCAACACCCCGGAGGACTTTGCGGAAGCGCTGCAGCGCTATGCCGAAGCGCAGGGAAGCCCTCTGTGCATCACAAAAGGCGGGATGTATCCGGAGTTTGAGTGGAACGGCATCCGATACAAAGCGTGGCGGGGGCAGGGCCGCTATTGCGATTCCATCTGCTGTGAAGCGGTCTTCCCGGAATCGCTTCAAACGGGGCTGCCGCCCAGACGGGAGCGCCTGCTTCGATGGCTTTGGCGGCTGCTCCCTGCGGCGGTGGCCGCTATGGTGTTGGCAGCACTTGCTCTACGCGGCAGAATGTGAACCCCTGATCCCGATACCACTGGATGATGTCCGGCAGGGCTTCGGCGGTGGTGTGGGTGGTGGCGGAATCGTGCATCAGAACGATGCACTGGGTCTGTTCACCGGTCTCCCGCACCACATTGCGGTAGATGGTGGATGCGCTGGGTTTGCCGCCCACAGCATCCTCGGCGCAGACGTTCCAGTCCACAGAGGTGAAGCCTTTTTCAGCGGCCTGCGCTTTCAGCTCGCTCATGATGCCTTTGCCGCCGTAGCGTCGGCTGACGGTGTTGGTGCTCCCGCCCGGAAAGCGCAGATAGCGGATGCTCTCGGCGTGAACGTAGGGCGCGATGCGCTCCTTCAGCAGGGCAAGGTCCTGCCAGTAGGCATCCGGGCTTCGGTAGATGTCGCTGTACTCGTGCGAGGCAGAGTGGAATGCAATCTGGTGCCCGGCGGCTTCTGCCTCAGTGAGAAGCGGCAGATACTTCTCGTTGTACCCGGTCGCCACCACAAAAAAGGTGGCCCGGACTCCGGCGGCGTTCAGCGCAGCCAGAACGTCCGGCGTTGTCTTGCTGGGACCGTCGTCGAAGGTCAGGCAGACCCATTTGTCCGGCGGAGCGGGCGGCGTTTCCGGCACCGACCCGGCCGGCACTTCGCTTGCGGCAGGGGAGACGAAACCTTCGTCCGGGATGGGCGTCAGGTCATTTTCCCGGCACCCGATGACCGGCGCAGAAGCATAGAAACTCCCAAGCCCAAAACCTAAGCCCAGCCCCAGAAATAGAAGGATCGCGCCCTGTAATAAAAACTTTTTCTGCACCTTCACACCAAAAACCTCCTCATGCTGTGAATTTATGAAAAAGCGTCTCTGTACAAGATATGAGAACCGAAAAATTCTATGAAAAACGCTTGACTTTCCCAGGAGATTATGGTACTATACTTGAGCAGTCCGCACCACGGTTTCAAACCTCAGGAATCGGAGATTGCACCAAAACAGTATGCGAAGGTGGCGGAACTGGCAGACGCGCACGTTTGAGGTGCGTGTGGTTTATCCTTGGGGGTTCAAATCCCCTCCTTCGCACCAAATGAAAGACCCGCTTGATAAGATCTTCTTGTCAAGCGGGTCTTTCTTTGTTATACTGAAAGAAAATAGCTGGACGAGGTAAGCAAGAGGTAAGCAATATGAATTTGATAGATGTGGTAGTGATACATAAATTGTTTGGAAGAGGTGTGGTGGTAGCACAAGAAAAAGGAACGATTACCGTTCGATTTCATGAAAAGACTGCAAAATTTGCATATCCGGATGCGTTTAAGCTGTTTCTCAAAGCTGAAAATTGTAAGATACAAGAAGAAATTTTGGACAAGTTAAACGCTCCAGCTGTGGTACCTTTCAATGAAAATGAGACGAAAATAAATCAACAGCATCAAGATCAGCGCGCGAAACAGAAAACAAATAATTTGGGTGTTTCACGGACGTTTTACGTTTTTCAAGGAAGCACCTTTGAAAAGGAATATCGCGGTGGCTATATTTGGGCACCGATTACAAATAAACATGGAACGACGCCTCACCATTGGACGAGAATGTTGGATGTCCGCGAAGGAGATATTTTACTGCATGGTTGCAATGGATGCGTGCAAGCGATTAGTCGTGCAAAGGGACCGTGTTATGAAAGTGCGCAGCCAAAAGAGTTAGTAGTCGAAAATTTATGGGATCGAGATGGCCGCAGGGTGGACTGTGATTATACCTATATTGCAAACCCGATTAAAACGGCAACGTATACAAGTGATATTATTCGGTTGTGTACATCAAAATACTCTCCGTTCAACAAAATGGGCAATGGGAATATGGGCTACCTTTATGAAATTAATCGAGATCTTGCAAAACTTTTTGTAAAAGAGTCGATAAAAAATAATCCGTCGTTAGAACAATTGGATTATGTAAAAGCACTGTTATCGGAGAATTTGAAATGATCGAAGTTGCGGCAGCCATTATTCGCTCTGAGGAAAAAATACTGATTTGTCAGCGTGCAAGAAAGAAGAACTGTGAGTTACTCTGGGAATTTCCTGGTGGAAAGGTCGAGCTTGGAGAAAATGGCGAACAGTGTGTCGTGCGAGAATGCCAAGAAGAGTTAGATGTAACAATAAAGCCGTTCCGAAAAGTATTTGATGTAATTGCTGCCTACGCGAACGGTGATATTCATTTGCAATTTTATGAATGTGAAATTTTAACGGGTATGCCTATGGCAAAGGAGCACCAGGCCATTCAATGGGTTGCAAAGGATGAATTGAGCCAATATACTTTTTGTTCGGCGGACCAGGAGATGATAGAAGGATATTATAATGATTCTGTATCTGACAAAGGAAACATTTGAGCGGTATCACTTGAAAACGCCGCAGGAAATGCAAAATGAGTTGCCAAAGAAAATTGCTGAAAATGTTTTAGAAAAAGAGAGTGGGGACTCTTTACAGGAGTGGGGCGAAAACTGTTCTATTTTGACCGTCGGAAGTGTTTGCAGCTTATCCATTTTTCTTCGCTTCTCACCATCGTTCTTGTGGACTTCAAGGTCTCAGACTTGCCAAATCTTGGAGATGTGGTTGCACATTATTTGTTCAAAATCTACGAGGACGATGTGCAAATGAAGCGCGCATTGGAATATTATATGCTGTGCATCCGGCACTTGCATTTTCATGCCTGAAAAATCGAAAGATCAGTTCAAAGCTGAGTTTCAAGCAGCGAACAATGTTGGAAGATGGATACCTTTTGGAAGATTATGTTTGGGATGGCATCCTCCACACGGTAGAGTTAAATCAATATTTGTGCGATAGCGAAGTAGTAGTGGAAAGAGTAGATGGAGAAAAGAAATACTATAGTTCAAAAGAATTTTTCGCTACAAAAATGAAAGAGCAGTTTTTGTGACATACAAAAAGGCTCCACCAAACGGGAAACCGTTCGATGGAGCCTTTTCTTATGCGGAAGAAGGGACTTGAACCCTCACTCCGATGGAACTGGTGCCTAAAACCAGCGCGTCTGCCGTTCCGCCACTTCCGCACGGAGCTTATTAAGTGTATCAAGTTTGCACCCAAAAGTCAATTCCTGCGGCACAATTTTATAATCACATCCCGCGCGGCGCATACTAGCAAAAAAGATTCCGGGGAGATGGCGAACGTGAAACAGCAGGACCGAGCGCACCGAAAGGGCTGGAAGCGGGCAAAGCAGGCGGCAGCATGGCTGGCACTGCTGCCGGTCGCTGCGCTGGGGTGGCTGTACAGCCGTCTGCCGGACCGCGTCTATCTGACGCCGGGCGAGGTTCTGGCGCTGCCCCGCTTTTCTTATGTGGAGCCGCTGGGAGCGCACGGAAGCCAGAATGTTGCCAGCACCCGCGCGGTGGGAAGCTACCAGACCACCCTCTCGCTGGGCGGCTGGCTGCCGATCAAGACCATCCGGACCATCGTCACCGAGCGGATGCAGGTGACGGTCTGCGGAACGCCGTTCGGGGTGAAGATGTTCTCGGAGGGGGCGCTGGTGGTCGGCTTTTCGGACGTGGAACGCCCCAGCGGCGGCACGGCCAATCCGGCAAAGGAAGCCGGGCTGCGCCTGGGCGACCGGGTCATCCGCATTGGCACGACCGTGACGGAGGACAACGACGCCGTCAAAGCGGCGCTGGAAGCAGCGCAGGGGCAGGCGGTGGAGGTCGTGTATATCCGGAACGGAGAGCAGCTCCGCACGACGCTTGTGCCGGTCTGGGATGCGGCGGCAGGGCAGTGGCGGGCCGGGATGTGGGTGCGCGACTCCTCGGCCGGTGTCGGGACACTGACCTTCGCAGACGATGCACGGGGCATTTTTGCGGGGCTTGGCCACCCCATCAGCGACAGCGACACCGGCGAGAGCATTGCACTGCGTACAGGGGAAATCGTCCCCTGCGAGATCACCGGCTGCAGCAAAGGAACAGCAGGAAGCCCCGGCGAACTGAAAGGGCACTTTCTGGGCAGCCGGGCCATCGGGAGCATCCGCATCAATGGGGAGAACGGCGTATACGGCACAACCCGCACACAGTTCGCCGGGCAGCGCATGGAGGTCGCCTTTGCGCAGGAGGTCACAACGGGCAATGCAGAGATCTGGTCTACGGTGTCCGGTGAGATGCCGCGCCCTTATCAGGTCCGGATCGAACGGATCAGCGACGCAGACCCCAAGCGAAACATGGTCCTGCGGGTGACAGACCCGGCGCTTCTGGCGCAGACGGGCGGTATCGTGCAGGGGATGAGCGGGAGCCCCATCGTGCAGAACGGGCGGCTGGTGGGAGCAGTGACCCATGTTCTGGTCAACGACCCGACACGCGGCTACGGAATTTTTGCCCAGACCATGTTGGAACAGGCCGAAATCGCGGCGCAGAGGGCGCAGGATACAGAATCGTCAAAATGAATAAGCATCATTCGACAATCGACGCCATAATATGGCAAAAATAACCGTTGAAATCAATGGAAAAATATGGTAAAATCAAAAGCGTTAAGGGAACTGCACACTTTGGAGGAATGAACGATGGATAAAATTCGGTTTTTGATGTCGGATACCAGCGCAGAGATCACGGAAGCCTGCCGCGAAGCGCTGGAACAAAAAGGCGTGGAAGTTACGGTCGTCGAAAAGGACGGACAGAAGGTGCTTCAGAAAATGCTCTCGGTGCGGCCGCAGGTGGTGCTGCTGGACGCTTTTATGCCGGGGCTGGATGCACTGGCCGTCAAACAAAAGTACAACGCCGCAGGCGAGCGGCACACCTCGTTTTTTGTGACGGGTGCGTTCCAGAGCGAGGAAATGGTCCAGGAATTGCTGGATGAGGGATTTGCGTACTATTTCGTCAAACCGTTTGACGAAAATGTCCTCGCCAGCCGGGTCGTGAAGGTGGCAATGGGCAAGGAAAAGCATCACCTGCCCACCAGCGTGGACAGCGATGAGCTGACCGTGACGGAGATCCTGCACCAGATCGGCGTCCCCGCCCACATCAAGGGCTACCAGTTCCTGC
>ENA-OQQU01000414-OQQU01000414.1-human-gut-metagenome-genome-assembly--contig:-NODE-414-length-28372-cov-8.674860_pt1 | contig 28372 bp, 27 predicted proteins | sample MGYA00243233_ERZ505096 | MGnify/ENA primary metagenome ERZ505096 (study PRJEB26097, sample SAMN02712159) | human gut metagenome | biome: Gut microbiome | host: Homo sapiens | place: Denmark: Copenhagen... | reverse complement strand
CCCATTTCCCGCACCAGTGTAAAGGACATTCGATTTTCGAGTGTCCTTTATTTTTGTTTTAGCGAAAACTTACACATTGCAGTATGCTGAAAAAGCTGTGGCAGTTTCATTGCTGCCACAGCTTTTATATTTACTTTATCTGCGACTGAAGTATATCGAGGACCTCACCGAATCTCTGGAAATGCACTACTTCACGTTCACGCAGGAATTTAATCACATTGCTTACGTCCGGATCGTCGCAGACTCTGAGGATGTTGTCATAGGTAGCTCTGGCTTTCTGCTCCGCCGCAAGATCTTCGTGAATATCGGCGAGCGGATCTGCTTTGCTCTGGATGTATGCGGCGGTAAACGGCACACCGCCGGCATTGGATGGGTAAACCGCATTTGCGTGATCCATATAATATGCGCCTACTCCGTATCGGTCAAAGCTCTTTGCGCCCTCGCCTGTTGTGAGCTGGGATACTATAGAGCCTATCATTTCAAGATGGGATAGTTCTTCTGTACCTGCATCGTTCCCGGAATGATCCCTTGCGATCTCACTGTATTTCCTGTGATGACACGGTAGCTGTCCCCTCTGCCTGTTGCGGTAAAGCAGGTCGTAAAGCCATTTTCTATACCCTTAAGATACACTGTAAGAGTGCCGTGGATATAATCGGCTCTTATGACCAAGAGCCATATCGGATCGCTTGTGAAATCAAGAAACCTTTCTGCGTTTTTTCTGATTTTATCCGTTTCGAAAACGGATCTGTCGCTTGAAATTTCCTGCGACAGCTTTTCTATAATACTGTCATAGTACGATTTCTGCTCGATAAGCTCCTGCTGTGTTATCAATCCGTCCAGCATAAGATCAACCGCACGGCGTTTTTTGGCATTGAGCGTTTCAATCTTTCTTCGCAGTGCAGGAATGTCGGGCTTGTCTGTTCGGGATAAGCCCTTTATTACTGCGTTTATGACGGATGTTTTGTCGATGGGTATATCGGTGAAAATACGCTTAACGCAGGCTTTTAGGGCGGTCACGTTAAGCGTTTCGTTGTTGCAGGATTTTCCGCCGATTCTCCCCGAGCAACGCAGGGCGTGGTATATCTTGCCGTTTTTCAGCGTTTTTACACGGGATACCATCACACTGCCGCACACACCGCAATATACCTTTCCGCTGAAGACGTATCGGTCGCTGTGGCGGCTTGTGTCCGTAGGCTTTCTCCGGCTTATCTCGGCTTGGGTCTGCTCCCACAGCTCACGGCTTATTATCGGTTCGTGATGATTTCTTATATAGATATGCTCCGAGCTGTTGAGCCTTTTCTTGTGCGTGAGAAAATCCGGAGTGCAGGTCTTTTTCTGCTCAAGGTCGCCGACATATTTTACATTCCGCAGTACCTTACGGATAAACGCACCGCTCCACCTTCCGCCGTTGACGGTTCTTATCTGCTCGGCGTTCAATCCGTCCGCTATGCTTTCTGCGCCCTTTAAAAGCACGGTATACTCTGTGAAAATACGCTTTACTATTTCTGCCGAATCCGCATTGACAGTGATTTTGCCGTCTTTTACGTCATATCCGAGACAGCTTCTGCCGAACACTACGCCCTGTTCCATTTTCCTTTGCTGTCCCCATTTTACACGCTCGGAGATTTTGCGGCTCTCCTCCTGCGCTATCGTTGCCATTATAGAAAGTCTAAGCTCGCCGTCGCTGTCACGGGTGTCTATATTATCGTTTATAAAGATAATACCTACGCCCTTCGCCCTAAGCATACGGGTGATGTTAAGGGTGTCTACAGTGTTTCTGGCAAAGCGGCTGACCTCTTTTGTAAGGATGATATCTATACCGCCGGACACGGCAAGGGAGATCATTTTGTTGAAGCCGTAACGGTTGAGCGTTGTCGTGCCGCTTGTACCCTCGTCATAGAACACTCCAACCAAAGTCATGGAGTCCGAATTTCTGATATAATCATCAAAGAACGACCGCTGTGAAGCAAGTGAGCCGGATTGCTCGGCACGGTCGGTCGAAACACGGCAATAGGCTGCGGCTCTGAGCTTATTCATCGTCTGCATCCTCAGGACCCACAGCTGATGCGTCACGTTGATGATTTATGATGATTTTAACAATCTGCCTTGTAATGATTTCTATCTCTGCTTCGGTTATTTCCATAATATCACCTCGCAACAAAATATTCTTACATTGTTTGTACATATTCCTGTTGCTTTTTGCTAAATGCAGTGTTATAATTTAATAGGTAATATTTGGCGGGAGGTGTTGACTTGCAGAAAAAGGCTGTAAAGGATAACGCTAAAAAAAGCAAAATACTCAGTGCGGCGGCAAACTGTTTTATGGCAGACGGATTCGAGGGCACTTCAATAAGGCAAATAATGAATGAGGCAGGCGCTGAGGTCGGTCTGTTCTATTACTATTTTAAGTCAAAGGATGATATATACAGTGCGTTTATTGAATCGCTGTTCATGGATTATAGAATCAAGATAATCGGAATGACGGAAAAAGCCGTAAGGTCGCCGTATACTTCTTTTATTGATATATTCGGATTGTTTGCGGATGAAGCTGAACGCTTCCGCAATGAATTTGTAGGGAAAATGCACGAAAGCACGCTGAGAGATATTCGTGACCGCTCGCTTGAAATATCCGTCCCGTACATAAAGCAGATTATTGAAGTGCTGATAGAATACGGTGCAAAGCCGCTGATAAGCACGGAAGAGCTGGCTATAATAATGACATACGGGATAGGCAATCTTTTTTTGCGTGACAAGGAATCACGGCTTGCCGGAACGGATACGGAAAGTATGAAAACGACCGCACTTCTGTTCGGACTTGACCTTGAATATGTTTCACTTACCCTGCCACGCATCCCTTATGCTGAGGAAGCGGAGAAAATAACGGCTCTGGCTGAGCTTTGCAGTGAGAATTTTGCTGACTACAATGCCGAAAGAATGGCAAGGCTTATAAAGAAAAGAATGTCAAGCGGCGAGATATTTGTTATAGCACACAAAAACAATATCGCAGGCTTTATTATGTTTTCAAAGAAGAACAAAACGATAGATCATATCGCCGTGTCGCCTGACTACAGGCGTATTGGTATAGCGTCAAGGCTTATGGTTACGGCTATGGCTCAGTTTGAGGTCGGGGAGGAGCTGTCAGCCGTAACTTTCAGACAGGAACATCTGATGTCGGACGGGGTAAGCCGTATGTATAAGAAATTCGGCTTCGACAATGAAAAGAATATCGTTGTCCGTGGCGAGCCTCTTGTAAGGAGAACCGCTGTTGTACCCGAAAAGGCGATAATAACCGAATAAGGCGAAAGGGGCATAAAAAGGCTGCAGTATTTGATAATTGAAAAGGATGTGTCCAATGCCGAGTTGATGCAAAGCAAATATTTCAGATAATATCATTTTAGAAATATAAAATGGTCAGTATATGGCATTGAAAAAGCTTGTGAGTATTTGCGTGGCTATGGACTGTACGCCCAACGATATTTCAGCGCTTTTGCCGGATAATATGGAGGAAAAATAATGGATAAAAAGAGAGTTGGTCAGATTAAGAAGCAGTTTGACCTTGTTATACATAGTGATGAAAACGCAAACATCGAATTTTGGTATGCCCGTGAGTTGATGTCCTTGCTCGGCTACGAGCGTTGGGAAAACTTTGATAAAGCCGTCTCTCGTGCAAAGGATTCCTGTGAAACCGGTGGTATAGAAGTTTCTGATCATTTTCGTGAGGTCACGAAAATGATTGAGACCGGCAAAGGCGCACAAAGAGCCGTTAAGGACTATATGCTTACCCGTTATGCCTGTTATTTGATTGCACAGAACGGTGACCCTAAAAAAGAAGAAATTGCCTTTGCACAAAGCTATTTTGCCGTCCAGACCAGAAAGCAGGAACTGATTGAAGAGCGCATCGCACTGATTGAGCGTACTGAGGCTCGTGGCAGACTGCGTGAATCTGAGAAGCGTCTTTCACAGAATATCTATGAGCGTGGTGTCGATGATGCCGGTTTTGGTCGTATTCGTTCCAAAGGGGATCAGGCTCTGTTCGGCGGTCACACTACACAGGAAATGAAAACTCGCCTTGGCGTGAAAGATAATCGCCCGCTGGCAGATTTTTTACCGACACTGACGATTGCGGCAAAAAATCTGGCAACAGAAATGACCAATTATAATGTGGAGGAAAAAGACTTAAAGGGCGAATGTGCTATCACCGGCGAACACGTGCAGAATAATCTTTCTGTGCGTGAGATGCTCGGTCAGCGTGGAATCAAGCCGGAAGAACTGCCGCCTTCCGAGGATATCAAAAAATTGGAGCGGCGTGTAAAATCGCAGGAAAAGAAATTGGCGGCACAAGCGGGGAAACTACCTGAAGAAAAAGCAGATGCGGGCGTAGACGACGGCGAATAAATCGGAACTGACCCGGTACGGCAAGGATGAGCCGATCAGAGCCGAGCCTCTTGTAAGGAGAACCGCTGTTGTACCGGAAAAGACGACAATAACCGAATAAGGCGAAAGGGGCATAAATGATGCTCCTTTTTATTTAACCGCAGGCTCTGCAATGATGAAAAAAGCCCGAAATACTGCCGATAATGAAATAAGTCTTGAAATTTGCGGCGATTTAGTATACAATATAATAAGTAACGCTGTAAATCAAACGTATGTGCCTTGCACAGCGGAAAGGAAAATAAATGGAAAAAGTAATCAGCTTTTTAACAAATAAATGGTTCAAATTCGGCGTATCGTTCCTGTCGATAGCCTATCCCGTGTTTCTGGGCTTCGTTGCGTGGCTTTTTATGGGATATTATCTTGAGCCGACGCACCAGGGCGCACTTGTTACGCTTTATATCTTTATCAATCTTATCTTCTTCGGTATTATGCTTTTCACAAGAAAGCAGATAGTCACGAGAATCGTTGCGATAATTTCACCTTTTTTGGCGTTCGCTATACTTCTGTTCGGCTTCGGCAACTGGTTTGCCGCAGTGCCTCCGATAGTCGTAAGCGTACTTATATTCCTGCTGAGCGGTACGGGCGAGACCACAAAGATCATTATCGGCACTATATATCTGCTGATGTATGTAGTAGGAGTGCTTGTTTATCTGACTTTCAAGATGCTGTTCGGAAATATTACTCTTATGGATGTCGATCTGTCCGCAAGAAGCACAAGCTACCGCTATTCACCCGACAAGCAGTACAGAATAGTTCTTTACGTTGATCCTGAGGGCGATGCCAGCCGTTCGGTATCCTTCTATCTTGAAGAAACAGACGGAGATATAAGTCTGCCGTTCCTTGAATGCCGTAACGCATTGGGCGGTATCCATATAATAACCTCCGACTATAACAAGCCTGCCGATGTCAAGTGGAAAGACAAGCATACGCTTTATGTTGACGGCAGAAAGCGTGAATTCAACTTCGACGCAGTATCGACAGATGACACATCGGAAGACTATTAAAGGACCTGCGGAAAGGAAAAGCGGATATGAGTATAAAAAGAACAGTCAGCTTAACCGGTATAAATTCGAGTGAGATATATTCTCTTTCATATCCGCAGTCTATCCTTAAATTTGCCGAATATGACTTTTCCGGCTTTATCAGACGCTGTACCGATTACTGCAAAAGATGTGCGGAAAGCGGAGAGTACAGACTTGAGGATATTGTTGCGCTCCGTAATTCACTCGGTGCGTGTCACAAATATGTTGAGGCGAATATCCACGGCATTTATGAAAAAGCGGTGCAGGATCTGTTTATAGAATATCTTTGCAGAGAAAAGGGGCTTGGCATATCTTCCTTATGGAACGAGCTTATAAATGCCAAAACTCCGTTTGAAAAGCTCATATTCACAAGGCTTACCGAGTATCGTCACAATAAGGCGGTAAACCGCTGGGTGAGCCTTCTTCAGCTTCAGGAATACGCAAAACGCAAGATAGACTTTGTGTTTGGTGAAAAGGTCACTGCAGAGCAGGCATTTGCAAAGCGTGATTATTTCGATCTGACATTCAGCGTAGCCGCAAATGAGATGGGCTATCCGTCAGAATGCTTTACCGCCGCAAAGGTGTACACTGTCGGCAGGCTGCCGTCTGCTCCGTTCATAACGAGCAATATTTCAAAGGCGATAGCGGCTTCGGCACTTCCCGAGATCGAATATGAGGGCGAACACAGACCGTTTGCCGCTCTGCATTCGGACAGCGAGGCGATGGACGTCTTTGCTAAGATAAAGAATTATGTTCCCGAAAAACCTGATTCGGTGCTGAACACGATAATAACAACGATGCGTTCTCTGCCGAAGAAGGTATACGTTTCGGACAGCCTCAAGGCGATAATAGATCTGGAAATAGATCTTTTGCTTGAAAGCGGGGGAGTTCTTCAGCACTGCGAACGCTGCGGAGAGTATTTTATTCGTGACAAGGATTACGACTATGATTATTGCAGTAAGGCTCAGTCGGGCGGCCGCACCTGCCTTGAGATGAGCACGGCGGTACCTCCGAGAACGGCGGATGAAATAAGACGGCTTGAGGATATGACCAAAGAACTGTATACATATATGTCGAAGCGTATAAACGTCGATCTTACACAGCGTGATTTTGCGGAGTGGTATCAGAGCTTTATGGCGATAAAGGAAAGTATCCTCCATAACGCTTTAAGCATTTCGGAATTCCGTGAATTTGAAAAATACTCGCACGACCTGCATTTTGCACCCGTAAAGCAGACACCGCTACAGGAAAAACCATCTGCGGCAAATGTTTCAGAAAGCACCGACACCGCTAAAAAGCAACCTGAGGTCAAACCTTTTGTTTTTGAAAGAGTAGACCGCAGTGTTCTTTATGAGCAGGAAAACCGCCGCAGGAAGCAGGAGCAGGAACGTGAGCTTTATGATATGATGCAGGAAAGCGCCGCACCCGTACAGCAGGAAGCGGCCGCACTGCAAAACGAAGCTCCTAAGGCACCTGTTCACGTTGTAAAGGCCGGTGAAACGGATAAGCTGGATGTCAGCCTGTTTGAAAATCCGTTCGACAATGCTTTCGAAAGCGAAATCTCCGAACTTGAAAAGGTCAGCGGTTATGATTTCAAGCCGCTTGACGATATTTTCAGTTTCGGCGGAGCAGATGACAAATTACAGCAGACATCCGGCGGATATACTGATGAAGGCACTACAGACGAAGACAGTTCCGATAAAGACAATAACGCATATACAGAGCCTGCTGTTGATACGGGCTTTGCAGGCGAATTTGCAAAAGCCGACTACAGCATAAAGCACTCTGTAACGCCTAAGAGCAACTATGCGGCAAATATGTACAGGCATAACGTTGAAACAACGCAGACAGCGGCAGAAGATTTCCCTGATGTACAGCAAAGCGGAGAACATCTGACGCAGGATGATTTTGATATTCTGCCATCCTCGCCGTCACTTACTGTACCGGTCGGAGAAAAAACGTCCGTAAAAGCAAACCTTGGGGAAAAGCCGGCTGTGAGCGAAAAGCACGCTCCGCCTGTTATAAAGCTGGACGCTCCTTTAGTAGACAGTCTTACCGATGCCGATGATATTCCGGGAGCGGACAGACGCAGACGTGACAACGGCGGCACAATGAACAGAAATACAGCAAAACGGCTGCTTGACGGCATAATAAAGCCGACAAAGATACGCAATCCGTTTATAGATGAAAATGATGATGAATAAATACGAGCTGAAGCGTATACTGCTTGATTGGTTCTTTCCGAACCGCTGTCCTTTGTGTAGTAAGGTCATAGGAAGAATGGATTATATCTGCGATAAATGCGCCTGCGAATTCGAGTATAACGAAAAAGAGGAAAGCCTTTGCGGCGGCAGGCTGTTAAGCGTATGCCGTTATAACAATAAGACTTCGCCTGTAGTTATAGGTGCAAAGAAGCACCGTGACGGCAGTAAAATCAGTTTTATGGCATATACGCTTGTACAGAAGATTACAGGGTACTATGAAACTCTGCCGGATGTCATCGTACCTGTTCCTATTTATTATACGGATAAAATCAGAAAAGGCTACAGCCATACCGAGAAGATATGCCGTGAGATTTCCGAAATAACCGGCATACCGACAGTTAACGCCGTTGCCAAAACAAGAAAGACCGCACAGCAGAAAACGCTCGGTAAGAAAGAGCGTGAAAGCAATCTCGACAATTGCTTTACTGTGACAGAGCCGACAAAGCTCAACGGAAAGCATATTCTCATAATTGACGATGTAACGACTACCGGAGCAACGCTGACCGAAATGTATAAAACCATAAACAATTGTGAAGGCTGTTTATGTGCCGCTATAGATTTTGCGGTGTTTGCAAGAACGTAGAAAAACAGCTTTGAAAGTAAAAATGAGCCGTACACCTGAGAGGTGTTACGGCTCGTTTTTTTATATCAATTGTTCTGCTTTAAACCTTCCACCCTGCAGCCTGCTTACGCTCGACTACAAAGCGACGGTATAATCCATCCACAGCCATAAGTTCATCGTGAGTACCCTGCTGAACTATCTCGCCGTGATCGACTACGAAAATACAATCGGCATTACGCACTGTTTTCAGCCTGTGGGCAATCATTATGACGGTCTTGTCGTGGGTCAGTTCGGAAACCGCCTCCATAAGCTCCTTCTCGTTCTCGGGATCGACATTGGCGGTCGCCTCGTCAAGAATGATTATCGGTGCGTCCTTCATGATCGCACGGGCAATGGAAATTCGTTGCCGTTCTCCGCCCGAAAGCGTTGCGCCGCCTTCACCGATGACTGTGTCAAATCCATCGGGCTTTGCCATAATGAAATCGTAGCAACGGGCTTTTTCAGCGGCGGCTTTCACTTCTTCAAGAGTGGCATCCGGTTTGCCGAAGCGGATGTTGTTGGCAATGGTGTCCGAGAACAGATATGTCCGCTGGAACACGAAGGAGAAATTGCGTATCAGGCTGTCATAGCTGTATTCCCGTACATCTTTTCCTCCAAGGCTGACACTGCCGCTCTGCACATCCCAGAACCTTGCCATAAGATTGCATAGTGTGGATTTTCCGCTTCCGGACGGGCCTACGATGGCAACAGTGGTTTTTTCCGGAACAGTCAGCGACACATCACGAAGAATAGGCTTGCTGTCATATGAGAAGCTGACGTGGGAAAGTGTAATATCCTCGCACCGAGGCGACAGATCCTCGCCGTCAATATCCATAGGCTCGACATTCAGTATGGAATTTGCCTTGTCCACACCTATGTCAATCGAGCGGAACAGTGATGAAAAGCTGCCTGCACTGTCGAGCTGTTCAAACAGTATGAACGAGCATATGAGCATAAGAAGGCAGTTTGAAAGCTCCATTGTGCCGCCTAGACAGAATATTATTGCGGCGGTGCAGACTGCAACACCTGTGAGCTTGTTTATAACAAGCTGTGCCAGCATATAAAGAACCGACGGTATCTCCATAGCAAAGGAAGCCTTGCGGGATTCTTCCACAGCGGTGTGTACCTGCGTTGAGGAATCGTTGGTAAGGTCGAAATTCTTGACCTCAGCGATACCTTGAACATACTCAAGCACCTTAGAAACGAGCCGTTCATCAGCATCGAATTTGCGTTTGCTGAGTGTTTGCTCCGCCCGTTGCATAGCGGCATTTACAGCAAAAAACAGCACCAGACCCGCAAGTGTGATAAGACCCATTCTCCAATCGAAGAAAAGCATCATGACCGCAATGATGCCGGAGGTCAGAAATCCCTTTGTCGTGACCATAACCACACGGGTCGCAATGTTAGCCATGTTTTCCATAGTGTTTGTAGTGACGCTTGTCACTTCGCCAAGACTGTTGTCGTTGAACCAGCCCATAGGCAGATAGCGCAGATGCTCGGCAATTTCAACACGCTTGTCGGCGCAGGCACGGTAGCCTGCTTTTGTCTGCAGCATAGTGGATTTCATATTTATCGCAATAGTCACAATCAAAGAAACGACTATTATACCAAGACTTGTCCATAGCGTTGACACAGTGACGTTATTGCCTAAAAGTGCCTTAATGACAACGGCGGCGGCAGGAATACGCATAGCAGAGCAGATTGCACTGACTACTCCGAGCCGGATGGATATTATAAATAATTTGCGGTTTTCTTTTCCGCAGAAGTCAAAGAACTTTTTCAGAGTTTTAAGCATTATACTGCCTCCCCGTTATCTTTTACGCTGATGTGGGCGTCCCACATTGTCTTATACAGCGGACAGGACTTCAGAAGCTCCTCTTGCGTGCCGGCGGCTTCGATATGACCCTGATTTACGACGATTATCTGATCTGCATCGGCAATGGTTGACAGACGGTGAGCAATGACAATTACAGTCTTGCCCTTTACGAGCTTTGCCAGTGCGGATTGAATGACCGCCTCGTTTTCGGGGTCGGTGTATGAGGTCGCTTCATCAAGAATGACGACAGGTGCGTCCTTCAGCATAGCACGGGTAATGGAGATACGCTGTCGTTCGCCGCCCGAAAGATGTCCGCCCGATGCACCGCACACGGTCTGATAGCCGTTTTCGAGGCTCATAATGAATTCGTGACAGCCGCATTTTTTCGCCGCATCTATGACTTCTTCATCGGTTGCACCTTTTCTGCCCATACGGATATTATCCATTACCGACAGATCGAACAGGTAGTTATCCTGAGAAACATTTGCAATGCGTTTTGTGCATTCGGCAAGCGGCAGAGTGCGGATATCCACGCCGCCAAGCTCCACCGAGCCGTCCTTTACATCCCAGAGAGATGCGATAAGACGGGCAATAGTGGACTTTCCGCTTCCCGACGGGCCGACAAGAGCGTTGACCGTGCCTTGTTCTATATGCAGATCAATGCCGTGAAGCACCTCTTTATCGTGATAGGCAAAGCGGACGTTTTTCAGCTCGATCGAGTTATCGCAAGGCAGCTTTACGGCTTTCTCAGGTCGCTGCATATCCTCGCAGGAAAGCACCTCGGATACTTCACCGACAATGGTGCGTACCTGCGCTATATCATCGGTATAGGAGAAAGCGGTCATAAGCGGCTGCATTACGCCGAATGACAGCACGATAACAGTAAGAAAGGTTTCGGCTGTAAGCGTACCCTGCATATATAGCAGGCATCCTACAGGCAGAATTCCGAGCAGGGTAGAGGGAAAGATCGCCATTCCTGCGGACTGCCCGAACAGACTGCTTTTCATCCAGTCGATGAAGCAATCTGCGCCTTCTTTTGCGGCGGACACGAACTTTGCATAACCGGTTTTTGATTGTCCGAATGCCTTGATTACCTCAATGCCGCCGATATATTCAACTGCAGTATCGTTGAGCGCTTTTGTTAAGGTGACGGTACGCTGAAACTTCTCGTTATAGCCTCTGAACATCGACATAAAGCAGAGCATCCCCAGTGGCAAAACGATGAGCATAGAAAGCCCCATACGCCAGTCATTTGCAAATATCAGCGCAAGTATAGCCAGTGCGCCGACAATGTTGGCGGTCATTTCGGGCAGAAGATGTGCAAGCGTGGTTTCAATAGAATCCACACGTTCCACGATGATGTTCTTGTATGAGCCTGAGGAACGGTCAAGCACAGTTCCGAGCGGCAGTGTCGCCAGCTTGTCTAACAGCATTATCCGCACTTTAGCAAGCACATGGAAGGTTGCGTGGTGGGAAAGGGTAGTGGACACGCTGTGCAATATATAGCGTAAAATCCATAAGCCTGCCATCCATGCGCAGAGCGTCAGGTAATATGAAAGTTCTGCTGTGCCGTTTATAAGTGCTGTAATGATTTTGATTATGATAAAATACGGGATAAGCGAGCAGGCAACACCGATAAGCGCAGTAATAACGCTAAGTAAATATTCGCCCCGTCTGCCTTTTGCAAACTCCGACAGCCACGAGAAAACGGAGCGGTTCGTTTTTTGGGTTTTGTTCATCTGAAGCTCCTTAGTCTGCGTTATACCGTCAGATGTTTCTTTACAATCCGCTTGCCGATCAGCGCACCGATAAGTGCGGCAACAATTACGCCGATTACAAGCGCAACGGATACCCATGACTGTAACAGCTTTGACGCATCAAGGATAGTATCCTGACGACCGTCTGTTACTGCCTGATCCGCCATAGCACTTGCGGCGATAGCGTAGGGGATTATTGTGCTTCCGAATGCGGCAAGCACCTGATTGATGATATAGCCTATAGTCAGCGCTTTTGCACTGCCGTAGCCTATCTTCCACAGCAGCAGCTCGGTAATGGCACCGGAGAGAATGAAAAGTATGATGTACGGCAGGTATCCGCCCAGAATGGCACGGACGATACTGTAAATGAGGATAGCACCCGGCTTTTTCACCTTTGTGCCGATGATGAAGTAGACAATGCCTTCAAGCAGGGCAAAAAATACCGGCATAAGAATTATGGTTATCGGCGTTGCGTATAAAAGTGAGCTTGCAAAGAACAGCACCACATTTATAAGCGCCAGCAGGACAACGGTAATGATGTCCTTGATTTTAAGCTTGTTACGGTTTACGGTTTCCATAGTTATAAACTCCTTTGATTTTATATGTATTTTTATTTGAAAGCCACTCAGGGCAGCTGTCACAAAATAAGACCGGCCACAACAGATGCTGTCAGCACAACGAAGAACAAAATATCCCACGCCGAGAACCGAAGTGACAGAAAATTACTTTTGCGCCGTTTAAGGTCGATGCCCCGTGTTTCTGCGGAAGCTGACAGCGTTTCGGCGATGCGTATTACCCGCAGTGCCATAGGTACTGTCAGGATTTCAATATAGGATGGCAGCGCCCGTAGCTTCTGCCACAGCGTCACAAACGCTCCTCGTGTCCGGATTGACTGCCGCAGCAGCTTCATATCTCCCGAAAGCACCGGGAAAAAGCGGAAGATAACCGCCACAATCATAATAAACCGCTCAGGCAGGTGCATATTTCGCAGTGCGGCAAGGGTGCGGCTTGCTTCATTTCGTCCGATAAGTGTCATCATAGAAATTCCTACGGCAATTATTCGTGGGAACAGCACCAGCATAAACGAGAACAGTGTGTCAGGCAGAAGAACGTTTGCCGCCCACAGCAGTCCAAAGCTCGCACTGCCGATAAGCGCCGCTGTGAGCCTGCCGTCAGCGGCAGTCAGAAGCATCAGCGCCGCATAAGCGGCATATACAAGGTGATTGTCCGATGTGGATATAACGATAGTCAAGACTAACCAGTAAAGCAGCTTTGTCGCAGGATGAAACCGCTCATTGTACTGCTTAGGCGGTGAAACCTTTGTCGGATGGAAGCGCTCTATATATCGCCGCACCGCCTGCAGATCCTGCTGTGACCGAATGAAAAAATCCGTTTCGGCTTGACCGCCGCTCAGCCCGATACAGCGGTCGCAGGCATCTGCTATCAGCTCAAGATCGTGTGTAATGATAAGAACGGTCTTTTCTTTTCCCATCACACGAATCAACTTCGCACACCGTTTCAGGCTCTCGGCATCCTGCCCGGCGGTTGGTTCATCCAGTATGATAATCGGTTTATCGGAAAGATATGCCATCATCAGCGTAAGTCGCTGCATCTGCCCGCCTGAGAGGGAAAACGGGTGGCGGTCACGGCATTCCCACATATCCATACTTTTAAGAAGCGTTTCTGTTTTCTTTTCAAATTCATCCGTTATCTTATGTCCGTATTGAAGCACGTGCAGGACGGAATTTGTGAAGAATTGAAACTCCGCCTCCTGCATTATGAAAAGCACCTGTTTTTGCAGCTGCTTCGGCTTCTGAGCCTTGCCGAACAGGGAAATCTCGCCGCCTGTGGAGCGGTAAAGTCCTGCGATCAGCTTGCCGAGAGTGGTCTTGCCGCAACCGTTAGCGCCCACCAGACCGACGATTTCATGCTCACAAACGGAAAAATTTACGTCTGAAAGTATTGCTCTGTTTTTCCTTCCGTATTTATACCAAAGGTTTGAAACGGAGAGCGCCTGCGGCATATTTTCGGGTTGCGGCGGTCTTTCCGACACGGTGATTTTTTCAAGGTCAAGTGTACGCAGGCAAAGCGTGTGCAATTGCCCGAGCGAAAGTGCTTTTGTCTTCCCGGCAGTGTATTTATGCTTTATCTCGCCGTTTGCCATAATCCAATATTCGTCGGCAATATCTGCAAGATAATATAAGCGGTGTTCGCTGAGAAGCAGAGTCTTTCCCTGCTTTTTAAGCTTAAGCAGAATATTTCTCAACTGCTGTGTCGCCGCAAAGTCAAGGTTTGCCGTAGGCTCGTCAAGAAGAAAAATATCCGTGTCCATCGCCCACGCAGAGAGTATGGAGATCAATTGCCGCTCACCGCTTGACAATTCATAGACGTTGCGGTTTTTCAGATGCTCAAGGTGAAATGTCCGAAAGGCTTCATCGACCCTATTCCGTATCTTTTCCTGAGGCAAGCCGTGGTTTTCAAGTCCGAATGCGACCTCGTTGGAGCTGTTTACAGTGAAAAACTGACTGCGTGGATCCTGAAAGACCGATGCCGCAAGCTCTCCGATTTCACCGATACTAAGGTCTGCTGTGTCATGCCCGTCTAGGCGACAGAAGCCTGTCAACTCTCCCTCGTAAAACTGCGGTATCAGACCGTTTATACATCGCAGTAGTGTGGACTTGCCACAGCCGCTTCCGCCGCAAAGCACCACACATCGCCCCGCAGGAATATTTCCGCTGACTTTTCGGAGCGTAGGTGTACTTTCTTGCGAATATTGAAATTCGAATTCAAAATCTATCATAGGTATCTCTTTTCCGCAGGTTAGGATAGTCTAACCATATGCTGTAAGAAACGGGCGGCATCACCGCCCCTGAATTAAAAGCTGCTATTTCAAAGTAAGGCACAGCTGTCGCCAACCGGCATTGGTGAAATCCAAAATCGAGCGCAAGCAGGCGAACATCCTGTCTTCATCCGGGCGCTTATCCAGCAGCTGACGGAAATTCCAGAACTGCGACCCCATAATAAGACGGATAGCGTCGGCGTTTGGCTTTTTCCCGTAAACACGGAAAAAGAAATCGACCGTTTGCTGTGTTTTCTGTTCCATAAGATCGTTCAGCATTGTTTCGACAGAGCTTCCGTCACTGCGGCTGAAGAATAAGGTACAGTCGTCATAGTGCGAAGCAAGCAACTCAAAGTATATTTTTTCCTCAGAGTTTATGGCACTGAGAATATCTTCCGTCTTTGCACTGAACATTGCCTTTTCGTATTCCTTTGCGACAGGTGCGAACATAACCTTCATCGCTTCAAAAAAATCCTGCAGCAGAGCAACAAACAGTGCGTCTTTATTTTTGTATCTTGTGTAGATTGCTCCGGTGGTGACTCCGGCTTTTTCGGAAATCTTGTGGAGCGAGGCTTTACAAAAGCCGTAAGCAAGAAACTCTGAATATGCCGCCCTGATGATTTTGTCATCAAGCGAATGATCCTTATTTGCCAAAATTCCACCTCCGCGAAATCAATAACGCCGTTATCAATAACGGAGTTATTATAGCACGGCAGGCGGTAAATGTCAAGAGGTATGTAAGCTGTTTTCGTGGCTTTTTTGCGCCTTGATATACGGTGGAGAATGTGGAACGCAGAAAAATATACTTGTCCGACAGATTTACTTTGGCTGTAATCTTTTGCTTGGGGGCAGGGAGGAAAACTCAACTCGGTTACGTGAAAAGTTTACAATAAGATTTGGCTTATTGATGGGATTTACAGCGATATGCCAATTTGATAGGAATTCTGCGTGGAATTTGACGGTGGAAAATATATTTGTTGTGTGATAATATGAAAAATAATAAACGGAATGTGCAAATTTTATATCGGTTATATCAAAATACACGTTTCGTATGCAGTAAAGCCGCAAGGCTGTCAATATTCAAACGGAGGAAATCAGATGCAAGCGAGAGATTTAAAAAGTATTATCGAAAGTGAAAATCATGAACTGAAAACTCAGTTCTGCAATGTTCCGTTTACAATTACTCCTGACAGGAACATTTATAACATTATCAGAAACAAGTACAAGGAACTGGCTCTTGAAGCGCAGACGAAATTTGCAGAGATAAACGAGCAGTTTGAGGACCTTGACGATCTTATAAACAATGCTCCGAGCGCTTTTGTATACTGCATTGAAAAGGCTCTGCTCGAGCTGATACAGGATATAATCAGCGTGGATATTTATACAATAGACAAAGATGCTGTTGTGAATATGGCTTTTGACGGTGTGTATTTTGACGAATTCACAGAAGCGTTCAAGGTCATTGACAAAAAGTATGAAAAGATACTTACCGATCTTAACGATGCCGAATATGCAAGAGAACTGAGAAAAGAGAGCAGGCCTCGCTGGCAGTCGGCTACATTCGGCGGAAATGCCATAAACGCCTGGTCAAATCAGCTTGATGCAACGGCAATGAATATCACCGAGGGTATAGCGTACAGCCTTGTTAATGCTGTCGGAAATATGATGAGCCGCAGCTATGCACGTTCACAGATAAAGGAACTTTTTAACACAATGAGCCTTCGTCAGGATATGGTGAACAGTGTTTATGATTCCTGCTTCAATCTGCATTTATTACTGCTTGATATAGTAGAGAAGAACACCGCAATAAAGTTTGCCGGTACTGTGAGTGCGGCTGATACGCAGAAAGCACAGGCTATGTTCAACAATATGATGTCTATAAGTCTTCCCCCCGAAAAGAGAGATGCTTTTATCGTGCAGATATTCGAGCTTGATCCTTACGAGGACAGTTTCTATTCAAAGCTGATTGATACAATTGGCGATGAGGATGACTCCATAGGAAAATTCTCCGAATTTTTCGGCGTGAATATATTCGACATCAAGAACGATATTCTTGCTCGCTTTGTAAACGATAATATCGGTGAAACCGAAGAAGATGCCGTGAAGTGCAAGGGACTTATGGAGGAGTATGCCGCAAAGATAGGGCTCAGTACCGTGCAGATTGTACAGGCAAGGAATATAGTGGAAGAACGTCTTAAATATTTCAATGACCTTTATTGCACCGTAGACGGCGTTCTTATGGACTCAAGAGCGGAAGCGGATCTTGCGAGAGAAGAGCTTCCGCAGATTACGGCGATATTTGAAACGGTTACAAAGCCGACCGACAAGTCTGACCTTGATTATGAAAACGACCTTATCGAAAAGAGAAAGCAGATAGATTCGTTCAAAACAAAAGTTAAGGATAAATATCTTGAAAGTATAGACGCATTGCTTTCCGATTTCGACAGGCTTTTCAGGAAAGAGGGAAAATTCGACCATAGCCTGACGAGAGAAGAAGCGGGGGCAATAAGAGCCTTTGAATATGTAAAGGGTATGAGAATAACATCTTTTGAAGAGCGTGACAACGCTGTTAAGATGCTGACCGAGCGTTTGTCGCATCTCGGTATAACCGAGGCACAGGCGGAAAACGCTTACGCTTATCTGGACGAGGTCGAAAAGAACCTTTGCGTAATTGACGGAATACAGTTTGCAAACAGGGAAGAAGCATCAAAGGCTACCGCAGAGCTTAACGAGATAACGGCAATAGTAAATGCCGTGCCGAAGCCTGACAAGAACAGCGTTCTTCCTTATGAGAAAATGCTTGATGAAACAAAGGCGAAGCTGGAATCTTATGAAACAGACGTAAAAAACAAGTATATCGGAATTATCGAGCAATACAAGGCGAAGTTCGACACAACATTCCGTACGGTAGGATTTACGGTGTATGAAACAAGAAAAGAAGCGGCGGCACAAAGAGCGCTGAATTTTGCAAAGAGCGTGATTCCCAAGGGTTACACCGAGCAGGATCTGATTGATGCAAGGCAGAAGGTCGATGAATTTCTGTTAACGGTCGGAATAACCTTTGAGGAAGCAGAGCAGGTTAGTGAGCTATTCAGACAATGCTATCTCAATGTCAATACCGTTGACGGAATTGCTTTCAACAGCAAGGAAGAAGCAGAAGCGGCAAGAGCCGAGCTTGCGGAGATTACCGCTATAATGAGCGATGTACCGAAACCGAATCCCGATCTTCTTCTCGATTATGAGCAGAAGCTGTTCGATGTAAAGGCAAAGCTTGAAAGTTACAAGACGCCGGTAAAGGATAAGTATATTGCGATTATTGACGATTATATAGCAAAGTTTGATACGACCTTCAAGACGACAGGAGCGTTTTCAAAGGCTGAAACACGTCAGCAGGCGGCGCAGATAAGAGCATTGAAGCTGGTAAAATCCATAGCCCCGACCGGTTGCACCTATGATGACATTGACAAGGCGATAAAGGCGCTTGATGACACGTTGCCGAAGCTTGGTATAGACAAGGCGCTCGCAACCGATGCGACAGATTACATACAGGCACAGGAGGACAAGCTGAATACGGTTGACGGAGTGGTTCTGCCTGACAGGGAGAATGCCGCCCTCGCCAAAAAGGAGCTTGAGGAGATACAGAATATAATGTTCAAGGTCGCACCTCCGCAAAATGAGCCTTTACTGAGCTATGAAAGAAACTTGCTTGAAATCGAGGATAAGCTGTCACAGCTCAGAACTCCCGTAAAGGATAAGTATATAGGTATTATCAAAAAGCATTTGGTGGATTTTGACGAAAAGTTCAGAAAGGTATCACTTATCAAAACCGCCGCAACAAGAGAAGAAGCGGCAAAGGAAAGGGCTCTTAAATTCGTGAAGAGCAAGACTTACAACACAGTAACCGATGTCAATAATGCAAGGAACGAGCTTGCAGAGCTTCTTCCCGAACTCGGCATAACGTCAGAGCAGGCGACCGAAGCAAATGAATATCTCACAAATACCGAAAACAAGCTGAACGGAACTGCACCGCAATCAAAGCTGAAAGGCGTTTTCGGTATGTTCAAGAAGTGATAACGGCATAAAAGTAAACCGACATATAAAATTATCCCGCACCTTAGAGTGCGGGATAATTTTTATGCGTTTTCAGTCATTTCTTGAGCATTTTTCAGCATCAATGGCGAGAACCAGCATCAATACATACAATGCGTCCTGTGGGTCTTGCACGTCAAGCACATAGGTGTCTGTCCAGTTCCAGATTTCTTTGGATACACAAGCTATGTAACGACCGGTACAGTCACGGATGTTATAATCCCACTCAAGCCAGTCGCCGTCAATATTCCAGCCGTTATAATCAATGTTGAATCTGGGTCTTATGAATGTAAACTCTTTGCTGATGCAGCCGACATAACGAGAGTCGACATACATCTCGAACTTCGGAAGCCAGGTAAACACCTTTTCCTTAATATATCCGACCTCTTTTCCGCAGGAGTTATAAATACGGAGCAGGTGGCCCCATGCAAGCTCACCTTTTACAACGAACGCAGTATTTCCGGCTTCATCATAAATGTCGTAGCTGTCAAACCACGAGAATAATCTTTGCTTGAATAAAAGTTTCATTTATTACTTTCTCCTTGATGCGTTAAAATACATATTATCTGCCATTAAATCTTTAGCCGGAATAATTCCGGTTTTCAAGTTCAGTATAGCATAACGAGATTTAAAAGTCAAAGGTGATTATTTTATAATTACGGCGGTGTCAGGGCAGTGCTGTCAGGTAACTCAAAGTGTGGGACACCGGTTTATTGAAAAGCCCCGATTTGTTCATAAATCGGGGCTTTGATAGTCGAATTAGCTGATATTACATTGACTGATTTTAGCTTTATTATATATTTCTCTTACCACTCACTACCGCACTTGTTACAGTGCCACTGCTTATGTCGCTTAGTACCTAATATACCAAACAAAGCTGTATTTACTGCTTTGGCGGTTAATGAAATTTTCTTTGTATTGGTAGAGTTACAGTAGGGGCAGGTAACAACAGGTTTGGTTGGGATAACATAATTTATCCTATCCTCTTCCCTCCAACGTTTTACTACTTTGTTAGTTTCGGTATCTAGATTATAGGTTTCTATATAGTCCATTTTTGCTTTACATCTAGGGCAAATAAAATTTTTTTCGTTAAAGTCATCAAAATCACAATATCTGTAACATTTTGAACAAACATAACACATCTTAGTAATTATCATGATGTATCTCCTTTTTTTATTGTGTATCCACAACACTTAATGTACGATTTTCAAAACAATAAAGGACGATGCAACAGGCGCTGTCGACAGTATATCTATATTTAACAGTTCTGTATCTACAATAAAAGAGAATCTATCGAATAAACAAGGCATTTTTTATTCTTTATTTCAGGGCAACAAATTAAAATCATCTGATATTGGGAAGATAGAGGATTATGCAAAAGTCCTTGATTCTGGTGTAAATAAAACAGAAGCGGCTAAAAGTTTGGAGGGGTGTTCACAAGCCGCTTTAAAATACGTTGCTGATGCTCAGAAGGCAAAAAAGTCAACAGAGCAAATGGTCGCTGGACTTGAAGAAGTACCTAAAGCTGGCAACGGTGTTAAAAACGCATTCCTTAATATAACTTCAACGTTGGGCAATATGGTTACAGGTATGCTTGTAGGTGCTGCAATCCAATTTGCCATTGATACTATTATAACAGCATTTGATAATCTTGTCAATGCTTATAAAAAAAGCATGGAGGAAATGAGCAATTACCAAAGCAACATTTCATCCTTAAAGAGCGAAGCAGAAAGTTTAAACAAGGAACTTAAAGACACAAAAGAAAAAATAGCTGCTATTGAGAGTATTAACCCTTCTAAACTAAATCTGTTTGACGAAGCAGAATTACAGAGATTAAAGGCTTATAACGATGAGCTTGAAAGAAAGCTAAGACTGAACAAAGCACAACTTGAAGTTGACGCTAAAAGTGCGGACAAAACAGCAAAGTGGACTTATGCTAATTCACAAGTTGATTTCAACCCATTAAACAAATATTTCGGAGATAATGCAAATGCTCAATGGTATGACTGGCTTCTTATTACAACGTCTTTACTTCGTGGTCTAACATAGCTTAAAATACAAAAAAAGCATTGTAAATATTATTATAATTGCGCTGATGAAAATCTTGACATATCCAAAAATATCTGATATAATTGCGATACAAATTTTGGGCGATATTTAAATGACACTGTAATTAAAAACTATAAAATTAATCTTTTCGGAGGCTCAATGAAAGAAATTAGAACTTTTATTATTGAAAATTCTCAACAAATTTGGACTTTATTATCTGTTATAATTGGAGGTGTGGTGACATATATTTCAACCTCTGCATCAGAACGGCGCAAAAGCAAGAGGCAAAATCAAAAAGAAAATTTGGAACAAATTTTAATTCCTTATTGTACATGCTTAGAGCAGACGATTATTCGAATAAATCAAGTATATCAAGAACCAGCTGAATTATCGAATGATAAATTTTTCAAAAAATGGTTGAGCACGTTAGGCGAACCTTTAGTATATTTAGAAGCTGCAAAACGAGTATATCTCACTAAATCAATGCGTCAAAAATTAAATCATTATAAATATTCGATTAACACTTTTTTAATACTATAGAAAAAGAATAAGAAATTTGTATTTCTAAATATGAATATTACATTTCTAAAAAATGAATGTCGTTTTCGAATATACATAAATCTATGTATATTTCTCTTTTGATGAACACAAATACTGAGGCAAAAGTAAAAATTGCCATCATTAATAAAAACAAATTATCACTTAGAAATGATTTTTCTCAAGTGGATTTCGTAAAAAATGATGACCCAGATAATTATCAGTGTACTTCAGTTAATTTGAATAACGAGATTAGAAATACATGGGACGCAATACATTTGGGTGTAATGGATATTTGCGACATAGATAACCCGGAGATGGAACTTTCCTATATCTTACTTGATTATATAGATGAAAATACTTCTGATGAACAGGAAGTAATGAGCCAAATTATTGATAAAACGCAAGGGGCGAAAATGTTCAGAGAGATTAGCAATCAGCTAAATGAAATGCTTGATGAATTGATAAAAAATATCGATAAGATTACGAATTGAATACTTTGAATGATATAACAAATGATAGTTACACAGTAAATGTCTGTATTAAAAGCTGTAGAATAGAACTTGAAAGAGTTTCAATTTGTTAAAAATAATAGTAACGTTCAAAATTCACATCGGAACATAGAAAAACTGCAAAATCAAATCACAGAAAATCATATAAAAACCTATCCCACACAACAAAGTGTGGGATAATTTTTATGCGTTTTGTACTACCGTAAACAAAAAATTCCACGCCCATATATATGAGCGTGGAAAAAATGGTGGAGCCGAGGAGAATCGAACTCCTGTCCGAAAACCGATCCGCCAACCTTTCTACACGCTTAGTGAAGTCTTTTGAAATTCCCTTTCTCCGCTCCGACCCACAGGATAGAAGTCCGGTAGTCCTTTGATGTGTTGACGGTTACAGGACTCTCACCGAAAACATTGGCTGTTAGTCGACGCCCTTTATAGAGCCACAGCGCTCTCTACAAGGACGGTAGCGCACTTAGGCAGCTACTAATTCAGATCTATTGTCTGCGTTTAATTTTAAAAATGCCCCGTTTAAAGAGATAAGGCGATCTCTGCGTGCTTAGCCGGGTTCACAATCCCCGTCGAAACCTTTACGGCCCCGTTTGTTTGGATAATTATTGTAGCACAAAGGAAAAGGTTTGTCAAGGAGAAATTTGCACTTTTATGAGGTGTGCGGACGTTTTTTCGTGATGTCCGATTTTTCTTGCAAAATTTTTACCGCATCGGATGCGTACAATATATTAAATTTTTGGATAAATCTGTCGATATAAATATAAAGGGCTTGTTGCAAAAATACATTTTGTATCATTCAAGGAGAGAAAATTATGGATAACACCGCTAATTATCAGAATAATACACAGAATTTCAAGTTTTGCAGAAAATGCGGAAGAAAACTGCTTGCCGATGCGGAATTCTGCGACAGCTGCGGCACAAGGCAGATAAGCACCGAAACGGCAGATATTGCTGAAACTGTTTCAGAGCCTGATGTGCAGTATAGTAACCCACAGCCGGTAACACCGCCGCCCGTATACAACGGAAATAACACGACAGCCGGTAATGTGGGAGTGCAGTATCCTCAGAAAAAAAGCAAGGCACCGCTGATAATCGGAATATGCGTCGGGGTGCTTCTTGTTATCGTTCCTATTATAGTCACAGTGTTGGTTGTTTCATCATTGGGCGGGAAGGATCCGCAGAGCTTCGGAGAAGTATCGGTACCGGCTACATCGTACAATAACGGCAATTCTCAGAACACATTGCCTGAAACAAGTGCGCCCGATAATAATAGCAGTGCGCCTGTGACGGATCTTAAGCCGGGTACTGCGGAAATCAATCGTAGCGGAAGCAGTGAAACAAGCGGAAACTCGTTCTTGGCTCATGACGACGGTGTATATCTGCTTGGCATATCAAATGTGAACGATGCTGTAACCGATGGATATGCGATTTCGGCAATGATTCCCGACTCATATTTTGTTGAGGGAAAACAGTTCGATAAGACCGCTTTATCGTTATCGAATTGCTATGGCGAGTATTATGTTACGGAAGACGGAGTGAACAACGTATATACCACTAAGGATAATCCCGAAATGTTTGTATATATGACGGTTACACTTCTGAAAATAAGTGGTAATTCGGCTGAGTTTAAAATAGAAGCGGCAATATCATACGAGCAGGAAGAATTCACTTTTGAGGGCAGAGGATATTCGGTCGACAGCTCAAACAGCGGAGGTCAGACTGTAGCACCCGATTCGAATTATACTCCGTCGGTAAATCCGACTATACCGACGATAAATAACTGCAGTGTTTGTCACGGAAGCGGATTGTGTCAGGTCTGCCATGGCAGAGGCGGTATGTCGTACAATACATACGGACAGGGCGGCGATGGCTGGGTAGTATGCCAGGGCTGTAAGGGAAACAGAAGATGTAAGTATTGCAACGGTACGGGAAAAAATTAAATATAAGCAGAGCCGCAGTAATAATTGCGGCTCCGTTTTTTGTTTCCGGCAATAACAGTCAACAAACGTTCCTATGTTAAAATTTTGTCAGCTTGCATATTTAACATCACCTGTCCGTCACGGCTAAAAGATAAAATATTGACGACTTCCTGAAATATCTTGAAAACTGATTTTTGACAATACCCCCTTGTCTGTCTTGACAGGCAAGGGGCAAACTATATAAAACTATATAAAAATAAACCCGTAAGAAAATCTTACGGGTTTGGTGGGAGCGGGTGGATTCGGACCACCGAAGCGAAACGCAACAGATTTACAGTCTGCCCCCTTTGGCCACTCGGGAACACTCCCATATTAAGTTAAAGAAAAAATTGGAGCTGGTGGACGGACTCGAACCCCCGACCTGCTGATTACAAATCAGCTGCTCTACCAACTGAGCTATACCAGCACAACACCGGCCTATGTATCATAGCAAAACGGACCATGTTTGTCAACAAAAATTTTCGAAAAATCAAATGTTTTTGGAGGAAACGGATGCAACTGAAGGAACTTGCGGCGCAATACCGCGCCACGGGCTGCGCGCTGCGTGCGCGTGCGGCCGAACTGCGGCTGGAGCTGGCGGCAATGCCGCGCTCCGGCCGCGCCCGGCGCGAGCTCTCCGAGCGGATCGCGCGGCTGGAAGAGATGGCGGGCGAGACCCTGCACACGGCGGGCTATCTCGCACATTATTATGACCCCGACAGCCGCGCACCGTGCGCGGATTGCGTTCCGGTGCGGGGTGTGCTATACTGGCGGCATGAAACACACAGATAGAAACAGAAAGAATATCGGCAATTGCAATTGGCTGCGCCGCGCGCTGCCCGTTGTGCTCAGCGCGCTGCTGCTCTGCTCGCTGACGGGCTGCTCCGTGCGCGACCTGCACATCGGTCAGGTCGAGGTCAACACCGGCATCGCCAGCGCGTGGATCACACCGGCAAAGGGTGTGGACAAATTTGCGATCGCGGCGGGGGACTTCTCCGTCCGCGACGACGGCACCGTGACCTATACCGGCACGGCCTACCGTGCGCTGCAGGGCATCGACGTGTCCACCTTCCAGCAGGAGATCGACTGGCAGGCCGTCGCGGATTCCGGCATCGACTTCGCCTTCATCCGCGCGGGCTACCGCGGCTACGGCAAGGGCGGCATCGTCGAGGACGACCGCTTCCGCCAGAACGTCGCCGGGGCGCGTGCCGCCGGGCTGCGCGTGGGGCTGTACTTCTTCTCGCAGGCGATCACGCCCGAGGAGGCGGCCGAGGAGGCGCAGTGGCTGGTCGATGCGGCACAGGATTTCAAAATCGACATGCCGCTCGTGTTTGACTGGGAGAACATCGACCCGAGCTCGGTCGCGTCCGGCGACACGGTGCGCACGGCGGAGATGACCGGTGAGGACGTCACGGCCTGTGCCGTTGCATTCTGCGCCGCGGTCGAGGCCGCGGGCTACGACGCCGCCGTCTACGGCAACCGCTGGCAGGGGTACTATGACTATGACTTCACACAGCTCAAGGACTATGCCTTCTGGGTGAGCGCGCCGGGCACGGCGGACGATTTTTACTATGCGCACGACTTCTGGCAGTACAGCTATCAGGGCACGGTTCCCGGCGTCACCGGCCACGTCGACCGCGACCTGTGGTTCGTGCCGATCACGACGTGAGGGGGCGCGAAATGAAAAAACGGTTTTTGACCCTGCTGCTCGCGCTTGCGCTTTTGTGCTCGCTGACGCTGCCGGCGGCCGCTCTGCAGACGCAGCCCGTCGAGGTCGGCAGTGCGCTGGAGCTGGCGCAGGCAATGGCGGCACCGGCGTCGCCGCGCCGCGGCCTGTTTCGCGCGCGCAGCGCCGCGGCCGGGCCCACGCGTGTGATCGCCTTTGCAGGCACGCTCGCCGGCGGCTACGGTGCCGAGCGCGTGCTGCATCTGGCGGCGTGGCAGGAATATGTGCTTGAATTTTCCGACGCGCAGACCGCGCAGCGTGCGCTGGCGCAGCTGCGCACAGATCCCAATGTGACGGACTGCTTCCTCGACGAGACGTTCTCGGCGGAGGAGACGCTGTCCGGCCTCTGGGACGAGACGCCTAGCTATTCCTGGGGCGGCCGCACCATGGGCTTTACGACGCTGCGCCATCAGGCGCAGCTGCTGCTCCCGGCCGGCAGCGGCGTCACGGTCGCCGTTATCGACACGGGCGCGGACTGCACGCACGCAATGCTTCAGGGGCGTGTGTCGGCCGCCAGCTATGACTTCGCCAACGCCACGGCAGACGTCACGGACATCAACGGCCACGGCACGGCCACGGCCGGGCTCGTTGCCGATCTCACACCCGACGCGGTGGACGTGATGGTGCTGCGCGTGTATGATGACAACAATATGTCGAAGGCATCGCGCGTGCTCACGGCGCTCGAGTATGCGCTGGAAAACGGCGCGGCCGTCGTCAACCTCAGCCTCGGCTGGACGAACGCCATCGAAAAGGGCTATTCCTTTTTAAATAGCGTCCTCGCGCAGGCGTATGCGTCCGGTGTGGTCGTGGTCGCGGCGGCGGGCAACCGCAGCCAGAACAATCCCACCGGCAATGCCGACGACGTCTACCCGGCCAATCAGGAGGCGGTGCTCACGGTCTCGGGCGTGAACCGCAGCCGCGCGTTTGACAGCAGCTATTCCTCCTCCGGTACGGCGGTGGACCTGTGTGCGCCGGGCTCGAACGTCGTGGTCGCGGCGCCGGGCGGCGGCACGTCCGTGCGCAGCGGCACGTCGTTTGCCGCACCGCATATCGCGGCGGCAGCGGCCTGCGTCCGGCTTGCGCAGCCGGGACTGAGCGCTGCGGGTGTTCGCCAGATGCTCTATCGCTATGCCGACGATCTCGGCGATCCCGGCCGGGACGATGCCTACGGCTACGGCCTGCCGGTACTCACGCGGTATTTTCACGACCGGCTGTGCCCGGGGCAGCGCTTTCGCGATATGCCCGCGTCGGACATCTGGTCGCATGAGGGGCTGGATTACTGCATTGCCGCAGGGCTGATATCCGGCACGTCGGAGGTCACTGTCTCGCCGGATATGCTCGCCACGCGCGCGCAGATCGTGCAGCTGCTCTGGGCGGCAGCCGGCAGCCCGGAGACTGCGGGCACGCTGCCGTTTACCGACGTCAGCACCGACGCGTGGTTTTATCCGGCGGTGCGCTGGGCGTATCGCACGGGCCTCGTGTCCGGCACGTCGGAGACGACCTTTGACCCCGAGGCACCGATCACGCGGCAGGATTTTGCGCTCATCCTCTATACGCAGTCCGGCAGCCCGGTGATGACCGGCAGCGTGCTCAGGGACTTCCCGGACGTGGAGCAGGTTTCCGGCTATGCCTATGCTGCGCTCACGTGGGCGGTCGAGCAGGGGCTGATCAACGGCGTCGGCACGCCGGAGGGCGTGCTGCTCACGCCGCACGGCTACGCCAGCCGCGCACAGGTCGCGACCATCCTCATGGCCTACTGCGACCGGTAAAGCGAAGATGCAGCGCTGCGGGGCGGAGCCGAAAGGCTCCACCCCGCAGTTTCGCATTTATTATCGGTTTTTCACCTTATACGCCTCGCCCCACGCCCACATCGCGTCGAGGATCGGCCGCAGACTCCGCCCCAGCTCCGTCAGGCTGTACTCCACGCGCGGCGGCACCTCGGCATAGACCCGCCGGTCCACGAGGCCGCACGCCTCCATGTCGCGCAGCTGCGCGGTCAGCACCTTCTGCGACACGCTGCCGATGGAGCGGCGCAGCTCGCCGAAGCGCTTCGTCCCCGGCATCAGGTCCCGCAGGATCAGTACCTTCCACTTGCTGCCGATGAGCATGAGCGTCGTCTCGACCGGGCAGGCCGGCAGCGTTTTCACGGCATCCATAACGGTGCACACCTCCAATGGTTTCCTTTTGGTAACTACAGCACAAATATGTGCTTACTTTACAAAATATCTGTACGCTATTATCATAAACCTGCAAGCGCGGGAATGCAACCGCAAATCCCATTTCCCGCAGCAGGAGGTTATTTTTATGAACGAAGTCGTAACATTTCTGCAGGCGAACCCCGTACAGTATCTGGCCACGGTCGGCCGGGACGGCAGGGCAAAGTGCCGCCCGTTCATGTTTGCCGGAGTGCTCGACGGCAAGCTCTGGTTCTGCACGAACACGACCAAGGACGTCTATCGGGATATGCAGGCGAACCCCTATGTGGAACTGTCCGTCTCCAGCCCGGACTATGCGTGGCTGCGCCTGAGCGGCGAGGCCGTCTTTTCCGACAGCATGGCGGCCAAGGAGCTGTGCTTGCAAAACCCGATCGTCCAAAGCCAGTACGGCGATGCGGCGAACCCGATCTTCACGGTGTTCTGGCTGCGCGATGCCCGCGCCATCATCGCGGACTTCTCCGGTGAGCCGCCCCGCACCTACACGCTCTGAGTACTGCCGCGGCAGCAGAAAGCCCCGCCTCCGTTTCCGATTCGGAAACGGAG
>ENA-OQQU01000406-OQQU01000406.1-human-gut-metagenome-genome-assembly--contig:-NODE-406-length-28532-cov-6.760860_pt1 | contig 28532 bp, 19 predicted proteins | sample MGYA00243233_ERZ505096 | MGnify/ENA primary metagenome ERZ505096 (study PRJEB26097, sample SAMN02712159) | human gut metagenome | biome: Gut microbiome | host: Homo sapiens | place: Denmark: Copenhagen... | reverse complement strand
CCCCGAACCGTTCCCCGGCTTAACAACAAACCCGGCTTAATCGGAATTAAACCGACATCGGTTTAACAGTGACATGGGCTGGCAGTACCGGCACCGGTGGTGGCGCGACCGGCTCGCGGGACTGAACATCCGCCAGTCCATGAGCAGAAAGGGCAACTGCATCGACAACGCCGCGACCGAGCAGGTGTTCGGCCACCTCAAGGACGAGTTCCACGCCGGACGCGAGTTCGCCTCATACGAACAGTTCAAGAACGAACTGGACGCGTACATCATCCACTGGAACACCAAACGCCGCCAGATACGACTGGAGGGATACACCCCGGAGGAATTCCGGAACATGTCCCTCACAGCCTAATCAGGTACCCTTAATAAACCACGTCCAACAATCGGGGCGCAGTTCAGGTATTCCAGTCAGGACCTTTTCGTGTTCTTGGCTCCCCTCTCTGAGAGGGAGCCAGAGTAAGGTAACGGCCTACTTCATCTTGCGCAGTCGAGGTTCGGCGGATTCCTTGGCACCAGTGATGCGGTACACGTCGAACACGCCATCAATCTTGCGCACGGCTGCCAGCAACGAGTTGAGATGCTGCGGATCGGCCATTTCGAAGCTGAACTGGCTGGTGGCCACGCGATCGGAACCGGTGGCGATCGTACCGGAAATGATGTTCACGCCATGGTCGGAAAGCACACGTGTCACGTCCGAAAGCAGGTTTCGTCGATCCAGCGCCTCGACCTGAATCTTGACCATGAACAGGCCCTTGGTGCTGGTCCATTCGACTTCGACCACACGCTCAGGCTGCTTGTTTTTCAGATCGATCATGTTCTGGCAGTCGGTGCGGTGCACGGATACGCCCTGATTACGGGTGATGAAGCCGATGATATTGTCACCGGGCACCGGCATGCAGCAACGGGCCAGCTTGATCCACACATCGCCCACGCCCTTGACGGACACGCCGGTGGAGCTGCTGGAGGCCTTGCGTTCCATGGGCTTCAGCGGCAGGACTTCCTGCTCGACTTCCTCATCAACCTCGTCGGCACCCGCATCCTTGACCAGATGCGAGATGACGTTCTGCGTGGAGACCTGTCCGTCACCAATGGCGGCGAACACGGCGTCCGCGTTCGGGAAGTTAAGGTCGTCGGCCACACCCACCAGTGCTTCGGGCGTAAGCAATGTGTTGACCGGCAGATTGCGCTTGCGCATCGCGCGGGTCAGCTCGTCGCGGCCCTCCTCGATGGCTTCAGTACGACGCTCCTTGGAGAACCACTGACGAATCTTGTTGCGGGCCTTCGGACTCTTGACGAAGCTCAGCCAATCGCGTGACGGGCCGGCTGTATCGGATTTGGACGTCAGAATTTCGACGGTATCGCCATTATCGAGCGTGGTGTCGAGCGGCACCAAACGACCGTTGACGCGCGCGCCCATCGTACGGTGGCCCACTTCGGTGTGCACGGCGTACGCGAAGTCGACCGGCGTGGCGTGAGCGGGCAGGGATACGATTTTGCCTTTCGGCGTGAACACGTAGACTTCGGACGAGCCAAGGTCTTCCTTGAGCGAGCCCAAGAATTCGTTGGAATCAGGGGTTTCGCTGGTCCAGTCGGCGAGCTGCTGAATCCATTTGAGGTTATCGACCTCGGAAAGCTCCTGATTGTTTTCATCACGCTTTCGATCGGACTTGTCCGGCGAGCTCAGGGCGCGGCCGGCCTGGCCGTTTTCCTTGTATTTCCAGTGCGCGGCGATGCCGAATTCGGCGCGGCGGTGCATGTCCCAAGTGCGAATCTGGATTTCGACCGGCTTGCCACCGGGGCCCACCACCGTGGTGTGCAGCGACTGGTACATGTTGAGCTTCGGCATGGCGATGTAGTCCTTGAATCGGCCGGGAACCGGGTTCCACCGCGCATGCACGGCACCAAGCGCCGCATAGCAGTCCTGAATGGTGTCGACGATGATGCGCACACCGACCAAATCGTAGATGTTCGCGAAATCATGGCCGCGCACGATCATCTTCTGGTAGATGGAGAAGTAATCCTTCGGGCGTCCGGTGACGTATGCCTTGATGTTCTGCTCGTCGAGATCCTCGTTGATCTCCGCCAGAATCTGCTTCAGGTACACATCGCGCTGGCCGGCTCGGCGAGCCACCAGCACCACGATCTCGTTGTAGATCTTCGGGTAGAGCACCTTGAAGCTCAGTTCCTCGAGCTCCGTCTTGATGGCGTTCATACCGAGTCGGTTGGCCAAAGGTGCGTACACGTCAAGGGTTTCACGCGCCTTCTTCTGGGCGGACGTGGTCTTCACATAGCGCCAGGTGCGAGCGTTGTGTACGCGGTCGGCGAGCTTGACCACCAAGGTACGCACGTCGCGGCTCATGGCCACCACGAGTTTGCGAATGGTTTCGGCTTGGGCGGAATCACCCACTTCAAGCTGACTCAGCTTGGTAACGCCATCGACCAGACCGGCCACGGTGTCGCCGAATTCGGCGCGGCATTGATCCAACGTATAGTCGGTGTCTTCCACCGTGTCGTGCAACAGGCCGGCTGCCACCACGATCGGGCCCATGCCCAGATCCGCGAGAATCTGGGAAACGGCCAGCGGGTGGATGATGTACGGCTCGCCAGACTTGCGGCGCTGGGCGGAGTGCTGGATGACAGCACGCCGGTAGGCACGGTCAAGAATGGACAAATCCTCATCGGGGTGATGGGACTTGCACACCTTCTTGATTGGATCCAGCGGATTGAGCGGATCGGCACTGATCTCACAACCCAACTTACGGGCGGCGTACTGCTCGCCATCAATCTCTGCCATGCCAGTCACCTCCCTCGTCATGAAGTTCATTGTAGCCGCGAACCGGAGCCTTGTGCATTCACCTGTTCGCCATCATTGGTTCCACAACCGTTGTTGCCGTCATCACCTTAGTCATTCAACCGGCCTAATCCGGTCAGGACGCCACTCCCGTCGAACCGAACCCGCGTTCGGCGCGATCGGATCCGGGCAGTGTCTCGGCCGGGATGAACCGAGCCTCAACATACCGCTGAATCACCAATTGAGCGATGCGATCGCCCGGATGGAAGACGGCGGTGTGCTTCGGATCGAGGTTGATCAGAGGCACCTTGATCTCGCCACGGTAGCCGGCATCAACGGTGCCAGGCGCGTTGAGCACGGTGACGCCCTGCTTGGCGGCCAGCCCGGAACGCGGATGCACCAACGCCACGTAGCCCGCAGGTAGGGCGATGGCCACGCCGGTGGGAACCAGTGCCCGTTCAAAAGGCTTCAGCGTCACATCGACGGTGGTGATGAGGTCGGCACCGGCATCGCCCGCGTGGGCATAGTGCAGCTGGGCCGGATGTTCGGGGTCGAGGCTCTTGACCAGGACCTCGGTGGATTCGGGCTCGTTGTAGGTCTCGTCGAACGCCATCAGGCGGCGCACTCCTCACACACCGGCTGGCCATCCTCGTCCGTGTAGGCGAGCTGGCTGCGATGCTTGACCAGGAAGCACTGCGAGCAGATGAACTCGTCACCCTGCATGGGGATGACGGTCACCGAGGAATCCTCGTTGCTCAAATCGGCGCCCGGCAGTTCGTAGTCTTCGGCGATGGCGTTCTCATCGTCGTCGATGTCGCTCGAGGCGTTCTGCGAGGACTTCCCCAGCGCCTGCAGCGATTCCTCGTCCTCATCCTTGTTGCGGGGGGAATCATAATCCTGAGCCATCATGGTCCTTTCGTCGTCTTTGGTTCGTAAGTCGATATATATAGCACGGTCAGCGCCGTACTCGCCCATAGGATACACGATTTGAAATACTCGTAAAGTTCGACACGTGGGGCATACTTAAAAGAAGTAATGTCTTTGCGACGGAAAGTGGTGCGAATATGCCAGATGATCGGCTTGAAAAAGCCCGTTTCGTGCGCGTGAGCAAGACGGGGGACCTCGTATTCTCCCTTGGCGGCAGGGAAATGGCTGTGAGCGTGGACGACACGCTCGAACGGGCGATTCTTGAGGCCAAGCAGGTCAGAAGCGAGATGCGACAGGCTCCCCAGCCGCATCAGCAGTCCACTTTGCCGATTTCCCAGATACAGTCGCTGATTCGCGCCGGTGCCGATCCGGCCCGTGTCGCGGAGAAATATCATCTGAGCGAAATGCTGGTACGTCGTTTCTCCATGGCTGTGGAGACCGAGAAACAGTATGCCATCGAACAGTTCCTTGCCGTGGCGGCACCCAAAGACAGCAGGGTGCGCACCATCAGCGAACTGGTGGAACGCACGCTGGCCTCTGCGGGAATCGGCATGGAATCAGTGACCTGGAAATCCACCCGACGTGGACTTGAGCCTTGGCGCATCGTGGCGATATTCACTTCCGCGGGCCGTGAGATCCATGCCGAATGGACGTGGAATATGCACGACAATTCCGTGATGAGCCTGAACAATGCCGCTCGAAAACTGCTCGGCGAACAGAATCCGGAATCAGCCACGGATTCCAAACTCAAGCCGACGATTCCCGAACTGCCCGGCGACTCCGTACGCTCCGCGCGTATCGAGCGCGCCGTGTCTGCTTGGGCGGCTCCTACGCCTTCGATTCCGGCCGCACGGCCTGCCGCAATCCGGCCCTCTGTCACTTCCACAGGTTCCATGCCCCCAGTGGATCTATCCACGTCCATCTCACCGGCCACGACCCAGGCTCATGGCACTACGGCCCCCAGTCCGGTCTCTTCGCAGACCGCCGGATCTGTTTCGCCATCTGCCGCAGGATTACAGCAATCGCCTGCCACGGCACCAGAGCAGGGCTCTGACAATGTTTCGGACAAGACCATACGGAGTGGCCCCAATGCACAGCTAGTAGCCACCGAGCAGGAGCGGGCGGCCGAATCCGCCGCCACCGAACATGAGGCACCAGCCAAACCGGCCAAGCGTAAATCAGGACGTTCGGCCGTACCAAGCTGGGACGAGATTCTGTTCGGAGACTGAATTTCCGAATCAGGCCATATCGATCAGGCAGGGAATATCCATTTCCAATGCTGTTTGGGAGCCATGCACGCTCGGCAGGTGGGTGGCCTTGTCTCCTTGCGTACGCGAATCGACGAGGGTCACGGCTCCCGCTGCCTGCACGACCACATCGCCGAGCATTGGCCGGACTCGCTCGCAGACCGGTCCAAACAATCCGTCCGCGATGGCCTCATCCTTGGTCCGCACCAAGGCTCGGTCTTGCAGACAATCGCGCCACCGGCAAGCTATATCCTCAGGTCGTTCATCCGGCTCGGCATACAGCATCAGCGAGCGCGGCTCCCCCCCGACCAGTGACACGCCTCGGGTGAGCTGCGGTTCAACGGCGATGTCAATCCGCTGGTCCATGTCGGTTTGCACCATGCCGTGGTCGGCTACGATGACGATCAGCGTGCCTTTGGGTGCGCTGCGTTTCAGGAGCGCGAGCTGGGCGTCGATATGTTCGAATGCGGCCACCCAGTGTTCGGAATCCCACCCGTAATTGTGGCCGACTTTGTCGGCGTCACGGATGTACAGGTAGGTCAGGCCGGGGGTGCGGGAGGCGCGTGCGGCGGCCAGCACACGATCGCGTGGGGTGACGTTGCCTTGATAGTCGGTGCCTCGCAATGCGGCTTCGGTCAATGGTGATTTGGAGAACTTGGGCAACCCCGAGCTCGTGACGCGCACCTCTTGAGCCGCAAGTTTCTCGAACACCGTCTCCTCGCGCTGCAAGTCGAGCGGATCGACCATGGGCGGCACAGGAATGTGCGGATTGGCTGGTTTGGGTGCCAGCGCGTCTTTGAACTGGATGAGTTGGATGAGCTTATGGCTGGCGGGTTCGAGCTGCGTATAGCCCGCCATTGCGGTCAGTCCCGGGCAGGTTCCGGTACCGAATGCGGCCATGGCCGCCACAGTGGTGCTTGGAGCGCAGGTAGCGATGGGACGCTGATTGGCGCTTTCGTTCATCAGCGAACGCAGATAGGGCGCGTGGCCGAGGCGCATGGCGAGGTTCCAGTAGCCCAGGCCGTCCACGAGCACCACGATGGCCGATTCGGCATCAGGCAGCCCCAATGCGCGCTGGCAGGCCTTGGGATCGGCGTGGACCTTGGTGGGGGTCGGATGTCCGATGGCGGCGGACAAGGCGGGCAGCACGGCGGACAGGTGCAGTGCTCCCCCACGCCGATCGGCCGGGGCGTCATCCCCATAGCCCACTGTGGGCACCAGCCGCAGCAACTCGTCCATATCCGGCGTCTCAACACTCATAGTTGCCCATTCAAGTAGCACCCCTCCCCTTGGCTCAGTGCGCAGAGAACGGTTCTCAATAACAACTGTGCGCTCCAACGCACATAATCAAACAAACGCACATCGACTGAAACACTGGAATCACGCCGTTTTATCGGCAAACATGTGCGATTGGCGCACCGAAACCAGCGCACAGTTGTTATCGAGAACCGTTCTCTGCGCACTGTTTCGCGCCCTCCCGCTAATATGGGGGCGTTCGAAAGGGAGTTTCATGGCATCACACCGCAAACCGTCCGCGCAAACCTACGATCCGCGCACGGTCAAGGAGCATATCGTCGAGACACCGCTGAACGAGGAGATGAGCAAGTCCTTCCTCGAGTATGCGTATTCGGTGATTTACGCACGCGCACTGCCCGATGCGCGCGATGGCTTGAAGCCGGTGCAGCGCCGCATCGTCTACCAGATGGGCGAGATGAACCTGACTCCCGACCGCCCATATATGAAGTCCGCCCGCGTGGTGGGCGAGGTGATGGGCAAGCTCCACCCGCACGGTGATTCCGCGATCTACGAGGCCATGGTGCGTTTGGCACAGCCGTTCGCGATGCGTCTGCCGCTGGTAGACGGCCACGGCAACTTCGGCTCGCTGGATGACGGCCCTGCGGCCTCCCGTTACACCGAGGCCAGGCTTGGCCCGGCGGCCCTCGGCATGAACGCGGATATCGATGAGGACACCGTCGACTTCACGCCGAACTATGACAACAAGCTCAAGGAACCGACCGTGCTGCCGGCCGCCATCCCGAATCTGCTGGTCAACGGCGGCTCGGGCATCGCCGTGGGCATGGCCACGAATCTGGCCACCCACAATCTGGGCGAGGTGGTAAACGCCGCCAAGTTCCTCATGGCGCATTCGGACGCCACCCTGGAACAGCTGATGCGCTACGTGCCCGGCCCCGACTGGCCCACCGGCGGCACGATCATCGGCCGCGACGGCATCCGTGAGGCCTATGCCACTGGCCGTGGTACGCTCACCACGCGCGCCGCCACGCATATCGAGCATGTCACGGCCCGCAAGCAGGCCATCGTGGTCACCGAGCTGCCGTACATGGTGGGCCCGGAGAAGGTAATCGAACGTATTTCCGACGGTGTGAAGAACCGCAAGCTGGAGGGGATTTCCGGCGCGTTCGATCTGACCGATCGTCATAACGGCACGCGTATCGTCATCGAGATCAAGACCGGTTTCGACCCGCATGCGGTGCTGGTGCAGCTGTTCAAGCACACGCCGTTGCAGGACAATTTTGCCATGAACAACGTGGCGCTGGTGGAGGGCCGCCCGCACACGATGGGCCTGAAGGAGATGCTTCAGGTGTGGGTTGACCACCGCCGTGTGGTGATCCGCCGTCGCAGCGAATATCGCAAGAAGAAGGCGTTGGAGCGCCTGCACCTGGTCGAGGGCCTGCTGCTGGCCATGCTGGACATCGACGAGGTGATCCAGGTAATCCGCACCTCGGATGATGCGGATGCTGCGAAAAGCCGTTTGATGGTTGTGTTCGACCTGGACGAGGTCCAGGCCCAGTACATCCTCGACCTGCGTCTGCGCCGTCTGACCAAGATGAACCGCATCGAACTTGAGGCCGAACGCGATGACCTGAAGAAGCGCATCGAGGAGCTGACCCGCATTCTGGCCTCCGCCGAAGCGCTCGACCAGGTGGTCACCGACGAGATGGACGAGGCGGTCGCCAAGTGGGGCTCGCCGCGTCGCACCGTGCTGCTGGACGCCGACCCGGATGGCACGCTGACGCCGGTCGTGGCGCAGGGCGCCGGGGCTTCGGGTGTGTCCAAGTCCGCACTCGAAGCAGTGAAGGCCGCCACCACGATTTCCTCCGCCGAAGCCGATGTGGCCGCAGCCGCAGCCGCCGCCAAGAAGACCGGCGAGCGGTCCGCGCTGACCGGAGCCTTGAAGATCGAAGACGAGCCGTGCGTGGTGATGATGAGCGCCACCGGTTTGATTGCCCGTACCACGCCAAGCGCGATGGACGTGTTCAATGTACGGTCCACATCCGATGAACGTCTGCGAGACGATCAAATCACCACAATCTTCGAGACCTCCACGCGCGCCACGTACGGGCTGGTCACGTCGGCCGGCCGCCTGGTGCTCGCGCATGTGGTTGATTTGCCGGCGCTACCTGCTTCTGCCACGTTGTCGCTGAAGGGTGGGGTCCAAGCCGACGAACTGATCGGCATGACCGAATCCACCGATCCGATTCGTGGCGAGCGCGTGATTACGGCGATCGCCATGGAGCAGCCGACGTCCGGCAAGGCCAGTGCCGAGGACGAGAGCGAGGATGGTGCCGCCGAGGCCAAGCCGTTGCCGTCGCTGGCTATCGGTACCCGTAACGGTGTCATCAAGCGTTGGAACCGTGAGGCACCCACCACCATGGATTCCTGGCCCGTCATTGATCTGAAAGATGGCGATGAAGTGGTATTCGCCGCCGTGGCCGAGGATGACGACCGTCTGGTGTTCATCTCCTCCGATTCCTCGCTACTGACCTTTGAGGCGAAGAACGTGCGCCCGCAGGGTCGTACCGCGGGCGGTATGGCCGGCATCAAGCTGGCCGAGGGCGCCCGTGTGGCGGCATTCAACGTGGTTCCCGCCGGCAAGGTGGCATGGACCTATGAGGAGGGCGAGAACGGTTTGACTTCCGGCTCCGGCGCGGTGGTGCTCACCGTGGCCGGCGACTCCGATGCACTACCCGGCACCGAAAACGGCGCGGCGAAGGTCACTCCGCTGGAAATGTACCCCACCAAGGGCCGCGCTACCGGTGGCGTACGCTCCCAGCGCTTCCTGAAGGGCCAGAACACGCTGATTCTTGCCTGGGTTGGTCTCTACCCGTTGCATGCCTCCACATCCGCAGGCTCCCCGGTCGAGCTTCCCAAGCCCGATATGCGCCGAGACGGCTCCGGAGTGGACCTCGCCTCCCCCATCGCCTTCATTGCGTAACCTCAATTAAGCTCCCTCTGATGGGCCGAGCCGTAAAGCAAACACCCCAGTGGGGTGTTTGTAGGCGAGGAGCGAACGATAGTGAGCCAAACAATAGAGAAGAGACTCTAAACCCGACCTACACTAAGCATCAAGGAGGTGGCGATGAGACTACTGGTTGCCGTATCCAATGAACCGTTGGCCCGCGCCATTCGTGGTGCGCTGCTTGCCTGTCGTCATGAGGTGTCCTTGGCAAGCACCGGCAGTATCGCGCTCGCCGCGGTCACCAAGGAGCTATTTGACGCAGTGATTCTCGATGAATCCCTGCTCGGCATCTCCACCGAGCAACTCATCGAATCCCTTGGCGAGCGCTGCCTGACGAGTACGCCCCGATCGAAGAGACGCCCTACAGCTCCTTCAGCGCGGATTCACACGCAAACAACTCAGATGCCGAAGCCGAACAGTGCACGGACAATGCTGCCGCTAGCGCACGAGCTAATGTACGACGCCCGGATGCCGTACTGAGCAAACCATTCTCCGATGGCGAACTGCTCTCATACGTCGGCTCGCTTGCCACCGACTCCCCCGCCATGATCATTCGTGGCAATCTCACGTTGGACACCACGAATCACAAGGCCTACTACGCATCCACTCACAGCGCAATCTCACTGTCCCGTCTGGAATACAGTTTGCTTGAAGCGCTGGTCAAGGCTGATGGCCAGTTCGTCAACACCAACGAGTTGGTCAAACTTATCGGCGGCCCATTCTTCGAGCAACAGGGCTTACTCAAGAACGCCCTCTACACACTGGATAAGGAGCTCACCCGCGCCGGCCTCATCATGACCCAACGAGGCTCCAACTACCGCATTCGATAGCTGGGCTCAATCAGTACAGCCGCATGCCTTGGGGAACGGGGGTGAAGCCGGACTGGTGGAGGATGCGGGCGAAGGGGTGACGGGCGTTGAGGGGTTCGCCATTGATGTCGCTGAATGTCACGGAGCCGGTGCCATTGCGTTTGAGGGCGTAGGCCAGTTCTGTGGCGGCCTTGCGCATTTGTTCGTCGGAATCATTGACAGCGGCTTCATGGCCGACCGATTGATCGAACGCTGTCAGGTGCTTGGCTTTGGCGGCCGCGTATAGTAGCGCGCCTTGCGCATTGAGCACGACCGTGGCTCCGATACGGCGTGCCGGTTTACCCGCACCGGCAGGCGCGTCCGGCCACGCGATGGCGGAGCCACTGAGATTTGCGGGGTCGAGCACACTCAATGCCACCACGGACTGGCCGCGATGCTCTGACGGATGACGCAACGCATCCACGGTGTCGCGCTCGGCAAATTGGGCCGCGCCGAAACCACGGACGAACATGCCTCGTACCAGTCGACCATGCTCCTCCATGCGATTCAATACCGGATACAACGCTGAGTAGCCACCCGGGATATTTTCCTTGTCAATCACCGGCTGCGCGATGACGCCATACCTGTCCAGCAACGTCTCGACCAGTGCGAGTGCCCGTTCGGTCTGGTCGGTGTCTTCGGCTTCAGCTTGCCCGATTACGGCGGACCACAAACCTCCTAACGTCATATCCGTAGTGGCTCGGCGAATCGGAGCGACACGCCCACGACGACGTGATGTAGTGGATTTACGCGGGCTTGCTGCGCCTGCGGTTAATGCACGTACCGGCGCGAAGCTGGAATTGGTGACCTTACCTTGCCAGACCAAGCTCCACAAGGCATCTTTGAACTGCTGTTCGCTCCACTCTTGCGGAATGATTTCGCCGGTGTTTGGATTGATGTCCGGCTCCGCGGTCTCATTCCACGCACGTTTGGCGGCATCCATCAGTTGACGGGCATGGAACGCTCCCCCTGAGTCCAGTGCGGTCAGAATCGCTTCCGGCATGGTGGCGTCTGAGGCGTTCGATGTCGTACCATGTTCCACACCGCTGAACAATATTGAATCCGCCGGATAGAAAGCAACCTCACCGGGGTCCATCGCACTGGTTCCCCCGGTTTTTGAGCCGACCCAGACCACATCGCCGCTGGTCAGCAACTCATCCAGCAATGCAGGTTGGTAGTCTCGTACTCGTGCGGGGAATACTGCCGACTCCCAGAGTGCAGTGGGCAGTGATATGCCCTCCAGCTGCTCGATAACGCGCATGAGCCCGTCGGCACCTTCATATCGTTCGCCGCCGACCGGCCCGATACCTTGTCGGTCGATAAGAAACATCTGGAACGCCTCTGATTCTACTGGCTTGACTGCTTTACGCGCCTTGGCCAATGAGCGAGACCGAATACGGCGGAATACGTCCTTATGGAGCCACTGTTGGCCTTGCTTGTCATCATCTACAAAGTGGCCTTGCAGCAACTCGCCTTTGGCAGCCAGCACATCCAGAGTGTGCACGGCATCCGTAGCATCGAGGTGTAGATCGGCTATGAGCTGATCGGCGGTGAAAGGACCATGGGTTTTGGCGTAACGGGTCACGCGACCAGTCACATCATCGTCGGCAAGCTCATTCCAGAAAGTGTGCTCCCCCAGTTCCTGTTCGACTTCGCGAATCACGTCCGGGTTGAGCACTTGTGCCATATCGGTGGTGCCGAGCAAGCGTTCGAGCACGTGCGGATCGAGAGACAGCAGTTGCGCGCTACGCTCGGCCTGAGGTTGGTCATACTGGTACATCACCACGCCGACGAAGCCAAAGAGAATGTTCTCGGCGAAAGGCGATGGCGACTCGGTTTCCACGTCCTTCACGGTAATGGTGCCGGCTTGCAATCCGGTCATCACCTCGTTCAGGGCGGGCATGTCGTATACGTCTTGCAAACATTCGCGCGCGGTTTCCAGCAGCAGCGGAAAGTTCTTGGCCATACGTGCGGATTGCAGGAGCTGTGCGGCGCGCAGTCGCTGCTGCCATAGGGGCACGCGACGGCCCGGGTCGGATCGCGGCATGAACAGTGATCGGGCGGCGCATTCGCGGAATCGTGCGGCAAATAGCACGGACTCGCCCACTTGACGCTCTACATCTGCTTTGAGGTCTTCTGGGTCGAAAAGGAACAGGTCTTGAGCAGGAATATGTCCGTCACCGTCCGGTAGCTGAATGACGATACCGTCATCGGCGGCATATACCTGCCCGTCGAAACCGTAGCGTTGGCGCAGTCTGCGGCTGATGGCCATGGACCACGGTTCGTGAACGCGGCGGCCGAAGGGGCTTAACAGCACGATGCGCCATCCGCCGTCTTCATCGCGTGTGCGCTCCACGATAAGGGTTTGGTCGCTGGGGACTGCACCAGTGGCGGCTTGTTGCTCGGAGAGTAGGCGGGCCAAGTTGGTGATGGCGTTGGCATCTAGGCCATCGTGGTGGAGACGGGTGAGGATTGTTGGGATGAAGGTTGGGACAGCTGGACCTTCTGCGGCAGACCTCCCCTCAGTCCGCTTCACGTCTAATCCGGCGGCGATTTCTCGGGTGAAGCGGGCTATGGTACGGCTGAAACCGTAGTCACGGCCAGCGCCTTCACCGTGCCAGAACGGCAGGCGGGCGGTGCGGCCCGGAGCCGGAGTCACGACCACACGATCACGGGTGATTTCCTGAATCTGCCATGTGGAGGTGCCGAGCGTAATGACATCGCCCACGCGCGATTCGTAGACCATCTCCTCATCCAACTCGCCGACGCGACGCTGGCCTTTGCCGGCGTCCGCCTCAGGCAGGACCACGGTGTACAGCCCTCGATCGGGAATCGTACCGCCAGAGGTAACGGCCACTTTCTGCGAACCGGGACGGGCGGAAATCAGGCCATTATCCCGATTCCATACCAGTCGCGGCCGGAAGGCCGAGAATTCCTCGCTGTTGTATTCGCCGGACATCATGCCGATTACCGCATCGAACATGTCACGTGGCAGTTCGGCAAACGGCGCAGCACGACGCACCGTGGCATACCAGTCATCAGCGTTCAAATCGTGCATCGCGGCAGCGGCCACGGTCTGCTGGGCAAGAATATCGAGCGGATTGCGCGGCACGGCCAATGGTTCTATATCGCCGGCAATCATGGCTTCCAGACTTGCGGCCCCAGTGACAATCTGCTGACGGGTGAGCGGGTAGAACAATGCGTGAGAGACGCCACCGACCTGATGATCGGCACGGCCTACACGCTGCAATCCGGAGGAGACCGACAACGGCGTATCGACTTGAATCACCAAGTCGACCGAGCCCATATCAATGCCGAGCTCCAAACTGGAGGTGGCCACCACGCAACGCAATTCACCACGTTTAAGCCGTTCCTCAATCATTTTGCGACGGTCTTTGGAAACCGACCCATGATGAGCCATGGCGATGACATCATCGCCCTCATGTGAGCCGACAAGCATGGTGGTGGAGCCGACCACAGCATCGTAATGCGTGGAGAACCCTTCGCGGCCTTCCGGAGAGCCCAGATCCCGCACAGTGTCGGGATTGGTGCCATGCCGGGTCTGCGCATACAGATCGTTCAAGCGCGCAGTGAGTTTCTCAGCCACACCACGCGAATTAACGAACACCAATGTAGTGCGGTGCGCGAGAATCTCATCCAAAATACTGCGTTCCACCACGGGCCAAATGGAACCGGAGGTACGGTCGCCCGCCGCTCCAACCAACGCGGAGGAATCGAACGCATCACTCGCATCAGAATCGTCCCCAGAAGTGGAAGAAACATCTCTATCATCCACCGGCACAATGCCCCTGCGTTCAGCAAGTCGCTGCATGGCCGGCGTGACACCACTGATATGCGGAGCGGACCGTTCAGCATCCACGCCACCGACACGCTGCTTGGCATTCACGGACTGCAAATCACGCATGTTTTCCAACGGCTCAATCATGCGCAAATCCATTGCAGGCCGCCCACCGGGATTCACGATGGTAACCGGTTGCCCGCCGCCCAGGAATCGCGCCGCCTTTTCAGGCGGATTCACCGTAGCGGATAGACCAATGCGCTGCATATGACGATCGCCACGGCCAGCATCGACGGCGGCATCACCGCCCTCATCAGCATCTGCATCGATTGCATCTCGCTTGCGCGATTCTGTGACAAGGTTCTCCAGCCGTTCCAGACTTACCGCCAAATGTGCGCCGCGCTTGGTGCCCGCCACTGCATGAATCTCATCGACGATCACCGTATCGACAGTGCCGAGAATCCGCCCTGCCTTCGAAGTGAGCAACAAATACAACGATTCTGGCGTGGTAACGAGGATATCCGGTGGATGGGAGGCTATGCGCCGCCGCTCCTGTGCGGTGGTGTCGCCTGAACGAGTGGCGACCGCGATCTTCGGCACGGGCAGCCCTTGCGCCTCGCATTGTGCAGCAATGCCCTCCAAAGGCTGTTCTAGGTTCTTGGCCACATCGGCCGCGAGCGCCTTTAACGGCGAGATATACAGCACACGCACACCGGCACGCCGCGTGCGTGGCACGGTCATCAATCGGTCGATGGCTGAGAGAAACGCGGCCAATGTTTTACCGGAACCGGTAGGGGCGATGACCAAGACATTGCGACCGGAATGGATTGCCGGCCATGCCTGAGCCTGTGCCTCGGTCGGCTGACCGAAGGCATGCTCGAACCACATCTTGGTGGGTTCGGAAAACAGGCTCAGGCTTTCGTACATATGTACGATTATAGGTCAGCTGAAGTAGGCGATGACTTCTTCGGCGGTACCGTAGGCACTTTGGGCACCAAGCTTGGTGGCCGCATAGGCGGAGACGTAGGAGCCGATTTGCGCGGATTGCAGCAGCGTATGACCGGCGGCCAAGCCAGCCAGCACGGTCCCCATGAACGAGTCGCCGCAACCGGTGGTGTCCACTGCATTGACTTGCGCGGCGGATACGCGATGCCAACGTCCGTTCTCGATCACCACCGATCCCGACGCACCAAGCGTCACTATCGCCCGGTCGAATCCGTAATCGGTGAATCGTTCGGCGACCTCATACCAGTCGAGTGATTCCACGTCATCATCCGGCAGGCCCAGCAGTTGAGCCACTTCATGCTGGTTGACCAGCAGAATATCCGTGGCTTCCACCAGTTCGTGAGGCAGCTCGTCCATAAATGGCGAGTCGTTGAGCAGCACGGTCACGCCAGCGTCATGCGCGGTCTGCGCGGCGGCGATAACGGTGGCAATCGGGCTCTCCAAACACAGTCCCAATACCGCGCATTCGGCGATGGTCGTGCGATGTGATTGCACATAGCCGGCACTTGCCTTGGCATTGGAACCCGGCGAATAGACGATGGTGTTCTCGCCCTCAGCGCTCACGGTGATTACCGTGGTGCCGCTGGGGCCTTCGACATGCAGGATATCGGCGGTGTCGACGCCGGCCTCATCCAGCTTGCTTAATAGGAAGTCCGCGTTGGAGTCCTCGCCCACCGCGCCCAGCAACTGGACATTGACACCGAGACGAGCGGCGGCAGACGCCTGATTCGCGCCCTTGCCGCCCGGCAGCACTTTCATGGCACCACCATTGACGGTTTCACCTGGCTTGGGTAGTCGTTTAGTGGTTACGGTGTAATCGGCGTTCATCGAGCCGACCACGATTACCGAGCCCGGCGCATCCTTCAGCGCTTCCAATCGTTCCCGTACGGGCTCGGGCATCTGTTCATGTTCTTCTTCACTTATCACCATGGGCTCCAAGCATAGTAGGCGTCGGGCCCAAATGCGCATATGATCAGCCGCGCAACTTGCGAAGACTCTCGTGCATGGCCACCATCAGCACCAAGAGCACCAGCAAATACCACGGGTAGAGACTGATTGTCGCATATTGCGCGATGATGCCGAACAGTGGCGGCATGAGCAGTGAGCCCACATAGGCGCAGGCCATCTGCACGCCGACGATGGCCTGCGATTTGTCTTCGCCGAAGTAGGCCGGCGTCGAGTGGATGACGCACGGATAAATCGGCGCGCACCCGAAGCCGATGACCACCAGCCCAACGACCACGCCAAGGTGGTGAGGCAATGGCACGAACATGGTGAGGATGCCGGCGAACACCAGCACTTGGCCGAGGCGAATCATGACCGGGTCCTTGAATCGCATGGTCAGGAAGCCGGAAAGCGCACGGCCCACGGTGATGCCTACGTAGAATAGGCTGGCCCAGCTGGCGGCGGTGATCTTGTCGATGCCGCTGTGCATCACCATATAGCTGGAGGCCCACAGGCCCGCCGTAGATTCGACGGCGCAGTAGCAGAAGAACATCACGAGGATTTCCTTGGCACCGCGAATGGCGAGCACGCCGGCCACGCCGAGCGGTTTGCGTTCGGCAACAGACACCCCTTCAGCAGTGCCAAATCTCTCGGCATTGCCGTCAGATGATGCGGTGTCATCGGTCGATTCGCCGACCGCAATTGCGCCACGTTTCTTCCACAGCGGCAGGCTCAGCACCAGGATGACGGTCAGCATCACCTGCAGGATCGCGATGTACCGATAGCCCCACGGCCAGCCTTGGCCTTGAGAGAGCGCATAGCCCATGATGTAGGGGCCGACCGATGCGCCGACGCCCCACATGCAGTGCAGCCAGCTCATATGCCGGCTTTCGTAGTGAATGGCTACGTAGTTATTGAGCGCCGCATCCACGCCACCCGCGCCAAGGCCGTATGGTATGGCGATGGCCAACAGCACCCAGTAATTCGAGGTAACGGAGAAACCGGCCAAGGCCGCCGCAGTCAACGCCACCGAAACGGCGGTGACCTTGCCTGCCCCGAATTTCAATGTCATTCGGTCCGAAAGCAGTGCCGAGACGATCGTGAACATGGAAATCACCGCGGAGATGCCGCCGGCCCACGCCACCGGCACGTTCAGATCCTGGCTCATGGTGGGCCATGCGGATCCGAGTAGCGAATCCGGCAATCCCAGACTGATAAACGCCACATAGATGACGGCAAGCAACAGACTGGCCATGTTCCATCTCCCATTCACAGTACGGCACCGGTTGTGATAACGATGTCATCAGTCTATCGAATGACTCATGGGCAACACGCATAAAACATATGACAACGTGCTCACCTCAAACGCCAATTACGGAAATTCTCGGTAAGCACGATGTCATTATCAGCGACGTCTTCGATCAGGTATCGATCTTGGAGCGGTCGAAATCGTCGGCGTTGTCGACGATGAACTGCTTGCGCGGCGGCACGTCGTCGCCCATCAGCAGGCTGAAGATCTCGGATGCCTGGGCGGCGTCCTCCATGCGGATGCGGCGCAGCATACGCGTGCGCGGGTCCATGGTGGTGTCCGCCAGCTGGTCGGCATCCATCTCGCCCAGACCCTTGTATCGCTGGATGTCGTCGTTGTAACCGATGTGCTTCTTGTCGAGGTCGGCCAGTTTGCCGGCCAGCTCGTCATCGGAATACGTGTAGATATATTCGCCCTTGTGCGAGCCTGTCAACGCGATGCGGTGCAGCGGCGGCACGGCGGCATACACGTAGCCGTGTTCGATAAGCGGCCGCATGTACCGGTAGAACAGCGTCAGCAGCAGGATACGGATATGAGCACCGTCCACATCAGCATCGGTCATCATGATGATCTTGTGATAGCGCGACTGTTCGATGTCGAAGCTCTGGCCGGAGCCGGCACCCACCACTTGGATGATGGCCGCGCACTCCTTGTTGGAGAGCATCTGCGTGATCGACGCCTTCTGCACGTTCAGAATCTTGCCTCGAATCGGCAGCAGCGCTTGGAAACCGGCGTTGCGGGCGGCCTTGGCGGTACCGAGTGCGGAATCACCCTCGACGATGAACAGTTCGGCCACGTCGTCATTGCCCGGCTGGCAGTCGGAGAGTTTGGCCGGCATCGAGGCGGATTCGAGCGCGTTCTTGCGGCGCGTGACCTCCTTGGCCTTGCGCGACTGGATGCGTGCGTGCATTTCGCCGACGATCTTCTCCAGCACGCGGCCGGATTGTTCCTTGTACCCGCGCTTGGAGCCGGTGATCATCTCGCCGAATTGCTTGTCGGTGAGCCGGGTGACGATCGGCTTGACCTGCGCGGTGCCAAGCACGTCCTTGGTCTGGCCTTGGAACTGAGGTTCGGCCACGCGTGCGGTGACCACGGCCACGAGTCCGGCTTGGATATCGTCGCGCTCCACCTTCATGGCGGAGTCCTTCATGTTCACCTTGAGCTTGCGGGCGTTGTCTTCCACCGCCTTGCGAATCTGCTTGGTGATGGCGTTCATGAAACCGTCCACGTGAGTACCGCCGCCGGGCGTCTCCACGATGTTCACGAAGCTCATGATTGTGGTGTCATAGCCGTTGACCCATCGCAGGGCGATATCCACGCCGCAGGTGCGTTCGATTTCCTGGGCGTGCAGTTCACCGCCCTTGCCCACGGCCTGGGTCTCCTCCTTATAGGTGCCCTCGCCTTGGATGCGCCAGATGTCGGAGATCGGCTCGCCTTTGGACAGGAAGTCGACGAAGTCCTTGACGCCGCCTGTGTGCAGGAATTCCACGACGCGCGGGTGCGCGGGCTGTTCGCCGAACGCGCCATCAACGACCTGGTCGCCGGCCGTCAGTGAGAAGTCCTCCTCGGCCGGGCTCTCGGCATCGTCGGACGAGACATCCAAGGCCGGTGCCTGGTCTTGCGCAGGTTCGACTGTTGCGTCATCAGTGGCCTCGACGGTGTCAGTCGCCGCCGTTTCCGGTACGTTTTCGTCGATGATGGTGATTTTGAGGCCGGGCACCAGGAAGCTGGTCTGACGCACGCGGTCGATGAGCTGTTCGTATGAGAACTCGGCGGTTTTGTTGAAGATCTCCGGATCATACCAGTAGCGAATACGGGTACCAGTGGTTTTGGGAGATACCTTGCCGATGATTTCCAGCTCGGTGGGTCGGTTCTTGCGAGTGCGCTTGAACGGGGAATCGGGAGACGGATTGGCCGGGTCGGCATCCGTGTATACGCCAGGGTGACCTTGGTGGAAGGTCATGTGGTGCGTCTTGCCGTCACGATCCACTTCGACGTCCAGTCGGGAGCTCAGGGCATTGACCACGGAGGAGCCCACGCCGTGCAGGCCACCGACGGCGTTATAAGACGAGTTGCCGAACTTGGCACCGGCGTGCAGTTTGGTCAGTACGACCTCCACGCCGGACAGGCCGGTTTTCGGTTCCTTGTCCACCGGGATGCCTCGGCCATTGTCCGCGACTTCCACGGAACCGTCGGTGTGCAGGGTGACCACAATGTCGTTGCAGAAGCCGGCCAAGGCCTCGTCCACGGAGTTGTCGATGATCTCCCACAGGCAGTGCATAAGCCCCTGCGAGTCGGTGGTGCCGATGTACATGCCCGGACGCTTGCGTACCGCATCCAAGCCCTCAAGAACAGCTAGGTCCTTGGCACCGTATTCTTCTTTGGGCATACAGTCCTATTTTTCTCTTCAAATGCTTGGCTCCCCTCACAGAGGGGAGCCAGATGATCATTGATCCAGGAAGTCGCGCAGGGTCTGCGAACGGGATGGGTGGCGCAGCTTGGACATGGTCTTGGACTCGATCTGACGGATGCGTTCACGGGTCACGCCATACACACGGCCGATGTCGTCCAGCGTCTTCGGCTGGCCGTCTTCCAGGCCATAGCGCATCTTGATGACGCCGGCCTCACGCGGAGACAGGGTTTCCAGCACCTGCTTGAACTGTTCCTGCAGCAGGGAGAAGGCCACGGCGTCGGACGGAGCGATGGCGTCGGTATCCTCAATGAGGTCACCGAACTCGGAATCGCCATCCTCGCCAAGCGGGGTGTGCAGGGAAATCGGTTCGCGGCCGTACTTCTGCACTTCCTGCACCTTCTCAACCGGCATATCCAGCTCGCGGGCCAGCTCGTCCGGCGTAGGTTCACGCCCCAGATCCTGCAGCATCTGGCGCTGTACACGGGACAGCTTGTTAATCACTTCGACCATGTGCACAGGCACGCGAATGGTGCGGGCCTGATCGGCCATGGCACGGGTGATGGCCTGACGAATCCACCACGTGGCGTAGGTGGAGAACTTGAAGCCCTTCTTCCAGTCGAACTTCTCGACGGCACGAATCAGACCAAGGTTGCCTTCCTGGATCAAATCAAGGAAGAGCATGCCGCGACCCGTGTAGCGCTTGGCGAGCGAGACCACAAGTCGTAGGTTGGCTTCCAGCAGATGGTCCTTAGCCTTCTTGCCGTCGGCGGCGGCCCACTTGAGTTCACGCTTGCGCTTGAACTCCATGCCTTCGCTTTCGGTGTCGAGCAGGTGCTGGGCGTACAGGCCGGCCTCGATGCGCTCGGACAGGTCGACTTCCTGCTCGGCATTCAGCAGGCTCACACGGCCGATCTGCTTCAGGTAGTCCTTGACCGGGTCGGCGGTTGCGCCGGCCGCAATCACACGACGCTTCGGATTGCCCGAGGGGATGATGTTTTCTTCCTCATCATCCGTGTCGGAGACCACGTAGGCACCCTTTTCCTTGGGCTGCTCGGGTGCCTTGGACTTGGCTTCTTCCTCGTCCTCGTCGTCTTCCACATCATCGTCGTCGGCATCGTCCTCATCGAGGTCTTCGTCGTCGGCATCGTCTTCGTCAACGTCGTCAAGATCCTCGTCGAGGTCGTCAACGTCCAAATCGTCGTCGTTGACCTCGGCATCGTCATCAAGCTCGTCATCGACCTGAGTGTCCTCGTCTTTGACGAGCTCATCGTCCTTGGCCTTCTTCGCGGTTTTCTTCGCAGCGGACTTGCGCGTGGTCTTTTTCGAGGGCTCTGCGGACTTGGACTTCTTGGCGGAAGTCTTGCGTGCGGTGGTCGTAGAGCTGGCCTTCTTCTTGGTCTCGGTCTCCTCGCTGGACTCGGCTGTCTGCTTGGTTGCCGTCGTTTCCTTCGTGGCCAAAACTGCTCCTCCTGATCTCTCGCCGTGAAGTGCATATACCACATGGGCCCACTTCTGGCAAGGGCAAATCGTCAACTATGTGAGTAAACCACCCTCCACGGACGATTATTCCCACATCGTTGCCCGACGTGTTGCCGATCACCACACGCTTTCCTTCCGCGCATCGCGCGTAAAACCTCGGAAATCCGCCGTTTCTGTTCACTCAGCCCGAGCACCATGCCGGTGCCACGCCTCGATCGGCGGCTGAGAATATCATCGCCGCCAGCGAACAATCCTCATCGAGCAGCAGGCATCGCAAGGCGAACACCATTGCTCGCGGATCGCCCAGCCACCATAAGGTGTAGGCGATTACGGCCAATGGCTGTATGCAGTACGGCACCGGTGAGGCTTCGGCGATATCGAGCAACATACCGATGCCGGCATGGCAACGCTCCTTATCCGGCATCATGCCTTCATCCTCGAATGCGCAAGTCAGCAGCTCGCCCATTCGTGTTCTCGTACGCGCCAGATGCGGTCGCGCCGCGAATTCCATAAGCCATGACTTGGGGCAACGGCTTTCATCAATAACCAACGAGAGAATCAGCGCATCACGAATCGATAAGGTCTCACGCATGCCCACCGCAAACGCGGCCATCGTCTCTCGGCCTAGGTCGGTGTTCCCGGCATCAAGACAAGACAGCCATTCGTCCAATGGTTCGGCCACCCAGTCGGCATTAGCCTGTTGCGCGCCTCGAAGTCGTCGATCATTGCGAAATTCCTGTGATCTCGTCTCCAACTCGTCAAAGCCAAAGGGCTCCGTCTGCTCGGCGGCGTGCCGTTTGGCGTGTCGGCTCTTACGCGGCTTGTGCGGCGTGTTGTTGTTCATCATGTCCTCCTTGACTAATGGTGTGCAATCTATTGGTGTTGTGGTGCGCGCCGAGCCGGATAGCTCATGCGCCGAGGGGGTGTGTGCCCACTATGGCTGAAAACGCCGTATGACGCAGGAAAAAACGACCATTGTGGTTCTAGCTTCAAAACCCTTGATTCCCAACGTTCTTGTGTTCTTCAAACCCTGTGGATAAGTTATTAGGCATGTGCACAACTGCTAACAACCGCGAAATCATCGAGCCACGCATCATTCAGTTGGTGCGGGAACTGACTGCCGCCCCCGCCACCGACGAGGTTGCCGACGCCCTGAAACCGGTGATGGAACAGGTTGTGGACCAAGCCGCCTCCTCCAGCCAAGGAGGCAAACGACTGCGTGCGCTGCTCGCGTTGGACGCCTTCGATATTCTTGCCGGCGACGTGACGCCTGATCGGCGTGACGCCATGATCGACCTGGCCTGCGCCATTGAAGTGTTTCAGACGGCCGCACTGGTGCATGACGACATCATCGACGAATCCGATCTGCGCCGGGGCAGGCCTTCCGCACATCGTGCCTTGGAACAGGCCGTACACAGCGGTGCCATAGGCCGTGGCTTGGGCCTGATGCTCGGCGACATTCTGGCCACCGCCTGCATTGAAATCACACGCCGGTCCGCCAGCCGTCTTCCCAACACCGATGCCCTGAACGAGGCGTTTCTTACCATGCAACGCGAGGTGGAAATCGGCCAGGTACTGGACTTGGCCGTCGAGATGACCCCACTGTCCAATCCCGAAGCTCTGGCGAACGCCTCATTGAACGTATTCCGCTGGAAGACAGCCAGTTACACCACCATCGCTCCACTGCTGCTTGCACTGCTGGCCGCAGGAGAGAGCCCGGATCAGGCCAGGCATTGCGCGTTGGCCGTCGGCCGGCCGCTCGGACTGGCGTTCCAACTGGCGGATGACCTGTTGGATGTCGTCGGATCAAGCCGCAATACCGGAAAACCAGTTGGCGGAGACATCCGAGAAGGCAAACGCACAGTGCTGTTGGCTGATGCTCTGTCTGCGGCAGATACGGCGGATAAGGCCGATCTGATTGCCATCTTCGAAGAAGATTGTCGCAATGACAACCAGGTGGCCCGCACCATTGAACTGTTCACGTCGACCGGTGCTCTTGATCGATCCCGCGAGCGCATCGCTGCCCTATGGGGTGAGTCCCGTAAGGCGATTGCCGGTCTTGAGCTGAATTCCGAAGCGCAACGCCGTCTGACCGAGGCTTGTGCGCGATTCGTCCCCGAATCCTTGCGATAGTCCACAATGCGAGCCGCCGGACCATGAGACCATGAACACCGGTGAAAACCCGTGAAAGCTATGCGCTGATGCTCCGGCCGCGTAACCGGGGCCATGTACACTGAACATGTTTAGTCGTGATTAAAGGAACCGTACGATACAACATGAGTGAGAACGAGCCCGCACAGATGATTGAGGGACGCTACCGCATCGTGCGCAATATCGCCGAGGGTGGTATGGCCACCGTGTATGAGGCCATCGATGAGCGTCTGGGGCGCACCGTGGCGATTAAGGTCATGCACACACAACTCGCCAAAGGCCCGCATCGGGAGCAGTTCGTCGAACGGTTCCGCCGCGAGGCCAATTCGGCCGCGTCCATCGCCAACCCGCACATCGTTCAGGTGTATGACACCGGCGAGTTCAATGGACTTGATTTTCTGGTCATGGAATATGTGCATGGCGTCAATCTGCGGCATGAGATGAACGCCCAAGGCACATTCTCCGTACGTGAGACGCTGCGCGTGGTCGCGGAGACGCTGGATGGTCTGGCTTCCGCACATCGCGCCGGCGTGGTTCACCGTGACATCAAGCCCGAGAACATTTTGATCAATGATCGCGGCCATGTGCAGATCACTGATTTCGGTCTGGCCAAGGCCGCCAGCCAGGCCACATTGAGCTCCACCGGCATGCTATTGGGCACCGCCGCTTATCTGGCTCCCGAAATGATCGAGAACAATCAGGCCACCGCGCAAGGCGACCTGTATTCGGTGGGCATCATGGCATGGGAGATGCTGACCGGCAAGGTGCCGTTCGATTCGGATAATCCGGTGACGCTTGTTTTCAAGCATGTTCATGAGGACGTGCCGTCCGTGGCCACGGTCTGTCAGGGCATTGATCCGTCCGTGGCGGCGTTCATCGCCCATCTGACCGCGCGTCAGGTGGATGCCCGCCCCACCGATGGCGCGGCAGCAGCTGAGGAATTGAGCCAGTTGGCCGCCAAATTGCCGCTGGAGGCGTGGCAATACCGTTTGCATGCCGAACCCATCGGAGGTGATCATACCGATGCCACCGCTGCAGCGCTGGTAGGCAATATCGCCGAGCAGGCCCCGCTGACCGGCGTACCTGCCGGTGCAGCAACGTTCAAGCCGTCCGTACCAGCGTTTTTGGCCGATGATGTCGCAAGCAATACCGTCGATACCGGTGGCGCCGCAGACGTCAATCCTCCGGCTCCTCCGGTCGCCCCCACCACGGCACTTGATTCGTCGACGCCAGCCGATGCTTCGGCTCCCCATAAGACGCAAATCATGGCACAGTCCGGCAGCGAGACACAAGTGCTGCCTCAGGCCGGCGATGCCTTCACCCGAGCGCTTGCCTTTTCCGATGAGCCGGACGTCGCTTCCAACGGCACCGGGCCAAAGAAGCAGCGCAGCAAAAAACCGCTCATCATCGTACTGGTGATCGTGCTGGTACTGGCTGCAATCGGCGGAACCGCCGGCTGGTGGTGGTTTGCCGGACCGGGCAGCTATTGGAGTGTGCCCAAGCCGGATGACGTGACCTGCGATGCGAATGCAAGCACCGAATGCTCGTTGGCCGGCGCGGATTGGGCCACGTATGAGAGCACGTTGAAGGCTCTCGGCATCCCCTACAAGACGCACAAGGAATACAGCGACGACGTGGCGGAAGGCAAGATCATCTCTTCTTCCGTGAACAAGACCAAGGCCGTTGTGAACAGCCGCATAAGCAAGCGAGCCAATCAGGAGCTTACGGTGGTGGTGTCCAAGGGCGTGCGGATGACCACCATCCCGAAGGATATTCTCGACGCGAATTCGGCCAATGGCAAGGACCCGTTGAACGCGCTCAAGAAGGCCGGCTTCGATAATGTCAAGCACGACGAGTCGAAGGATGAGTATTCGATGGACACGCCGCAGGGTGTGGCATTGACGATCTCCCCTGATCCCGGTACCACGGCCAAGCACAACGATGAGGTGACGGTTACTTTGAGCAAGGGACCGATGCCGGTGACCATGCCTAACATCGTCGGTAAGACCCAGGATGAGATGCAAGCCGCGCTCGGCGAGTTGAAGCTCACGGCCAATGTCACCGAACAGTACGATGACAAGGTCGAGGCCGGCCAAGTCATTTCCGCGTCTCAGGAAGCCGGAGCCCAGCTGAAGTGGGGCGATAGCGTGGACGTGGTGATTTCCAAGGGTCCGGAGATGGCGACGATACCGTCCGGCCTTGTCGGCAAACAGGAAAGCGCCGTAACCAAGACACTTGAAGGTCTCGGGTTCGAGGTGAAAACCGACAAGGTGCTCGGTGGCCTGTTCGGCACGGTACGTACCGTGAAAAGCGGCGATACGGACCTCTCCAACGGCGGCAAGATTCGCCTGCGCGACGCCAACGGCAACCCCACCGTCATCACCCTCACCATCGTGTGAGATTTGAATGAGGCTCCCTCTGTCTTCAGACGAGGGAGCCTCATTTGTTAATTACTTTTCGGCTTCTTCGGCGGCCTGTCGGGCCTTGAGCTCGGCCTTGACCTTCTGGGCGTATTCGTTCACGAATTCCTGACCGCTCATTTTCTGGATTGCGACGGAAACACGATCGGTCAGCGAACGCAAATCATCATGTGTAATCTCATTGGCCGGCTTCTTCGCAACCTCAATCGGCTTGCCATACAACACCTTGGTCTTGCCCTTCTTGGGAATCGACGTGCCAATCGGCTGCAGCTTGTCCGAGCCGATGATGGCGGTCGGCACAATCGGGCAACCGGTCTCGAGCGCAAGTCGTGCGACACCGGTGTGTCCCTTGTACAGTCGACCATCCGGGCTGCGCGTGCCTTCAATGTGGATACCGAACAGGTGCCCATCCTCGATAATCTCGCGTGCGTGCTCGAGTGCGCCAAGCGACTTGCTGCCACCAGAACGATCAACCGGGAACACGCCCACGGACGTGAACCACCACTTCTTGAACTTGCCCTTCAATCCCTTGCCCTCGAAGTATTCGGCTTTGCCCATGAAGTGCACCATGCGCGGGCAGGTAATCGGAATCAAAGCATCGTCGATCACCGCCAGATGGTTGGCTGCGATAATCGCGCCGCCCTCTCGCGGCACGTTATTCAGTCCGCTGACAGCAGGGCTCAAACGATGATGAGCAATAGGGCCGAGACCTTTGACGAAGAACCAGTAGAGCACTTGGCATTCCTCCCGCAGACGAACTAGCCATTGGCCGGTCGCCTGATTAGAGTGACAGTTATGACTGAGAACCAGAATAGCAATGCCGACGGAGAGCGGCCAACCCCCACGCCGGGCAACGGACAGGATTCCGATACTTCGTCCAAGTCGTCGACTCCCGGTGCCGCCGGACCGGCCACGAATGGTGCCGATACACCGCAATCGCATGACATGAACGATTTGGATGCGGCGTGGGCCGCGTTCGAAGCCGAGCATCAGGCCGACTTGCATGACGTGGCTTCCTCCAGGCAGGCCAAAAAGTTCGAGAAGCAGGCCAAGAAACGCGAGAAGGAAGCACTGCTTTCCATAGATGACTTGGATATCGGCTCGTTCACCGATGATGCTCGCCCGAGCCGTGGCGGCAAAAAAGGCAAGCAGCCAGGCCCCCGTGATTTCACCGGCTCCAGCTGGCTGGATACCGATAATGTGATGGACGCCTATGATGATGGCGGCTTCACTCCCCCGAACCCTGATCTTGGTCCGGTCAAAGCATCTACGGTACTGCTGACGGCGTTGCTCATCATCGGTCTCGCAGGCGAAACGGTGATGATATTCGTTCCCGGCTTGAACGCGATTCCTCTCTTAGGCGCGCTGCTCAATATTCTCTTCGGGCTGGGCGTCATTTTGGGTCTGGGCGGATTGGTGGCCAAAATCCTCAACCGCAAAGACCGCCCCGGTGATCAGGGTGGCTATTACGACGACGGCGCGAGGGTGTAGTTCGCGTAGGTTGTGTAGTCCTTGGCTCCCCTCTCTGAGGCCGAGCCGTTAAGCAAACAGCCCAGTGGGCTGTTTGTAGGCGAGGTGTGAGCGATAGCGAACCAATGTATCACAGGCGTAGCTCGTCCGTAATTGCGGCCGAGCCAAGATAGGTCACGAATTGAAGTCGATGGACTCCTGCAACTCGAAATAGTTGATAATGAAGGAAAGGTAAATATATTCGAGCAAACCCATTCCATATCACGCCTTGGACTTGGCGGTTTCGATCCACTTGTTGAACAGGGCTTCAGCCTTGCCGGAGTCGACAGCATCCTCGGCCAGCTTGTAGGCCTCGGCGAAGCGCTCGGCCAGTGTGCCGTTGCCGACCAGATTGCCGTCAGCCACGATGGCGGAGGCAGCGTTGAGCAGCGCGGTGGTGCGGGACGTAATGTCCTTGCCGGCCAGGAAGTCCTTAAATGCGTTGGCGTTGACGTCCGGCACGCCGCCCTTGAGCTGGTCGACGGTAATCTTGGCGAGACCCAGATCCACGGTCGGGTCGAACTCGGTTTCGGTGACCTTGCCGTCGCGAATCTCCCAGACGGAAACCGGGCCGGTGGGGGCGAGCTCATCCATGCCCTCATGCGAAGTGTAGACCAAGCCGGACTGACCACGGCTGGCGTAGACGGCAGCCATGATCGGGCTCACCTTGCGGTTGGCGCAGCCGATGGCCACGTGTGCTAGGTTGGCGGGGTTGGTCAGCGGCCCCAGGATGTTGAAGACGCACGGGATGCCCAGCGCGGCGCGAATCGGCCCCACGAAACGCATGGCCGGGTGGAAAGTGCGGGCGAACGCGAAGGTGATGCCCACCTCGTCGCCCACTTCGCCGACGGCTTCCGGCTTCAGATCCAGCGGCAGGCCAAGGGCTTCGAGCACATCGGCGGCACCGCACTTCGAAGATGCAGCGCGGTTGCCGTGCTTGACGATCTTCACGCCGGCTGCGGCGGCGGCCACGGAGCCCATGGTGGACAGGTTCACGGTGGCGAAGCCGTCACCACCGGTGCCCACGATGTCGGTGGTCCCACCGGAAACGTTCAGCGGCACGGCGTGGGAGACCATGGCCTTGGCGGCACCACGCACCTCGTCGGCGGTCAGTCCCAGCTGCTGCTGCATAGCGAGCGCGGCACCCACGGCGGCCGGATTGGCGTTACCTTGCATCAGGTCGTCCACGAACCACTCCGATTCCTCAGCAGTAAGGTGGTCTCCCCCGACCAGCTTGGTGAGAATCGACTTCCATGTGATCTCGGCCATGATGCCCTCCTTGGCGTTTCCTACGCCGTGTGATGTATGTTCGCCGCTCATTGTAATGGTTCGTCATTTCAAGGCCCTGAATCTTCCATATTGCAAAATATGGCGCTATTGCTGTTTTCGTGGATGTCGGTTCGTCGTCGAGCCGTTGGTTTCGTA
>ENA-OQQU01000405-OQQU01000405.1-human-gut-metagenome-genome-assembly--contig:-NODE-405-length-28538-cov-27.421866_pt1 | contig 28538 bp, 26 predicted proteins | sample MGYA00243233_ERZ505096 | MGnify/ENA primary metagenome ERZ505096 (study PRJEB26097, sample SAMN02712159) | human gut metagenome | biome: Gut microbiome | host: Homo sapiens | place: Denmark... | reverse complement strand
AGAACTTGCCAAGACCACAGCGGATGTTGTATAATTCTAACGTATCAAAGTAAGACCACAGGCGCATCGGGCCTGCTGATTTCAGGGGGCACTGAGTTATGACGAATCCGAGCCGCAAAAAACGCAGAAAGAACACGGTGCTGCGCACGGTGTTCCGGCTGTTCTTTCTTTTGCTGCTGCTGAGTATGCTGGCAGCATACATCTCCAATCAGGTGGCCATCAGCTCCAAGCGTGCCGAGCTGCAGACCCTGAACGAGCAGATCGAACAGCAGCAGACCAAAAACGAGGAGCTGCAGCGCATCCTCAGCGGCGACGCGGATGACGTGACCGAATGGGTCGCCCGTGATTCTTACAACTACGCCGCCCCCAACGAGCGCATCTTTGTGGATGTGACCGGCAACTGAGGGCGGGTCCTCCGGGAGGGTCTGCGGCCCGCCCCGGAACAGCCACCCAAAAAGAGAGCAAGGAGTATTGAGTTTTGGCGATTGAGGTAGGGAACGTATTTGAAGGCCGTGTGACCGGCGTGAAGCCGTTCGGCGCATTTGTTGCGCTGCCGGAGGGCCGGGTGGGCATGGTCCACATTTCCGAAGTGTCCAATGAATATGTGCAGGACATCAACACCGTCCTGCACGACGGCGATACCGTGAAGGTGCAGGTCATTCAGGTGGCACCGGATGGCAAGATCGCATTGTCCATCAAGCGGCTGCTGCCGCGCCCGGCCCGCACGGACCGCGGCCCCCGCCCCGGCGGCCCGCGCAGCGGTGCCCCGCGTGAGGGCGGACATTTCGGCGGTTCCCGCGGCGGCGGACGTCCCCCGCGTGAGGGCGGCAGAGGCCCGGCCCGCGAGGCTGCGCCCCGCGTCTGGCAGCCCAAAGCGCCCGCCCGAAGCGACAACCTGAGCTTTGAGGATATGATGAGTCGCTTCAAGAGCCAGAGCGAAGAGAAGATGGCCGACCTGGACCACGAGACCAACAACCGCCGTGGCGGCGGTTATGCCCCGCGCTCCCGCCGCGGCCGCTGAACCCAATGAACTGATCGGGCCTGTCCCCAGCCGGGACGGGCCTGTTTTTGTGAACTGCGCCCCGGCGCAAGAAAGGAACGCTAAATGCCTGCAAAATTTGAACTGATCGCGCCCTGCTTCTTCGGCTGCGAGTCCACGGCCAACTTCGAGCTGCGCCGCATCGGCGCGGAGAACATCCGGGTCAGCGACGGCCGCCTGACCTTTGAGGGCGGTGCGGAGATGATCGCAGCCGCCAACCTCAACCTGCGCACCGTTGAGCGCGTCATGCTGCTGCTGAACACCTACCCGGCCTCCACCTTCGATGAGCTGTTCGATGGCGTGTACGCCATCCCCTGGGAGGAGCTGCTCCCTGCCGATGCGGCCTTCCCCGTCACCGGTTCGTCCCTGAACAGCCAGCTGACCAGTGTGCCCGCCTGCCAGAGCATCATCAAGAAGGCCGTGGTCAAGCGGCTGATGACCAAACACCACACCTCCGTTCTGCCGGAGACCGGCGCGGAGTATAAGATCCGCTTCATGCTGCGCAAGAACGTCTGCGAGATCATGCTGGACACCACCGGCGACGGCCTGCACAAGCGCGGCTACCGCCGCAACGCCATGGAGGCCCCCATCCGCGAGACGCTGGCGGCGACCATCGCCGACTTGGGCCGTGTCCGCCGCGACAGCCTTGTGGAAGACCCCTTCTGCGGCAGCGGCACCCTGCTCATCGAAGCGGCCCAGAAGGCTATGAACATCGCCCCCGGCCTGAAGCGCCGCTTTGCTGCCGAGCGGTACAGCTTCGTGCCTGCGTCCATCTGGGCGGAGCAGCGCCAGAAGGCTCTGGCCGAATCCAAGCTGGATGTCGGCTTTGAGGCCTTTGGCTACGACATCGACCCCGCCGCCGTGGCGCTGGCCAATGCCAACGCCAAGCTGGCCGGTGTGGAAAAGCGCTGCCACTTCGAGGTGGCCGATGTGGCGGCCTTTGAGGCCAGACCCGAAGCCATCGTCCTGACCAACCCCCCGTACGGCGAGCGGATGAGCACCATCGAGGGGGCCGCCCAGCTGGCCCGGACGCTGGGCCGCCAGATGGAAGCCCACCCCTGCGCGGGCGTCTACGCCATCACCGCCGACATGGAGTTCGAGAGCCACTACGGCAAACGGGCCAACAAGCGCCGCAAGATGTACAACGGCATGATCCCCTGCCAGCTGTATATGTACTACGAGGCCCCGAAGTTTGAGCACAAGGCAAAGCCCATGCCCAAACAGGGCTTTGACGGCAAGCGTTCCACCGGCCGTTTCGAGAAAAAATAAGCAAAAGTAATACTTTTTAGCCGCACCGAACGGGAAAGTTTGGTGCGGCTGTTGCTTTTCCGGGGCTGACAAGGTGCGAATCTTTTACATTTCGTCAGTTGAATCCAAGACCGAAAAAAGGTATACTTGTACCATTACTTGTACTATTGTAAGAACATGCAGCGCGAGGCTGCTGGAAAGGGAGGACGGCAATGGAAGGGCGTATGAGACCCTATCTTCCGGAGCTTACCATCCGCGATTATAACACATATCTGTGGTATCTACGGGGGGTGCGCTGGCAGATGAGCCGCAGCTACGGGTTCTACTCCTGTCGGCTGCTGCAACACAACGGTGTGCTGTTCGCGCTTCTGGCGGACAGTCTGGCCGGCCGGTCAGCCACCTGCGTCAACCAGCGTCTGCCCGGCACACTCTGCTACAGGCAGATGATGTGCCAGACCCAGGGCATCCGCCTGGCGGCACAGGTGGAAGTGATGATGGGCTGGCATAAGCTGCAGGACCGCCGCTGGGACGAGCTGCCGCTCCGGAACCAGCTGTTCCGCGCGGTGGATCACGCTCTCCTGCGCCGCGCCTACGAGAAGGCAGTGAACGAAAACCCTGCGCTGGAACGTCTGTTTGGGCAGGAACAGGCCCAGGCCGTGGTCCAGATGAACCTGAACGCGAAGAACTACAGCGTGGCGGCTGAGCCGATGAGCAACATCTACGGTGCGCTCTACTCCACCCTCGCCACCGATGACCCCAGCCAGCGCAAGAGCATGCGCTACATCGGCAGCTGCATCGGGCGGGTGTTCTATCTGCTGGATAAGGCCAGCCGGGTGGAAGAGGACCGCAAGGTGGGCCGGTACAATGTGTTTCTGGTCAATGGCATCCATGAGAAGGATGCTGCCATGGAAAATGCCCGGCGGCAGGCGCTGGCCGCAGCGAACGACCTGGTCCGCGCCTACGGGATGCTGGACGTCAAACTGAACAAGTCACTCATCGACAATATCATGATCCTCGGCCTGCGCCATGCGGTGGACCCGCTGGACGCCGAGAACCAGCCGGTGCGCTGGGAGCTGCCGTGAAGAGCCGCAGCAGCTGGGCTATGGCCTACTGCGGCATGGCGGCGGCGCTGAGCGTCGCGCTGATGCTGCTGGGGTCGGTGGTGCCGGTGCTGATGTTCATTGCACCGGCCGCAGCCAGCCTGCTCATCGCTACGGTCTGCATGGAGTGCGGCATGAAGATGGCCCTTACGGCCTACGGCGCGGTGAGCCTGCTCAGCCTGCTGTTCGTGCCGGACAAAGAGGTGGCCCTCGTCTTCGTCTTTCTGCTGGGGTACTACCCGCTGGTCAAGCCGAAGTTCGAACGCATCCGCCCGAAGCTGCTGCGGGGCGTGTGCAAGCTGCTGCTCTGCAATGGGGCACTGGCGGCGATGTATGGGCTGGTGCTGCTGCTCGTTCCGGCGGGCAGCATTTCGCAGGAGCTGCGCACCACCGCGTGGGTCGTCTCACTGAGCACACTGGCCATGGGCAATGTGGCCTTTCTGCTCTACGACCGGGCCATTCATAATCTATTGCAGGTCTACCGCCTGGTCTGGCAGCCAAGGCTGCATAAGATGCTGGGGAGGTGACCCTCTCAGGCAAAGCCATCAGGCTTTGCCAGCTCTCCCAAAGGGAGAGCCATTGGCAGGCCGGTTTTGGCCGTGCTGGATGAGAAAGATATTGTGTTGTGAAAAAGCATCCGGGCTCCGCGACCGAGGTCAGCAACAGCTGCTAGGGAGAGCGGGGCCACTGCTTTACGACAGAACAGACCCATACGAACAGCAGGAGCTGCCCGAAATGCCAAGGGCTCCCCCTTTGGGGGAGCTGGCGAGCGCAGCGAGACTGAGAGGGCATCGAAAGAAGGAATGCGGACTTTTTGTTGACACAAAGCGCCGGGCCACGCGGGTGACAGCCGTGAGGGTGACGAGGAGAGGAATCATCGAACGATTCGGCGGATGTTTCTCCGGTCGAACAGGCTATACCGATCGCAGCAAGGGGCAAAAAGCGGCAGCAATACCGTAACAGATTCCCTTTCACGCAAGCCATACAAGAACATAAACTGGAAGAGAAGCTGACAGCTGTTCTGTGCGCATATTGAGCGCCGGGCTGTCGGTCTGGAGGTATTTTGTATGTGTGGCATTGTTGGTTATGTTGGCAAACGCAACGCGCAGAACGTTCTGCTGGATGGTCTGGAAAAGCTGGAGTACCGCGGCTATGACTCCGCCGGTGTCGCGCTGGCACTGGACGGCGGCATCCGCGTGGTCAAGAGCAAGGGCCGCCTGGCCGAGCTGCGCAAAAAGCTGGAATTGCAGGCCCTGGCCGAGAGCGGCTGCGGCATCGGCCATACCCGCTGGGCCACCCACGGCGAACCCAGCGATGTGAACAGCCATCCGCATTCGACGCCGCGTGTGAGCATCGTGCACAACGGCATCATTGAAAATTACGGCATCCTGAAGGAGCGGCTCATCGCGAAGGGTTACACCTTTGAGAGCGAGACCGACACAGAGGTGCTGGTCAAGCTCATCGACAGCTGCTACGAGGGCGAGCCGCTGCAGGCCATCCACGAGGCTTTGAGCATGGTGCGCGGCAGCTACGCGCTGGCCGTGCTCTTCCGGGATTTCCCGGATACCGTCTTTGCCGTCAAGCGGGAGAGCCCGCTCATCGTCGGCTGGGGCGAAGGGGAGAACTTTGTGGCGTCGGATATCCCGGCCCTGCTCAAGTATACCCGCCGCTACAGCGTTCTCGAAGAAGGCGACCTTGCCGTCGTGACGCGGGAGGGCATCCGCTTCTACAACGAGTTCGCCGAGCCGGTGGAGCGGGAGGTCCTGACCGCCGATTGGGACATGGAAGCGGCGGAAAAAGGCGGTTATCCGCACTTTATGCTCAAGGAGATCAACGAGCAGCCCGCCGCCATCACGGCAACGGTCAGCCCCCGCGTGGAGAACGGCCTGCCCGACCTGCGCATTCCGGAGCTGTCGGATGAAAAGCTGCGGAGCATCGGCACCATCCATCTGGTGGCCTGCGGCACGGCCATGCACGCGGGCATGGTGGGCAAGTCGGCCATCGAGACGCTGGCCCGTGTCCCCGCCGAAGTGGACATCGCCAGCGAGTTCCGCTACCGCGACCCCATCCTGAACAAAAACGATCTGGTCATCATCATCAGCCAGTCGGGTGAGACAAGCGACACGCTGGCGGCTCTCAAGCTGGCAAAGAGCCGGGGCGTGCCGGTGCTGGCCATCGTCAACGTGGTGGGCAGCTCCATTGCCCGCGCGGCAGACTATGTGCTCTATACCTACGCCGGGCCGGAGATCGCGGTGGCCTCCACCAAGGCTTACATGGTGCAGATGTGTGTGCTGTACCTCTTTGCGCTGCGGCTGGCCTATGCGCGCGGTGCCCAGACCGAGGCCGAGACCCGCCGCCTGACCGCAGAGCTTCTCCGCGCCAGCGAGGTCATCAAGCCCCGCCTGGCCGACTGCGAACAGATCAAGTACCTGGCCAGCCGGTTCGTCAACACCCAGAGCTGCTTCTTCATCGGGCGCGGGTTCGATTACTCCCTCTCGCTGGAAGGCAGCCTGAAGCTGAAGGAAATCAGCTACGTCCACTCGGACGCCTACGCTGCCGGTGAGCTCAAGCATGGCACCATCAGCCTCATCACGGACGGTGTGCCGGTCATCGCGCTGGCCACCCAGAAAAAGGTCTACGAAAAGACCATCTCCAACGCCAAGGAGACCAAGAGCCGGGGCGCGAAGGTCCTGCTCTTCACGACGAAAGACGCCGTGGTGCCGGACGGTGTGGCAGACTATGTCGTCCGTCTGGACGATTACGACGACCTGCTCATGCCGCTGCAGCTCATCGTGCCGCTGCAGCTGTTCGCCTACTATATGGCTGTGCTGCGTGGCTGCGACGTGGATAAGCCCCGCAACCTGGCCAAGAGCGTGACCGTGGAATAAAAACAGACGCCTCCGGATGGAGTGTGCCCCTCCCATGGAACCGGGAGGGCGCGCAGACCGTCCGGAGGCATTTTGAATGGAGAGCAAACAAGGCCGTTCCCGTGCATTGTGCAGGGGAGCGGCCTTGCGTGTTTCAGCCTATTTCCACCCTCTCGCGGTGGGGTCCAGCATTTCGGCGGCAGAGTAGACCAGCGCGTTGCAGATGGCGGCGGCGACGTTGCTGCCGCCCTTGCGGCCCATGGCGGCGATAGCGGGGACGCCGTGGGCTTCGCAGGCGGCGAAGAGGATCTCTTTGCTTTCCACCACATTCACAAAACCGACAGGCACCCCGATGACGAGCGCAGGCCGCAGCCCGGCCTCGATCTCTTCGGCGATGGTCAGAAGCGCCGTGGGGGCATTGCCGACGGCCAGGATGGCACCCGGATGCTCCTGCGCGGCCCGGTGCATGGAAGCCACGGCGCGGGTGGTCCCGGCGGCCTTGGCGGCAGCGGCAACCTCTGGGTCGGCCATGTAGCAGAGCGCCGCGCTGCCCACTTTGGCAAGGCCGGGCCGTGTGATGCCGGCCAGCGCCATGTTGGTGTCGGTGACGATGGGCGTCCCGGCCCGCAGGGCGGCGACTCCGGCGGCGACGGCACCCGGCGTGAAGCGCAGATTCCGGGCGTAATCGAAATCCGCCGTGGTGTGGATGACCCGCTTGACCACCGCAGCCGTTTCCGGCGGCGGGGTCAGGCCCAGAGCTTCCAGCTCGGCGGTGATGATGGAAAGGCTCGTCCGCTCGATGTCGGCGGGGAGATGATGCTGCGGTGTCATGTGCGGCTCCTTCCGTTCAGGCCCATTGCGGCGTAGAGGGCATCCAGATCCAGAGCGCTGCGTACCCCGTCGGCCAGCCGGTCGAACTGCTGCTGGCGGTATTGCTCCATCGGGATGAGCGCAGCACTTTCGGGGCGGATGCCCTTTCGTTTGCACAAAAATTCCACGAGTTTTTCGGTCAGTTCGCCGGTGTCAAAGAGGCCGTGCAGATAGGTGCCGAAAACATCGCCCTGCACACAGCCTTCGGGGTGGCCGTCGGCCTGGGTGCAGAAGGGGAGGCCCTGCACCTCGGTGCGGCCGGTGTGGATCTCATAGCCCGTCAGCGCGGCCCCGGCAAACGGCCCGGCCGCGGCGGTGGCGCGGGTCTGGGTGCGGCGTTTTTGCGCAGTAAAGACGGTGCGGGTGGGCAGCAGACCCAGCCCGCGCAGGGTCTGCGGACGGCCGCTCTCGCTGCCCATGGGGTCGGCCAGCGTTTCGCCCAGCATCTGATACCCGCCGCAGACGCCGAAGACCGGGGTGCCCCGCGCAGCCAGCTTGAGCAGGGCCGGTTCCAGACCGGACTGCCGCAGCCAGAGCAGGTCGTCGATGGTGTTCTTGGTGCCGGGCAGCAGGATCAGGTCGGGTGTGCCGAGGGTGTGCGCGTTTTGTACATACCGCACACCGAGCAGCGGGTGCTGCTCCAGCGGCATGAAATCGGTGAAGTTCGAGATGTGGGGCAGCCGGACGATGGCGAGGTCCAGCGGCTTGACCGCTTTGTCGGCGTCCAGCCGTTCGGAGAGCGAATCCTCGTCCTCGATGTCCACCTTCAGATAGGGCACGACGCCCAGCACCGGCAGATGGGTCTTCTCTTCCAGCATGGCAAGGCCGGGGCGCAGGATCTCGACGTCGCCCCGGAATTTGTTGATGATGAGCCCCTTGATGCGGGCGCGTTCGTCCGGTTCCAGCAGCGCTACGGTGCCGTACAGCTGGGCAAAAACGCCGCCCCGGTCGATGTCGCCCGCCAGAAGCACTGGCGCGTCCACGAGCCGGGCGAGGCCCATGTTCACGATGTCGTCGGCCTTCAGGTTGATCTCAGCGGGGCTGCCGGCCCCCTCGATGACGATGATGTCCACATCCTCGGCCAGGCTGTTGTAGGCGGCGAGGATGTCCGGGATGAGCGATTTTTTCATCTTGAAGTAGGCGGCGGCGGGCATCTGGCCCCGCACCTCGCCGTTCACGATGACCTGACTGCCCACATCGCTGCTGGGCTTGAGGAGGATGGGGTTCATCCGGACATCCGGCTCGATGCCGGCTGCCTGGGCCTGCACCACCTGCGCCCGGCCCATTTCAAGCCCATCGCGGGTGACGAAGCTGTTCAGCGCCATGTTCTGGCTCTTGAAGGGGGCCACGCGGTAGCCGTCCTGTGCAAAAATGCGGCAGAGCGCCGCGCACAGCAGACTTTTGCCCGCGCCGCTCATCGTGCCCTGGACCATGATGCACCGGGCTTTGCTCATGAAAACACCTCCGAAAGGGTCTGGAGCAGCTGCTCGTTTTCCGCCGCTGTGCGCACGGCAGTGCGGTACCAGCTGCCGTCAAGGCCTGGATAATTTGCGCAGCTGCGCAGGACAACGCCCTTCTGCCGCAGGGTCTCGCCCAGCGTTTCGGGGCCTTGGAACAACAGATAATTGGCGCGCCCGTCCAGCACCCGCAGCCCCAGAGCCCGCAGGCCGGAGGCCAGCAGGGGCCGCTGCGCCGCGATGAGGGCGCGGACCTGCTCTACGTAGGCGGTCTCGTCCAGCGCGGCCAGCCCCGCCGCCTGCGCCAGGCTGGAAACAGCCCAGGGCTGGCCGGTGTGCTGCATGGCGTCCAACAGGGCCGTGTCCGCGCTTAGAGCGTACCCCAGCCGGACGCCTGCCATGCCATACAGTTTGGTGAAGGCTTTCAGGATCAGAAGATCGCCGCTGCCCAGCAGCGGCTTTGCGGTCAGCTGCGCATGGTCTGGCAGAAAATCGAGGAAACATTCGTCCAGCACGAGCAGTGCCCCGCAGGCGGTGCAGCGCTGCAGGATGCGGGCCACGAGATCCGGCGGGGTGAGCTGGCCGGTGGGGTTGTTGGGCTGGCAGAGGAAGACGAGGTCCACCTGGTCGTCGATGGCGGAGAGGAATGCTTCCGGCACCGCAAAATCGTCTGCCGCCTGCAGGATGAAGCGCTCCGCCGTGCAGCCGACGGTTTCGAGTGCGGCGGCATATTCGGCGAACGTGGGGGCGGTGACCAGCGCCCGGCGGGGCTTTTTGGCCCACACCAGCCGGAAGATGAGGTCGGCCGCGCCGTTGCCGCAGAGGATGTGGTCTACGGGCACGCCCTCGTGCAGGGCGAGCTTTGCCCGCAGTTCCCGGCAGAGTGGGTCCGGGTAGCGGTCTGCGGTGGGGAGTGCCGCCGTGATGGCCTTTGCCACCCCCTCCGGCAGCCCCAGCGGGCTTACGTTGGCCGAAAAATCCAGCGCGTCCCGCCCGAACTGTGCCCGGTATCCGGCCCAGTCGCCGCCGTGTACCAAGTTTTCCATGGGTCGTCTCCTTACATGAATCTACAGACCGCCAGCCGGATTGCCAGCCCGATGGCCAGTGCCAGCAGGCTTTCGGCATACATCATCCGGTTGGCGCGGCGGATATCCTCCGGCTCAATGGGCCGCAGAGGGTCGCCGATGGTGGGTTTGTCATAATATTCGCCAAAGTAGCAGGCGGGCCCCGCCAGCTGGACGCCCAAAGCCCCGGCGCAGGCGCTTTCGGTCTGGGCGCTGTTGGGGCTGGCATGGTTCCGGCGGTCCCGCCGCCAGATCTTCCACGCGCCCGAAGCGCTGTTCCCGGTGAGCGCCGCCGCAGCGGCCCAGAGCAGCCCGGCGATCCGGCTGGGCAGATAGTTCGCCGCATCGTCCAGTTTGGCGGCGGCGCGGCCGAAATAAAGATATTTCTCGTTTTTGTAGCCGAGCATGCTGTCCATCGTGTTGATGGCCTTGTAAGTCAGGGCCAGCGGGGCACCGCCCAGCAGCATATAGAGCAGCGGCGCGATGACGCCGTCGCTGGCGTTTTCGGCCACGGTCTCCACGGCGGCTTTGGTCACGCCCTCCAGTGTCAGGTTCTGGGTGTCCCGCCCCACGATGCGGCTCACGGCCCGGCGGGCGGCGGGCAGGTCCGGCTTGAGGAGCTCCCGGTAGACGCGGGTGCTCTCCTGCGCCAGCCCCTTTGCGGCCAGCGCCTGCCCGCACCAGAACATCTGCACGGCCAGCCCCAGCCAGGGGCTGAGCGCTGCAGCCCCCAGGCAGACGAGGCTCGTCAGCAGGAAGGTGCCCACCGGCAGGCAGAACGCCAGAATGGCACCGCCCAGCAGTTCGCCTTGCGGCGTCCGGGGCAGGCGGGCCCGCAGCCGCCGTTCCAGCGCGGAGATGGCCTTGCCCATGTACACCACGGGGTGGGGGAGCCACGCCGGGTCGCCAAAGAGAAGATCCAGCACGAACCCGCCCAAAACGGCTGCTCCGATCATTCTGCCGCCTCCTTTGTGTATTGCACGGTGCGCACGAGGTGGAGCACCCGCTGTTCGGCCCAGTCGCAGGCATCCAGCAGATAGCCGCCCGCATTCGGGGCGCACCAGTGGTAGTAATCTGCATGGGGCAGCGCATAGCGCTCCATAGCGGCCATCTGGGTGCCGCCGTGGGCCAGGATGACGAGGGCCTCCTCGCCGTCGGCAAGGGCCTGGTCCACCAGTGCGGAGAACGCCTTGCAGACCCGCTCGGAGAAGACCGCCTTCGTCTCACCGTCGGGGCAGGGGCTTTCGCAGTTGGCGTTCACCCAGGCGAGGTAATCCGGGTCGTGCTCCATCTCGATGAAATTCCGCCCCTCAAAGCTGCCAAAGCACATCTCCTGCAAATCGCGCACCTCCACGAGGTCGGCGTCCGGGAAGAGCACCTCGGCAGTCTGGCGGGTGCGGCAGAGCGGGGTGATGTAGACCGTCCGGGGCCGGAGGTCGGCCTGGCGGAGCTGGGCCCGCCCTTCGGGCGAGAGCGGGATGTCCCGCTGGCCCTGATAGCGCTTTTCGGCGTTGTAGGCGGTCAGGCCGTGGCGCAGAAGATAGATCAGCATGGGGGAAGTTCTCCTTTCAGGACGGTGGGCAGGCCGCAGAACATCTGGACCACGCAGTCGGCCCGCGCGGCCAGCAGGCAGGCCAGCCGCCCGGCGGCTTCCCGCGCGGCGCGTTCGGCTGCGTCCATGGGCACGACACCGCCGCCCACCTCGGTGGCAAGGACGAGGTCATACGCGGCGAGGCGGTCTGCAAGGCTTTCCAGATCCTCTGCCGCTGCGGCCAGCTCCTGCACATCGGTGATGCGGGTGCCGGGGAAGTTCTGCGCAAAGGTGCGCTTGCCGCTGTACAGCGGCCCGGTGATGAAGATCATAACAGCCCTCCCCATTGGCAGGCGGCCAGTGCCGCCAGCATCCAAAGCTCCGCTTTTTGCAGGAACCATCCGGCCAGATCGCCGGTGATGCCGCCGAACTGCCGGTCGGAAACAACACGATAGCGCCAGAAAACAAGAAGCGCCGCAAGGACGAGCGCCCCGCCGCCCAGCAGCACCAGCGCAGCGCTGAGCAGGCCCGCCAGCACCAGCAGGACGCTGCGAACGACCTTGCGGTCTGCCGCAGAAGCGAACGTGTGGGCAAGGCCGGTGTTCCTGGCCAGCGGGAAGGAGGCGATGGCAAGGCCTGAAAGCGCCCGCTCCAGCACCAGTGCCAGCGTCCAGCAGAGGCCGATGCGCGGCGTGAACTGCACGGCCGTGCACAGCGCGAAATAAGCCAGAAAATAACTGCACAGCCGGATGACGGCAAAGGCCCCGCAGTGGGGGTCTTTCAAGATCTCCAATTTCTTTTCCCTGCCGCCGTAGCTGGAAAGGGCGTCGCAGGTGTCGGCGTAGCCGTCCAGATGGATGCCGCCTGTGACCCAGACGGGGATGAGGCAGAACCCGCCCGCCCGGACGAGTGCCGGGAGCGGCAGTGCCCCGCACAGGCACCACAGGGCTCCGCACACTGCGCCGATGAGCGGGAACGCGCACATCGCGTAGCGCATGTTCTTTTCGTTCCAGTCGAACTGCGGCACCGGGATGGCCGAAAACATGGCAAATGCCACAGCAATGGTCTGCAAAACGATCATGACGGGCCTCCTTTATGATAGACCGGGATGCCGCACACCACCCGCACCACTGCATCGGCACGGGCCGCAAGGGCGTTGTTGACCTGCGCCAGAGCCTTCAGGTACCGGTCGGTGTCGCCCGCGTAGTTTGCCCCGCCGCTGAACACTTCGTTCGAAACGACGACGAGGTGTTCACATTGCGCGGCCAATCGGTCCAGACCGTCCAGAATGGCCGAAGCGGCGGCTTCGCCCGCCCCGGCGGGGTCGTAAAGTTCGTTGGCGGTCAGGTTGCCGAGGTCTTCCAGCAGGGCGGTGCCCCGCGCGGGCAGGTGCACCGTGCCCAGATGCAGGGGGCACTCCAGCGTCTCGAACTGCTTTTCCGCCCGCATCCGGCGGTGCTTTTCCACCCGCGCGGCGCACTCGGCGTCCCATACCTGCATCGTGGCAAGGTAATAGCGCGGGAGCGCGGTCTGCAGCACAAGACGTTCGGCGTATGCGCTTTTTCCGCTGGCTGCGCCGCCGACCACCAGCGTCAGCATTGGGGGGTATACGGCGGGATGCCGCCCTCCGTGAAGGAATAGCAGTGGTCGTAGACCGCCAGTGCCAGATCCCACAGCGGAAGCGCGGCCACAGCCCCGGTGCCCTCGCCGAGGTGGAGCCCCGCCGTCAGGAGCGGGGCCTTGCCCAGCGCTTCCAGCACCAGCCGGGCCGCAGGCTCGGTGGAACAGTGGCTGGCGAACACAGCCTTGGCGGCGGCGGGGCAGAGCCGCACCGCGCACAGGGCTGCCACCCCGCTGATGAAACCATCCATCAGGATGGGTAGGTCTTCCAGTGCGCCGCCAAGGAAGACCCCGCACAGCCCGGCGATGTCAAAGCCGCCCAATTTGGACAGCACGTCCAGCGGGTCGGCGGCGTCGGGCTGGTTGCGGGCGATGCCGCGCCGGATGGCGTCCAGCTTGCGGGCCAGCCCGGCGTCGGAAAGGCCCGCGCCCCGCCCGGTCATGACCTCAATAGGCTGGCCGAGCAGGACCGCCGCCACAGCGCTGGACGTGGTGGTGTTGCCGATGCCCATCTCGCCGGTGGCGAGCAGCTGGCACCCCTGCGCCTTCTGCGCCCGCACCAGTTCGATGCCCGCCGCGATGGCCTCCACAGCCTGGGTGCGGGTCATGGCGGGGCCTTGGGTGAAGTCTGCCGTTCCGGCGGCGATGCGGCGGGGGACAACGCCCGGCACCGGGGCACCTGCCATGCCCATGTCCACCGGCACGACCTCGCAGCGGGCCGTTTTTGCCATCTGACAGACGCTCGTCCGCCGCGCCGCAAGGTTTTCGGCCACGGCGCGGGTCACGCTCTGGTCGGTCTGGCTCACGCCCTGGGCCACGACGCCGTTGTCTGCGCAGAGCACGAGGACGGCCCGGCGGTCAAAGGCGGGCTGCGCCGTGCCGGTCAGGGCTGCGGCATCTTCCAGCAGGGTCTCCAGTGCGCCCAGCCCGCCCAGCGGCTTGGCCAGGCTGGCCCAGTGGGCGTGTGCGGCCGCGCGGGCGGTCTCGCTGGGCGGGGTGATGGCGGTGAGAAGCTGTTTCAGTTCCGGTTCGGTCATGGGGTCTGCTCCTTCTGGTGATCGAGTACGGCGGCTTCCACGAACCGCCGGGGCAGGGGGGTGCCTGCCCAGTACAGATGCGGAAAACCCGCATAGAGATGTTCATTGGCAAAGCTGCAGGCCCAGCTGCGGCCATTGGCTTTTGCGGCGGTCAACGCCGTGCCGTTCGCGGTCGAGTCCCAGTGGTGGAACTCGTGGGCGGGGAAGGACTCTCCGGCGCGGAACAGCAGGCTGTCGGCGCGGGCGGTCAGCTCCGCGTACCCGAACCGCACCAGCCGCCCGACCGGGAAGCCGCTGCCCGGCAGGACGCCCGCCATGGGCCAGACGGTGCCGTCGGCGTCTTCGAGCGTCTGCCCCAGATAGAGGAAGCCGCCGCACTCGGCCACGGTGGGCAGACCGTGCTCCACAGCCTGCCGCACAGAAGCCCGCATCGAGCGGTTCCCGCTCAGCGGGCCTGCGTACAGTTCCGGGTAGCCGCCCGGCAGATACAGCCCGCCAAGCTCCGGCGGAAGGGCCGCATCGTGCAGGGGGCTGAATGGGACAAGCTCGGCCCCGGCGGCGGTCAGGGCCTCCAGCGTTTCGGCGTAGGCAAAGCAAAAGGCTTCGTCCTGCGCAACGGCGATGCGGGTGCGCGCCGGGGCGCGGGCGGCAGGCTGAGCCAGCGGCGCAGGCCGGTCGGTCAGAGCCTGGAACTGCACCCAGTCCAGCACCAGTGCATCCGCAAGAAGGGCGATCTTTTGCTGAAGCCCGGCGATCTCCCCGGCGGTCTTCAGCCCCAGATGGCGGCTCTCGATGGACGCCTCCGGCAGGCGGGGCAGATGCCCCAGCACCGGCAGACCGGTCTCGCGTTCCAGCATCGGTTTGAGCATCTTGTACAAAGCCGAGGTGCAGTCATTGAGCAGAACGCCGACGATGCGGCTGGGGGCGCGGAACGTTTTCAGCCCGTTGATCTGCGCGGCCAGGGTCAAACTGGCCCCTTTGGCCGGGACGACCAGCAGCACCGGCAGGCCCAGCGTGTCGGCCAGATGCCAGGCGCTGGCCGTGTCGGTCACGCCGCCCAGACCGTCATAAAAGCCCATGGCCCCCTCGCACACCGCCGCCCCGTGCCCGGCGGCACCCTGTGCATAAAGGGCGCGCACAGTATCCGGTGCGGAGAAAAAGAGGTCGAGGTTGTGGCTCTCGACCCCCAGCACGGCCCGGTGGAACATGGGGTCGATGTAGTCCGGCCCGCTCTTGAACGCGCAGGGGTCGGCCCCGCGCCGCTTGAGCGCGGCCAGCAGCGCACAGGTCAGGGTGGTCTTGCCGCTGCCGGAACAGGGCGCTGCGACGAGAAATTGCATCATTTGCGTTCACCTGTGATGAGGAAGATGGGGTTGTTGGCCATCAGCAGATGCAGCCGGCCCGCCGGTTTTGTGCGGCTGACGGCGATCTGGGTGACTTCGGCGGTGAGCCCCCGCGCCGTCAGGGCCGCAACGGCGGCGCTCAGCGTTTCCAGCGCGATGGCGGAGATGCAGAGGCGGGCCTGCGGGTTTTTGGCCAGCACAGCGTCCACCACGGCCTCCATGCTGCCCTTGGTGCCGCCGAGGAAGACGGCGTCCGGGGCGGGCAGAGCTTCCAGCGCCTGGGGGGCTTTCCCCTCGATGAGGGTCAGATTCCAGGCTGCGAAACGATCCCGGTTCTTCCGGATGAGAGCGCAGGCCTCCGGGTCGCATTCCACGGCATAGACCCGCCCGCGCGGGGCGGCAAGGGCCAGTTCCACACTGACACTGCCGGTACCGGCCCCCACATCCCACAGCGTGTCCGTGGGGCGGACGGCCAGCTTTGCCAGCGCGGCAGCGCGGACTTCCTGCTTCGTCATGGGGACGTCACCCCGGAGAAAGGCTTCGTCCGGGAACCCGGCACAGCGCCGGGGCGGCTGGGGCAGATGTTCGATGAGCAGAACGCTCAGAGATGCCGTGCTTTTTTGCGAAACTTCCTGCGCGGTGCCGAAGAAGATCTTCTCCTCCGGTGCGCCGAGCTGTTCGCCGACCAGCGCATGGGCCTGCCCCAGCCCGGCGGCGGTCAGGGTGCGGCAGAGGGTGGCAGGGGTCTCGGAGCCGCCGGTCAGGAAGAAGACCGGTCGGCCATCCGCCGTCAGGCACTCGGCCACCGGGTCGCAGGCACAGCCGTGGGCGGAGACGAGTTTCCAGTCCTGCCAGGGGCGGCCGACCGCCGCCGCGAGCAGCTGGACGCTGGAGAGGCCGGGCAGAACGCGGCAGGAGATGCCGCAGGCCCGCAGCATGGGCAGCAGCCCGGAAGCCCCGGAATAAAACCCGGTGTCGCCGCTGTAAAGCAGGGCTGTGTCTCCCTCCGGATGCTCTGCAAGGCAGGTCAGGATCTCCTCCGGTTTGTACAGCGCCTTCCGGTGTTCGGTGCAGCCGTCCGGCAGGTGCTCCAGCAGCCGCCGGGCGCCTAAAATGAGGTCGGCCTGTTGCAGGGCCGCAAGCCCTTCGGCGGTCAGGGAGCCAGGCAGCCCGGCCCCCATTCCGATCAGTGTGATCATGCCAGCACCTCCTTGCAGCGGGTCAGGATCTGCTCCGCCGTTTCGCCCTGCTCTGCGGGGCGGCGGAGGACGATGAGCTGTGCGCCGGTGTCCTGCGTGGCCTGTGCCTTCTCGGCAAAGCCGCCCGCTGCACCGCCGTCCTTCGTGACGAGGAAGCGGATGTGGAACTGCTCCAGCAGGGCCCGGTTCAGCGCATAGGAGAAGGGGCCCTGCATCGCGATGATGTTTTTGTGGGGAATGTGCGCGGCCTCGCAGGCTGCGATGCCCTCCGGGGTGGGCAGCACACGGGGGAACAGGCGGGCAGGCTCGATGCCGGAAAAGGCCGTGAGCTCCTTGGCCCCGGTGGCCAGCAGGAGATTGCCGCAGGTGTTTGTAAGAAACTCTGCCGCGTGTGCGGCCGACTGAAAGACCATGCTCCCCGCCGGAAGCGGGCTTTCGGCCCGGAGCAGGCGGTGGTATTCGATGCAGGCGGTTTTACACGCAGACCGGATGTTTTTGGTGGCGTCCACCGCATAGGGATGGGTGGCGTCCACGCAGAGGGCGGCCCCCTGCAGCAGGGTGGTCATTTCCTCCGGCGTCAGCCGCCCGCAGTGGACCGTGACACCCTGCAAACAGCCCTGCTCTTCGGCTCCCAGCGGGGTCGCTACGCTGACGAGGACTTCGGCCCCCTGCGCGGCCAGCTGGCGGGAGAACAGACGGCCCTCGGTGGTGCCGCTGAACACGACGATCTTCATGCGCGATACCCCCTCGGTGTGACCATCTTTCCGCCCAACTGCCGGGTGGCGGTGTTGCCGATGAAGACGGTGGTAAACATATCCACCGGGGCGGTTTCCAGTTCCGCCAGGGTCAGGATGCGGTGGGCCTGCCTCTCGCGCCCAATGTTCCGCACCAGCCCGCAGACGGTCTGCGGCGGTTTGCCGTGGTCCAGCAGGATGCGGACGGCTCTGGCCAGATAGTCCGGCCTGCCCTTGGAAGAAGGATTGTACAGTGCGACGCAGAAATCGCCCATCGCTGCTGCCGCCAGCCGCCGCTCGATGACGGCCCAGGGGGTCAGCCGGTCCGACAGGGAGATGACGCAGAAATCGTGGGCCAGCGGGGCACCCAGCACGGCTCCGCCGCTGAGAGCCGCCGTCAGGCCGGGCACCACCTCCACAGCGACCTCCGGGAACTGTTCAGACAGCTCCAGCAGGGGGCTGGCCATGCCGTAGACCCCGGCGTCACCGGAGCAGACCAGCGCAACGACTTTGCCGCGCCGGGCCGTTTCCAGCGCCCAGCGGCAGCGGTCGATCTCCTGGGTCATGCCGGTGGAGTAATATTCTTTTTCCGGGAAATAGGGGCGCACAAGGTCCAGATAGACCGTATAGCCGCACAGCACCTCGGCTTGCGTTAAGGCGCTCTGCGCCTGTGCGGTCAGAAACTGCGGGCCGCCGGGGCCAAGCCCGACCACAAAAACGGTGTTCGTCATGAAGAAACCCTCCAATCTGGGGCAAAGGGGGAAAGGGCCAGCGCAAAGGTCACGCCGCCGCCCGCCTGTTTGGGGATGCGGATGCTCCCGCCGGACGCCAAAACGGCTGCCCGCTCGCAGACATTGTCCACACCGGTGACGTTCCGGACAAAGGCAGAAGAGGTGAAGCTGCCGGGGGCGGTCTGCAACGCTTCGGCAGAGAAGAACGAGAGGCCCCACCGGTGCGCCGCGCAGAACGCAAGAAGCCCGGCCTCGTTCTGCTTCAGGTCGATGCTGGCGGCGGCTGCGATGCACTGCGGGGCCAGTGTGTGGGCGGCACAGAAGGCGGAAAAGGCGGCTTCCAACTGCTCTGCCGTCGTCCCGCGCCGGCACCCGATGCCCAGCACCCCGATGCGCGGGGTCAGATGCAGGGCATTCCCGGCAGGGGAGAGGGTCAGGGCAAAGTCGGCAGCTTCCGGCGCTGGTGCTGCATTCACCCCGGCCGGGGCCGGGCCTGCGATGGGAAACTCCGACCAGAATAAGACCGGCTCCCCGGCCAGCAGTTTCCCGCTGACGGTCTTGATGCGTTCGGGTTCCAGCACTCGGCAGTTTTGATGCCTTGCCCATTCGTCCACGGCAAAGAGGCCGTGGGCATCGGTGGCCGTGGTGATGACCGGGACGGCCCCGCAGAGGGCCGCGATAGCCCGCGCCAGATCGTTGGCACCGCCCAGATGGCCGGACAACAGCGGCACCGCAAAGTGTCCGCATTCGTCCACGACCACGACCGCCGGGTCGCTGGCCTTGCTGCGGCAAAACGGCGCGATGGCCCGCACCGCGATGCCCACGGCCCCCACAAAGATCAGGGCCTCGTTTTGGGCAAATGCGGCGGCGGTCCACTCTGCCAGCGAAGGCCCGCCGTGACCGCAGCGGGTCACAGGGCCTGGCAGTGCGCGCGCCAGTGTTTCTGCCAGCGCCAGCCCGGTCTCGGTAAAGGCGGCATAGGCGCGGCTCATGCGTCGGCTCCTTTTCGGAATTCGGTCGTGAAGGCGGGGTCGTAGAGCCGGCTGCGCTCATACCGGGTGCCGAGGAAGTCGCCCACCACGATGAGCGCGGTCTTGGTGATGCCCGCTGCATGGACGCTTTCGGCCAGTGTTCCAACGCTGCACCGCACGATTTTTTCTTCCGGCCAGGTGGCTTTGTAGACCACGGCGGCAGGCGTTCCGGGGGTGTAGGCCCCTTGCAGCAGAGCCTCCTGCACCTTGTCAACGAGGCCGATGGAGAGGAAGATGACCATCGTGGCCCCGTGGGAAGCAAGGCGGGCCAGCGTTTCCCGTTCGGGCACCGGGGTGCGGCCCTCCATCCGAGTGATGATGACCGTCTGGCTGACGGTGGGCAGGGTGTATTCGGCATTCAGCGCGGCCGCCGCGCCGCAGAAGCTGGAAACGCCGGGCGTGTCATCGTAGGCGATCCCGTCGGCATCCAGCGCATCCATCTGCTCCCGGATGGCTCCGAACAGGCAGGGGTCGCCGGTGTGGAGCCGCACGGTGGTCTTGCCGGCGGCTTCCATCTGCCGCAGCACGCCGAGCACCTGCTCCAGCGTTATCTCGGCGCTGTTGTAGATGGCGCAGCCTGGCTTTGCCAGCCCCAGCAGGGCCGGGTTGACAAGGCTGCCTGCATAAATGATGCAGTCGGCCCCCTGCAACAGGGCCGCGCCGCGCTGGGTGATGAGGTCCGGTGCGCCGGGCCCGGCACCAACAAAATGTACCATATTATCGCTCCTTCCAGTCGTTCAGGATCTGTGCCGCCGTTTCAGTCTGGCCCAGCGGGCCGTGCTGGTTCGAAAAGAGGATGGCACCCACCCGGAACGCCCCGGCGGCGCGGCGGTCCAGATGGAGCTGCACCGCCGCCAGCAGGCTTTCCAGCACCGGGGCGCGGAGGCCTGCCGCATCCAGAAGGTCGAGGCAGGCGTCGGTGGTGGCGGCTTCGAACAGGGCGCGGCAGGTCTCCCGGCTGGCCCCGCAGAGGGCGGCGTGGGTGCAGAACAGCTCGGTGCGGCAGTCCGCCGTGTGGGAGTGGGTGTTCATGATGCCGCCCGCCAGCTTGCAGAGCTTGCCCACATGGCCCACGAGCAGCACGTCCTCAAACCCGGCAGAAGCGGCCATATCCAGCGTATCGCCGATGAAATTGGAGGTCTTGACGACCGGGATGGAAGCAAACTCCGGGTAGGCCGTGCCAAGGTAGTCCAGCCCATAGTTGCCGGGGGCCAGGATGAGCCGCCGTGGCCCGGCAGCGGTTTGAACGCGCAGCGCGGCCTGGTTCATTTCCAGCTGGATGGTGTCCAGAATGGCCTGCTGGCTCATGGGCTCCACGATGCCGCTGGTGCCTAGGATGGACAGCCCGCCCGCGACCCCGATGTGGGGGTTGAAGGTGCGCCGAGCCACCTCTTCGCCGCCCGGAATGGAGAGGGTCACGGCAAAGCCGCCGGTGTAGCATGCCGTCTCGGCCTCCCGCTGCAGGGCCTCGGCGATCATCCGGCGGGGGACGTGGTTGATGGCGGCTTCGCCTACGGGCTGGTCCAGCCCCGGCCGGGTCACCCGGCCTACGCCCGGCCCGCCCGCGATGCGGACTTCAGTGGTGCCGGGCAGCAGCTCCACCGTGGCGACGATGGGCAGGCCGGTGGTCACATCCACATCGTCGCCGCCGTCCTTTTCAATGGCGCATTCGGCCCCCGGCCCGGTGCGGCGGCAGAACAGCGGGGCTACCTCCACGACGATGCCCTTCGGTGTGCGCAGCGCCACCGTCTCCGGGGCCTTTCCGGTCAGCAGCAGCCGGGCCGCGCCCGCCGCGCCCAGCGCTGCACAGGTGCCGGTGGTATAGCCGCAGCGCAGCAGTTTCTGCCCGCTGCGGACGTAGTGCTCGAATCTTGGCTTCGCAGGCTTCGGGGGGCCGAACAGCGTTTTGTACTGCTCCCGGCTCAGGCGGTAGAGGGTCTGGATGTTCTCCGGCGCAAAAGCCTCCTGGGGCGTCAGAACGCCGGAGACGCCCTGCGGGGAGACGCAGACCACGGCGTCCGCGATCTTCTGCGCCATGTCCAGCTCGTGCAGGCTGACGAGGACGGCAAGGTGCTGCGTGTGGGCCAGCGTTTGCAGGATGCTCAGCAGATCGATCTTGCCCTTGATGTCCAGAAAAGACGTCGGCTCGTCCAATAGGATGACTTCCGGCTGCTGGCAGATGGCGCGGGCCAGCAGGATGCGCTGGCGCTGGCCATCGCTGATGCAGTTGAAGTCCCGCTCCGCGAGAGCGGAAGCCCCCACCAGAGCCAGCGCATCGCGCACGGCCTGCCGGTCTGCCTCGGAGAGGAGGCCCAGCCGCCCGGTGTAGGGGATGCGCCCGGCTGCGGCAAACTCGAAGCAGGTGGTCAGTTCGGTGCGGCGGGTGTGGGGGAGCATGAGGGCGAGCCGCTGTGCGCGGGCGCTGCCGGTGTAGGCGGTCAGATCTTGTCCGTCCAGCAGCACCGCGCCGCCCATGGGGGCCAGCTGGCCCGCCAGTGTTTTGAGCAGGGTGGATTTACCCGCGCCGTTCGGCCCGATGAGGGTCAGAATCTGCCCTGGTCGGACGCCCAGCGCGATATGCTCGGCCAGCGGTGCTTTACCGTAGCCGACGGCGAGGTCCTGTGCCTCGCAGGAAAATTCATTCATCGTGCACCCTCCTGATTCCGGCGGATGAGCAGCCAGATGACCACCGGTGCGCCGAACACCGCCGTCACAGCGCTGATGGAAAGCTCGGTGGGGGCGAACAGGCTGCGGGCGATGAGGTCGCACAGCAGGCAGAACGCCGCCCCGCCCAGGCAGCAGCCCGGCAGGACGAACAGCGGCCGGGCGCTGCCCAGCAGCTGCTTGACGAGGTGCGGCACCGCGATGCCCACAAAGGAGATCGGCCCGGCAAAAGCCGTGACGCAGGCGGCCAGCAGGCTGGAGAGCAGCACCAGTGTGCGGGAGAACCGCTTGACGTTGACGCCGACGCTCTGGGAGTAGGCCTCGCCCATCTGGTAGGCGGACATGGGCTTCGACAGGCAGAACGCTGCCGCCAGTGCGGGCAGGACGACGAGCGCCGCCGCCCGGACATTGCCCCAGGTCATGCCGGAAAAGCTGCCCTGCGACCAGTTGTGGAGGTTGACGATGTTCGAGTCCTGCGCAAAGGCCACCACAAATTCGGTGATAGCTGAGCAGATGTATCCGATCATGACGCCGCAGATGACCAGGATGCTCATCCGCTGCACCCGGCGGGAGACCGCCAGCACAAAGGCCATGGCGGCCATGGCCCCCGCGAATGCGGCCAGGATGAGGGTAAGGGAGCTTGTGAGCAGCCCCTGGTTCAGGAACACCACCATAACCAGCGCTACCGCCAGCTTGGCCCCGCTGGAAATGCCCATGACGAAGGGCCCGGCGATGGGGTTGGCGAAAAAGGTCTGCAACAGATAGCCCGCCGCCGAGAGTGCTGCGCCCAGCAGCACGACCATCACGGCGCGGGGCAGGCGCAGCTGGGTGATGATGCGCACCGAGAGCGCGTCCTGCCCGCGGCCCAGCAGGGCCGAAAGCACGGCCTCCGGCGTCAGTGCCACGCTGCCCCAGAAGAGGTTGGCGGCAAAGAGCACCGCCAGCAGAACGGCCAGGATGCCATAGGAGAAGAGAAGGCGTTTTTTGGTAGTCATGCGGGTCCTTTCTGGGGAAGTTACGTCACCGGTGTCAGGAATTGCAGGCCGTCGGGGGCGTCCTCGGTCAGAACGCGGTGCAGGTCGATCACAAAATCAGCCAGCTCCATGCTCTGCTGAAAAAAGCTCTGGGTGGTGCACCAGACGTTCCCGCTCTGCACGGCCCGGAAGTCGGCCAGCAGGGCACATTTTGCCACCAGCTCGTCGATGGTGGCGACCATGCCTTCGATGGTGCTGTTGTAGATGAGAACATCGGCGTCCTTTGCCCCGGCGTAGAAATCCTCCAGCGGGAGGTTCATGGTGGAAAGGTTATTGCCGCTGTCGGTCAGGTCGGAGAACACATAATCGGCCCCGGCCATCCCGATCATCTGGGCCACGTAGTCGCCGCCCTTGCGGACATTGGCGAGGTTGTTGGCCGTGATGGAGAAAAACGCGCAGGTCTTGCCGGTGGGGGCCTGTTCCAGAAGCGGCTGGATGCGATCCACCTGCTTTTGGAACACCTGCTCGGCGAGGGTCTCCCGGCCCAGCAGGATGCCCCAGAACTTGATCCACTCCATCCGGGCCAGCGGACTGCTCTCGTAGCTGGAGCGCTCCACCACCACCGGGATGCCGAACCGTTCCAGCTGCTCCTTGACCTCCGGTGTGTGGAGGATCATCGTGTTCTCAATAGCAAGGCCGCAGTTGGAAGCGAGGATCTGCTCATAGTCCGGGGCGCTGTACTTGCCCGCGTAGGCGATGCGCCCGGCCTCCATGGCGGCTCTGGCTTCATCGAGATGCCAGCCGGCGGCCTGGGTGCCGGAGAGGGTGATGCAGTCCAGCGCGTCCAGATGGAGGAACAGGTCCATCACCGAGGTGGAGACGAGATAGATATTCTGCACCGGCTGGCGCAGGGCCGTGACCCCGGCGGGCAGGCCGTCCACCTCGGCGGCGTCTTCCGGCAGGACGAGGAACTGTTCCCCTGACCCGGTCAGGGTCAGCAGGGTGTAGCCGCCTTCGTAGCAGTCGGCGGTGAACTGCCGGGCGTAGTCCAGCGGATAGGCGTGGTCGAACACCAGCGTTTCCGTGTTGGCCGGGGCCGTCTGCTTTGCCGCACAGCCCGCCAGCAGAAGCGCAGAGGCGGGGAGCGCTTTTAAGAATTGTTGTCTGGTCAGTTTCATGGTATCAGCCTTGCGCCTTCGAAGGTGTGCGGACAACAGCTGCCCCACAAAGGGGGAAGCCGTTACTCCAGCGTGAACGTCAGGGTGTATTCGATCTCGTGCGGGGTGCTCATGGCCACGGTGTCGGCCGTGACGGAGAGGGGCGTGCCCAGCGCGGCAACGGGGATCACAAAGGTGGAGTTGCCCTCGGTGTTGGTGGGCAGATACTTCTCACCGTCCACGATCATGTAGTCGTAGTTGGGGCTGCTCCAGACGATGGTGGCGGTCATCTTGCCGTCGGCCACGGTCAGTGCAGCGGGGCTGTCCACCGTGGCGCGGCCGGAACCGCCCTCCAGCACGACATTCACATTGTACTCGCCGTCGGCGGGCGTCTCAGCAGCTGCTTCCGCCTTGGGCTCCGCATTGCGGATGCTGACGGTGTGGTCGTACCACTTGCCCTTGGTGCCCAGAAGGGCAAGCTGGAAGTCCTCGTCCACGGCGGCGACGGGGATGTCGTAGCCGTAGACCTCTTCGGAGGTGCCGTCGGAGTAGGTGACGGTGTCGGTGGTGGGCAGCAGCCAGTCGGCTTTGTTGGCGTCTGCGTCTGCGGCCATGCCGACATACAGGTTGACGATCTTCTTGGAAGCGAGGCTGACGTGGAAGGTCATCGTGCCATTTTCGACCGTCAGGGTGCCCTTGCCATCGCAGGCTTCGTTCGCGTGGAACATGCCGCTGTCGGTGTCGAAATCTGCGGTATAGACGCCGTCCGGCAGAGCGGCGGCAGCGGTCTCGGATGCAGCCGCAGAGGAGGCCGCGGACGAAGCGGCCTCCGAGCCTGCGGCAGAGCTTGCAGTGGAAGAGGCCGCCCCGCAGCCGGTCAGGGCAGCAGCCAGCAGCAGGGAAGCAACGGACAGGGAAAGAAACTGTTTGCAGTGCATAGATCAAAATACCTCGCGATCAAATTTGAGCGGGCAGAGAACTGCCCATGGGGGAGGGTGCCTCCTCACGCGGGGGCATCCTCCATAAAAAATGCCCGAAAAGATCACTCCCTTCGGGCATTGGGGCACACGATATCAGCCGTTCAGGGACTCGATCGCAGCCTTGGTGTGTGCGATGTAGAGCTGCTGGATGTCGGAGATCTCGCCCAGACCGGCGATCTGGGTGTCCACTTCCTCGAATGCACCGGAAGCCTTGAACTGGCTCAGCCAGGAGTCATCGTCCGCACCGGCCATATCGTTGTTGGCATGGTCACCGGCAACGACCATCAGCGGGCGCAGAACGACCTTGGTGTAACCGGCAGCCTTGACGGCCTCGATGACGTTCTCGCAGGCGGTCTCCTCCGGCTCGCCCTCGACGGTGCCGATGAAGACATTGTCATAGCCGAGGGTCTGCATGGTGGTCTGCATCTGGCTGTAGCTGACCTTTGCGGTGTGCGAGGTGCCGTGGCCCATGAAGACGAATGCGGTCTTCTCGGCAGCGGCGGCATCCAGACTGTCGAAACCGGCATCCTTCACGGCAGCAGCGGTGATGGCCTTGGCGACGGCTTCCTTGTCGGAGTTGATGACGGCGGCATCTGCGCCGACCTCACCCAGCAGGGGCTCGGCCACCGCGACGGACTCGAACTTGTCGCGGTAGCTGTCGATCATCTCCATCATCTCGTCGTACTCGGCACCGTGCATCAGGTGGGTGGGCTGGACGACCAGATTCTTCACGCCGTTGGCCACAGCGCGGTCCATGGCCTGCTGCATGTTGTCGATCTTCTCGCCGTCGCGGGCCTGGACATGGTTGATGATGATCTGAGCGGTGAAGGCGCGGCGGACAGACCAATCCGGATAAGCTGCCTGCAGAGCATCCTCGATGCCCTTGATGTCGGCGGCGCGGCTAGCGTTGAAGGAGGTGCCGAAGCTGACGACCAGCAGCTCGTTCTCGCCGATGTCGTCCGCGTTGCGGGGGTCATCCTTGGAGGCATCGCCGGTGTCGCGGCCAAAGTAGTCGGGGTCGGCCTCTTCGCCTTCCACCAGCTCCTTCTGGGCGTCGGTCAGGGCGTCCCAGGCGGCCTTGGCGGCAGCGCACTGGGCGTCCGTGTCATCGGTGCGCTCCTGCACGTAGATGGCGTCGATCAGGTCTGCGACATTCTTTGCGGCCAATTCATCGGCCTCCTCGCTCGAAACTTCGCTGCTGGCAGCGGCAGAGCCTGCCGTGCTGGAGGCAGCGGTGGAACTTGCGGCCCCGCCGCAGCCGGTCAGAACACCGGCGCAGAGTGCCAGGGCGGTCAGGGCGGCCGCCGTCTTGTGGAGGGTGCGTTTTCTCATGTGTGAGCTTCCTTTCCTGTCTGAAATATTGCGGCGCTGAACAGAAGGGCACAGGAAAGAGGACCCGAACAACGAAAAAAGGGCCTTTTTGCTTGCGGGACGGCAAAACAAAAAGACCCCTTACAGTGGTTCGGGCTTTTTGGTACAACCAATTCCTCGTGATCTGGGGCAGATGCCCCCGTACCAACAGCGGGCAGGTTTCCTGACTGAAAGTTCAACGCCTGCTGCCGCCTTCCCAGACCGGACGGTTCAGTGGCCGGTGCCCAAAGCACCCGGACAGTAGACTCCCTTATCACAGTGACGAGATCGTGCGGGATCTGCACCCGCTTCCCTTTTAACGTTCCTGCCGCTGCCAAGAGGCATGGGCGGAACGCACCTGCTGTTTTCTATTCAGTTCGAGGAAAAGTATAGCACACACCGGGGGAAAAGGCAAGAAAAAAGAAACCCGGCAAACAGGGCCGGGCCGACAAAAAACGCCCCCGGAGCGCGGCGGGCGCATTCCGGGGGCTGAGGGTCATGATTGGTTCCCGTTGGTTTGCAGGCGTCGGCAGGCGTCCTCTTTCACAAGCTCGATGACCACCGCCGTCAGCGGGATGAAGAAGATGATGCCGAGGATGCCGAAGAGGTTGCCGCCGATCATGGCGGCGATCAGGGTGTAGAGCGGCGAAAGCCCGACGGATTTGCCCACGACACGGGGGTAGATGAACTGGTTCTCGATGAACTGCACCGCGAGGTAAACGATGAGGCAGCGCACCGCCAGCATCGGGTCCACCAGCAGCACAAGGAACACGCTGACCACGCAGGAGATGAGGGCACCCACATAGGGGATGATGGCACAGATGGCGGTCAGCATCCCCACCAGACTGCCGTAGGGGAGCTGGAAAACGGAGAATGCAAAGGCCATGAGAACGCCGAGGATCACCGCTTCGCTGCACTGGCCGGTCAGGAAATTGGCGAAGGACTGCCGGAACAGGCGGCAGAACCGGAGCAGCCCGGCGGCGTGGCGGGGCTTCAGATACGCGCACACCAGCGTATGGGCCTGTCGGCCAAGGCTCTCCGTCCCAAGCGACAGATAGACGGAGATGATGAGGGCGAAGGAGGCCGTCACGATGATGTTCACCGTGGCGGATACGGCACCCACCGCATTGACCAGCACCTTGTCGATGCTGTCGGCGGCTTTGTGGAGCAGCTGCTCCCAGTTGATGCCCTCCAGCCAGTGCATCAGCCAGCCCATGTCGGCGTCCTGTGCGCTGAGGTAGGCGGTCCAGCGGGGGATGTTCGACTCGATCTGCAGATAGAGGCTGTGGAACGATTTGACCAGTTCCGGCACCAGCAGGGTCAGCGCAAGCACCAGCACCAGCACGATGCCGACCAGCGTGATGAAAAAGCTGAGGAGATGAAGGGTCTTGTCCGGTGGCTGCTTTTTGGCCTTGCGGAACAGCTGCTTCAGCCGCTTTTCCAGCCCGGTCATGGGCACGTTGATGAAAAGTGCCAGGATGCCGCCCGCCAGAATGGGCAGCACCAGATCCACAAGACGTGCCGCAAAGGCGAGCACATCCGAAAACCGCAGCAGTGCAACAAAAAGTGTTACCCCCACAACGGTGACGAGCAGAGAGCGTTTGGTGTTCGAATCCATGATGAAGTTCCTTTCCCGAAGTGTACGGCCGCAAGCTGTAAAGGGGCTGCCGCAGAGCCTTGGTTGTATTGTACCAGATGCGCCGGGCTTGTCAAGACGGCGGGAAAGGGGAGCGCGCATCTGATAAGATCTTGCGCAGCTCCTGCACCAGGTCGCCGACGATGATCGGCTTGGACAAAAAGCCGTTCATGCCGCTTGCCAGTGCGTTGCGGCGGTCTTCGTCAAAGGCGTTGGCCGTCATGGCGAGGATGGGGATCCCGGCCAGCGCCGGGTCCTCCAAAGCGCGGATCTGCCGGGTGGCGGTGTAGCCGTCCATGACCGGCATCTGCACATCCATCAGCACCAGATCGTAGCGGCCCGGTCCGCTGGTGCGGACTTTTTCCACCGCCACCGCGCCGTTTTCGGCCGTATCGACTTGGAAGCCGTACTCGCGCAGAATTTCCAGCGCGATCTCGCGGTTCAGCTCGTTGTCCTCCACCAGCAGGATGGTGCGGCCCTTGAAGGCTTCCTCTTTTTCAGGCAGAAGCTCCTGCGTGGCGTCCGTCCGTTTCGGACCGAGGGCGCTCATCAGGGTCTCGCGCAGGTCGGAGAGGAACATGGGCTTGGAGCAGAACGCCGTCACACCGGCGGCCTTTGCCTCCACCTCGATGTCAGACCAGTCGTAGGCGGTCAGGATGATGATGGGGGTGTCGTCGTTCAGGCTGCGGATCTGGCGGGTGACTTCGATGCCGTTCATATCCGGCAGACGCCAGTCGATGATGTAGGCATGGTAGGCATCGCTCATCTCGATGGACTGCCGTGCGCGCAGCACGGCCTCCTTGCCGGAGAGGGTCCACTCCGAGCGCATCCCCACCTTGACCAGCATCTTGGTCACGCTGTCGCAGGTGTTGAAATCGTCGTCCACCACCAGCGCCTTCAGGCCCT